>Ga0265295_1002984_pt1 | contig 25486 bp, 26 predicted proteins | sample Munlansysbiofilm_FD_192503 | JGI IMG/M metagenome (GOLD analysis project Ga0265295, IMG submission 192503) | Leachate microbial communities from a municipal landfill in Southern Ontario, Canada - Methane capture system biofilm | ecosystem: Engineered > Solid waste > Landfill > Unclassified ... | reverse complement strand
GAAATATTTGGTATGGATATCCACCAGCTGCTGGTTGATGCCGACAACTTTGGGCAGGAAAGTTTCACCCACGAGAACATCAGCGGCAAGCTTACCAGCTCGGTTGATGGGCGGATTCAGATGCAGGACACCACCATTCTTTACGATAAGATTAACCTTCGAGGTAATTTCAAACTCGAGGATGGCGGCATTTATAACTTTGAGCCCGCCATGGAGCTTGCCAAGTTCACCAATCTACGTGAGCTCGACAACATTGTGTTCCGCACGCTCGAAAGCAGCATATTTATATACGGCAACAATGTGTACTTCCCAAAAACAGACATTGTTAGCACTGCCGTTGATATCTCTGCAATGGGAATGCAAAGCTTTGGAGAGGACTACCAGTACCACCTAACCCTTTTCTTGAGCGATGTGCTTCTAGGTAAATCCGACAAACTGCTAAAGCAGCAGGGAATGGAACCGGATGGCTTTAGTAGCGAAGATGACTCCAACCGAAAAGGGCTTCACCTAGTTTCGCTCAAACGCGATGGCGAATCCAAACACGGTTTCGACAACAAGAGGCTACAGCGCACCATGAGCACAACCATTAGGGTTAACGAAAGAGGTTTGAACCTTATATTTAACCCAAGGTTGGTAAGCTACAATACCAATATTGATAGAGGTGAAAGAATTAGGGAAAGTGCAGATGAGTAGGACAAGTAGCAAGTGGAATTACATAATTGCCATTAGCATTTCGGCTATACTACTGATTCTTATTGGACATAGAATTTACAACTATCGTTCTTACAAAAAGATGGTTTCAATTGGCAGCAGCGTGCTTGAAAATAGGCCCTTGGATATCGTTTTTGGCGATCACAACGCTAGCCTTGCAATCTATATGTACTCAAGCTATAGCTGCTCCTACTGTTCGCTTTTTTTCACCGATGTATTTCCCCAAATAAAAAACAAATACATTGACAGTGGAAAAGTGAAACTTATTATGCGATTGACAGTAAAATCCAGTAATGTTGATGTTCAGGATGCGATGAAGGCTGCCGTATGTATTGGTAAATATGGGAATTACGAATACCTTCATGAGCTACTGCTAACCGATAGCAAAGTGGTTGCAACGCACGAGTTTAGAGATATGATAAACGATTTCATCAATCGTGATGTTTTCGTAGCCGAGTGCATACTTGGCCAAGAGGCCGAGGAATACCTTAATCAGAACTTAACTGATTTTAACACCCTAGGGCTAAAAGGTACACCAACATTTATAGTTGGGAACAGGATATACACAGGTTTTCAAGATTTTGAAAAATTCGATAAGATCATCGAAACTAATTTAAATGAATAATATTCACCTAACTAAACTTTTAAGCATGAAAAAGAAAATCTTCTTTCTACCATTAATCCTAGCTGGAGTTTTTGGCATTGTACTATGGAGTTGCGATTCTACCAGCGAGGAAGAGGATCTATGCCTGGCTTTTGAACTACCCGACGAGTTCCTTACCTGTGATGAACCTACCATCTGTTGCCCAATGGACGAAGGGGACTGTTACATCATCAACCCCGATGGAGCAAACTACTATTGCGATAAAGACTTGGCTACTACGAATGATCCCGATGGGTGTAGTGATGCTGAGGATCGCTACATTAACGAAAAGTGTACAACAAAGATGTCGCCAGAGCAAACTAAAGAGATGAAAAAACTCCTAAACTCTTACATTAAGGAAGTGATGGAGAAGGCTCGGATTAATTCCGTTTGCTAAGCATTCGAATTTAAGAGCATTAATCCCTTTAAACGAAGCCATCCTGTGGGATGGCTTCGTTGTTTTTTTAAAAAGTTATCCACAATCACACAATCCCCTTTCCTAATTAACCATATGAGAGTAACTTTGCACTCAATTATCAACAAAAAAGACATTTACAAACCGTGCAATATCTCAACGAACTTAGCGACGTACAACGCGAAGCTGTTACCACTTACAACGGCCCTGCGCTCATAATTGCTGGTGCGGGATCGGGGAAAACCCGAGTGCTCACCTATCGAATTGCTCATCTGCTAAAGCAAGGGGTTGCTCCATGGAGCATCCTATCCCTTACGTTTACCAACAAGGCTGCCCGCGAGATGAAGGACAGGATTGCCAGCGTGGTTGGCGAGAGTACCGCCAAGCAGCTATGGATGGGCACATTCCACTCCATGTTCATGCGCATTCTGCGCGCCGAGGCCAACAAGCTAGGGTATGTAAACTCATTCACCATTTACGACACAGCCGACTCCAAAAGCCTTATATCATCAATAGTAAAGGAGCTAAAACTCGACACCCAAACCTATAAGGTTAACGAGGTGCTCGGGCGAATATCATCGGCAAAAAACAACCTAATTACCCCCCAGGCCTACGCAGCCAACACGCAGCTGGTGGCATACGATAGGAAAGCCCGAAAGCCCGAAATAGCGAAAATTTACGCTATGTACGCCCAGCGTTGCTACAAGGCGTCGGCTATGGATTTTGACGATTTGCTACTTAACACCAACGTGCTATTCCGCGATTTCCCCGATGTGCTGGCCAAGTATCAGGCAAAGTTCCAGTACATTCTTGTTGATGAGTATCAGGATACGAACTATAGCCAATATTTAATTGTAAAGAAGTTGGCTGCATCGCATAAAAATGTTTGCGTAGTGGGCGACGATGCCCAGAGCATATACTCGTTCCGCGGGGCAAAAATTGAAAACATACTAAACTTCCGGAACGATTACCCCGAGTACAAGCTCTTTAAGCTGGAGCAGAACTACCGCTCAACCCAAACCATTGTAAACGCTGCCAACAGCGTAATTGCAAAGAACAAGCGACAGCTACAAAAAGCCTCATTCTCGGCAAATGCCGAGGGGGAAAAGATCAAAATCATAAAAGCTTACACCGATCAGGAGGAGAGCTTCATGGTGGCATCGGCCATAGCGGAGCTAATCCAACGCGATCATATCAACTTTAAGGATATTGCAATACTCTACAGAACCAATGCCCAGTCGAGGCTTTTTGAGGAGTCGCTCCGCAAGCGTAATATCCCATACAGGGTTTACGGCAGCTTGTCGTTTTACCAGCGTAAGGAGATAAAAGACACCATTGCCTACTTTAGGCTTACTGTAAATCCTAACGACGACGAGGCGTTGAAGCGCATTATCAACTTCCCCACCCGGGGCATAGGCGCAACCACTATGGAACGGCTCGAAGCAGCAGCGAATGAGTACAACCAAAGCATATGGGTAACCATTGAGAAGCTAAACGAGCACAATCCTGGGCTTAAGCCTGCCGCTGCAGGCAAGGTTATGCAATTTTACAACCTGATTAAGCAAATGGGAACCATTGCCTACACCGCCGAAGCTTACGAGGCTGCACAAACCATTGTGATGAACGCTGGGCTCATGAAGGAGTTTAAGGCCGATGGATCCATTGAGGGGATTACCCGTTTGCAAAACATCGAGGAGCTGCTCAACAGTATCAAAGAGCTTAGCGATGCTCAAAAGGAAGAGGGCATTGCAGAGGTCACCACCCTGGCCGATTACCTTGAGAATGTTTCGTTGCTAACCGATGCCGATAATGATAAACCAGAGGACAGGAATAAGGTATCGATTATGACTATCCACTCTGCAAAAGGGTTGGAATTCGATTACGTTTTCCTAGCTGGGGTTGAGGAGGAGCTATTCCCCTCAAAAATGTCAACCGGTTCGCTTGAGGATTTGGAGGAGGAGCGCAGGCTTTTTTACGTGGCACTTACCAGAGCTGCCAAGCAGGCAACCATCTCGCATGCTCAGGTTCGCTACAAGTGGGGAAACCTTACCTCTAGCATTCCCAGTCGGTTTATTGCAGAAATCGACGCTGAATTTGTTGAAACGAATGATGAAGCTGACGAGCCAGGATTCAAGGACTCCACTTTTGGGTATGGCCAGGAGGCAAGGCATACCATGCGCAACAATCCATCATCGTTTAGCCGGCCTGCACAAAGCAAAACCGAGCAACAACCCCGCCGCAAGCTAAAAAGAGTCGAACAAGTTACCACATCACCAAGCCACAGCTCTGGTGATGGCAACTACATCAACCCCGATGATATTCAGGTTGGAATGAGCGTGCTCCACGATCGGTTTGGGCCTGGAAAAGTAACCAGCATCGAGGGCGATGGGCAAAACCGTAAAGCTACCGTGGAGTTTAGGGCTGCAGGTGTTAAAAACCTACTGCTGAAATTTGCCAAGCTACGAACAGCCTAGCCAGTAGGCAGCTCAAACCCTTGGAACGGAAAAGTTATTCAAACCCAATCTATTTTAAGATTCGGATTGTTATATTTGTAGCCATTACAAATCAACTAGCAATCGACAAAAGTAATTATATGTCAAAAATATTGGTTATTGACGACGAGCGTGCCATTCGCAACTCGCTGAAAGAAATCCTGGAGTTTGAAAAGCATGAGGTAGAGGTGGCCGAAGATGGTGAAACCGGTTTGGAACTCTTTCAAAAGGGAAGCTTCGATGTGGTGCTATGCGATATAAAAATGCCACAGATGGACGGTATAGAGGTGCTTGACAAAATGCAGGAAATTGCTGCTGAAACTCCTGTAATAATGATATCTGGGCATGGCAATATCGACACCGCCGTAGAAGCCATAAAGAAGGGCGCCTTCGACTTTATAGAGAAACCGCTTGACCTCAACCGCATCCTAATAACCATTAGAAACGCCACCGATAAAACCACTCTAATCAAGGAGACCAAGGTTCTAAAAAAGAAAGTTTCAAAAACTTTTGATATAGTTGGTAGCTCACCCGCAATCGAAAAGGTAAAAGAAATTATTGCCCGGGTTGCGCCCACCGATGCCCGCGTTCTGATCACCGGCTCCAACGGAACAGGAAAAGAATTGGTTGCACGTTGGCTCCATGAAAAGAGTAGCAGGGCCGACATGCCCTTTGTTGAGGTGAACTGCGCTGCCATACCCAGCGAGCTAATTGAGAGCGAGCTGTTTGGCCACGAGAAAGGAGCCTTCACCTCTGCCATCAAGCAACGGAAAGGAAAATTTGAGCAGGCCGATGGAGGCACGCTCTTTCTGGATGAGATTGGCGATATGAGCCTTAGCGCCCAGGCAAAAGTGCTTCGTGCGCTTCAGGAGAACAAGATAACCCGTGTGGGTAGCGACAAGGATATTAATGTAAACGTTAGAATAATTGCCGCTACTAACAAAAACTTGCAGAAAGAGATTGATGCAGGTAGCTTCCGCGAAGACCTTTACCACAGGCTAAGCGTAATTATTATTCAGGTACCCTCGCTCAGCGAGCGGCTTGATGATATACCTATGCTAACAGAGCATTTCATCAAGCTTATTTGCGAAGAGTACGGAATGCCGCCTAAGAAGATAACCAAGGATGCCATTTCGGCCCTCCAGAACTTCACGTGGACAGGCAATGTGCGGGAGTTTAGAAATGTAATTGAGCGATTAATAATTCTGTGCGAAAAGGAGATTACGGCCAACGATGTGGAATCGTTCGCTCAACCAATCATTAAGTAAAGCGGGAAAATTAGTTTTTAAAAAAGAAGCAGGCCTTTGATTTAGCAGATTTCTCGTTCGACTGCTCCTCGACAAGTTTAATGTCTATCTGATCTACAAATATATCGGAAAGGCTAAGAAAAGGAGATACCCTCTGAGCAAATATCCTCCCAGAAAAATACACCACCTGCTTATAGAAGTAGTTTGGATGATCAGCCATATGCTTATCACCAATGAAGCTAAGTATGGTTTTGGCGTCTTTCATTTATACAAAATTCCTTTCCTAAATTAACCACAAGATAGCTTAAAATAAATATTTCTCAATACTAAAATCATTTTTTTTTAAAAAACACCCTTATCCTATAATGCATAACCCTACATACCAACACTTTATCGGATATATAATTTAATCCAATCCTTGCCTGTACATCTGCTAGCTAACCACAATTTGAAGAGAAGCATAGTTTTCAAGTAAATAGCCACAAGCGCAACACCCCAAACACCTTTCTTTCGTACTATTAAATTAAAAAATGGGAACTTCAAAATCATTTGAAATTCCCATTTGGGTGGAAGACCGGGCTCGAACCGGCGACCTTCGGAACCACAATCCGACGCTCTAACCTACTGAGCTACATCCACCGTTTTGCGGATGCAAATTTAGAAATAAAAGTTAACAGAACAATACACTCGCAAAGTTTTTTTATGTAAATTGTTTCGAGAGAGAAAACCCTCAACTTTTTATTGTGTACTTAGCATTACCAGTGATTAAAGCCACTAACTTTACACAAAAAATAATTGGCGATGGGACAACTAGAACTTGTGTGGGAAATTTTATCCAAGGTTAAGGTATTTGCCAATGGCCCTAGGGCAGCCAGCCTTGGGGCATGGGGTATCGACTACAAGGTGAATTACGGAGTTTCGATTGCAGCGCTCAAAGAGATTGCTGAAGATTACAAAGGGAATCACGAACTGGCCCTTAGCTTATACGAGCAGGACGTAAGGGAGTGCATGATTATTGCCTCCTTAATAGACGACCCTGAGCAGGTAAAGGGCGAGCAGATTGACACCTGGGCTCAGAAGTTTACCAACGTAGAAATTGTTGAGCAGGTTTGTTCAAATCTCTTATGGAAAACCGACTGCGCCCTTTCGCGAAGCATAGAGTGGTGCTTGAGCAACGATGAGCTGCTTCAGAAAGCCGGGCTTATAGTTGCTGCTCGAAGCGCCAGTAATCCGAACATAAAGGATGTTGTTTTTGAGCCCTACCTTGATATAATTGATGGCTTAGGCGATAGGTCAATTGCAAACAACAAGAACAATATCGAATTTACATTACGACAAATAGCCCAGAGAAACGACAATTTTAAGAACAGGGTTGTTGAATATGCCAAGGAGTTGGCAAGTGCCGATGATGAGCATAGAGCGTGGATTGGCAATCAGCTATTATTCGAGTTTGACGAAGTATAGCTAAAGCAACATCGTCTCCATTTGTGAAATTCTAGACAAGCGCTCAAAGGAATAGGTGTTGCTATGCTCATCGATATAGTTTAGCAAGGTGAGTACGTTTTTGGCCAAACGAGTCCTCTCCAACTCATCATCCAAACCTATAACCCTATGGTACAATAACTCCGAAAGCATCGTTGCTCGTGCTTGCACTTCGCTCGGAGACCCCTGCCCCAGCGAATCTATTATGTTGTGGTCTTCAATATCGCTATAAAACTCGATACTATTACCTAAAAATTTTAGGCATAAACCGTTCAGCTCCAACTCTAGAGTTTCTTCCTTTGATGTATCGATGTTGTTGATCAGCTTTTGAAGCATATCAAAAAACTGCTTCAGTATACGCATTATGTAATCCCGTTCGATCATACACGTTTTTAATATCGGTTCAATTTAACCATATTTAACCCCGCAAATTGTCATACACAAGGGTAATGGTACAGGAATTGATAATTTTGGAGCGAATTTAACAAAAAATCTTCTAGAAATGATCAGATCATCAAACCCTGCTCTTAGTGAGCAAATATTTGCAAAGCAAAGAGCGACCACCTCCTCGGAAGTGATGACCATTGAGGGCACAAAGTACAAAACCCTAGCTATGCTGGCTCTAGTTGTGCTTGGCGCAGTTTACACCTGGCGGTTAGCAGCCATAGGTTCAACCTCCGTTATGACATGGATGATGGTTGGTGGAATTGGCGGCTTTATTGTGGCAATAGTAACGGCGTTCTCCCCTCGGAGCGCACACATAACTGCACCCATTTATTCGGTTCTGCAGGGATTGCTGTTAGGTGGCCTCTCCGCCGTTATGGCAGAGCAGTACGGGCTGGGAATTATTACCCAGGCCGTTGGGTTAACTTTTGCCACGTTCTTCCTGATGCTATTGCTTTACCGAAGCGGAACCATTGAGGTAACAGCCAAATTCAGGATGGGAGTATTCGCCGCAACCGGTGCAGTTGCCCTGATGTACTTCATCTCATTCATCATGGGTTTATTCGGGGTTAACATGGGGTATATCCATGATGGCGGGATCTTTAGCATTATCATTAGCCTGGTGGTAATTGGGATTGCTGCGCTAAACCTAACCCTCGACTTCGATTTTATTGAGCGAGGGGCTGCTCAGGGGGCTGCAAAGCACATGGAATGGTATGGTGCCTTTGGCCTTATGGTTACCCTTATATGGCTATACGTTGAGTTCCTCCGATTGCTAACCAAATTTGCCCGCAGGAATTAGATAACACAATGATTTTGTAATGCCCCAAAAAATCTTTTTTAAAAAACTCGATGGTTATTTTGTTATTATCGTTTGAGTTAATAACTTTGCAGGCCTAAATTTTAGCTGGGAAAGAGTTTTTTAAAAGATAAATCTACTTTAAAATGAAAAAGGACATTCATCCAACGAATTATCGACTGGTGGCGTTCAAGGACATGTCGAACGAGCATGTTTTCATCACCAAATCGACTGTGAACACAAAAGAGACCATCGAGGTGGATGGCGTGGAGTACCCACTGGTTAAGGTTGAGATTTCGAACACTTCTCACCCATTCTACACCGGTAAGATGAAGCTGGTTGACACCGCTGGTCGCGTTGACAAGTTCATGACCAAGTACAAGAAGCATCTTGACAAGAAAAGCAACTAGCCATTGTACTTCAGCTAAGTAGTAACAACATCATTAAATGCCAATAGAAGGAGCAACCAAAGGTTGTTCCTTTTTTATTTGTATTTTTGGAGTGTATTCAAGCCATCTCGCTTTACATAATCGACAAATCGAACTACAATGAACAAACCCGTTATCCTTTTTGATGATGAACGCAGGGAGAATCTGCTACCCCTTACCTTTACCAGACCTGTTGCAAAGCTCAGGGTGGGTATACTAACCATTGCCGAGAAATGGGAAAAGCTGCTTGGTGCAAAATGTCACTTCCACTGCCCCGAGTACTTAAGCAAAAAATTTCCACTACCCCAATCAAATGGTGAAACGCTCCTCATCAACGGAGGCATCCTGCCAAGCAGATCGTTGTTAAGCGAGATTGTGGCCCTAAAATCGGGCGAAGCAATTTTTGACAAAACCTGCTTAATTGCTGCCATTTTGCCAGCATTGCCCCAAGGCAAATCATATCTGGATAAAAACAACTATTCGGCTATAAAATATACGGATTGCACTTACCTTGAGGTGAGAAATCCTTGGGACATATTTAGGCTTAACGGAGAGGCAATTGAGGCTGATTATGAATTGATAACGGCTGGGCGCAAATCGTCACCAATCTCTAGCAGCAACAAGGCAATAAATTCAGAGAGGATATTTATCGAGGAGGGTGCAGCAGTGGAGTGCAGCGTGCTTAACGCCAGCAACGGCCCCATTTACATTGGCAAAGAAGCGGAGGTTATGGAGGGTTCGTTGGTTAGGGGCCCATTTGCGCTTTGCGACCACTCCACCCTAAAACTCGGCGCAAAAATTTACGGGCCAACCACCATTGGGCCACACTCCAAAGTAGGTGGCGAGGTTAATAACTGTGTAATATTGGGGTTCTCAAACAAAGCTCACGATGGTTTTATTGGCAACTCAGTAATAGGCGAATGGTGCAACCTGGGCGCCGACACCAACACATCGAACCTAAAGAACAACTACGCCAGCGTAAAGCTTTGGAACTATTCAAAAAGAGGATTTGTTGACACCGGCCTTCAGTTCTGCGGCCTAATCATGGGCGATCACAGCAAGTGTGGTATCAACACCATGTTTAACACAGGCACTGTGGTTGGGGTAAGCGCCAACATTTTTGGCGATGGGTTTCCACGCAACTTCATCCCCAGCTTCTCATGGGGTGGTGCCCAAGGCTTTTCAACATACAAAACATCAAAAGCTTTTGAAACCGCCAAAATTGTTTTGGGTAGAAGGGGGTTAGAGCTATCGCAAGTTGATGAGGATATACTTACACATATATTCGAGGAAACAGCTTGCTACAGGCACTAGCCACCATTCGCATAACATTTAATTATTTTCCATCAGGATTTCACAAACCACTAGAAGGGAAACCGACAACTGTTGTCGTATTAAAAAGTGGCACACCGATTGCGTATCAATAATCCCACATGATGGACAGGAGTAACTGTGCCATTATGTCACGTAAACCGAATCAATATCACAACAAATAGTATGAGCAAAAATTTTGAAATCAAAATAGGCACACCCCTACTTTCCGACTCATTTGATCAAGACTCAGAATTCATTCCGTTATTCACTGAAGACAGTGGCGATTTTGAAGTGAAGGATATGCCCAAAACGCTTCCCATCCTTGCGCTACGAAACACAGTGCTGTTTCCAGGTGTGGTACTACCCATTACCGTTGGCAGGGAGAAATCGGTGAAGCTAGTCAAGAACCTAACCCAAAAAACAAAGTTTTTGGGAGCAGTTTCGCAAATGGATGCCAAGATTGAGGACCCAGAGGTAAAAGATCTGTTTAATTTGGGTACCATTGCGCGCGTTTTAAAGGTTCTTGAAATGCCCGATGGCAGCACTTCCGTCATCCTACAGGGGCTGCATCGCTTTCAGGTGTTGGAGTACATAGCTACCGATCCGTACTTTATGGCTTCGGTGCAAACGCTCACCGACGAGCCTACCAATGAGAAGGACAAGGAGTTTGAAGCGCTGATTAGCTCCATTAAAGATTTTGCTATTAAGATCATTAACCTGTCGCCCAACATGCCACAGGAGGCATCCTTTGCCATTAAAAATATCGATAACTACTACTTCCTCATCAACTTCATCTGCTCAAACATTGAGCTACCTGCCCCCGATAAGCAGAAGCTGCTGGAGCAGAACGACCTAAAAAGCCGCAGCACCCTGCTGTTGGAGCTAATGGGCAGGGAACTTCAGCTGCTGGAGATTAAAAACGATATACAATCGAAGGTGAAGCTCGACATGAGCCAGCAGCAGCGTGAGTATTTCCTTCATCAGCAGATGAAGACCATACAGGATGAGCTGGGAGGCAGCCCCAACGAGAAGGAAATTGAAGCCATGCAAAAGCAGGCCGAAACCAAGAAGTGGAGCAAAGAGGTGGCCGAGGTGTTCGCTCGTGAGCTGAGTAAACTCAGCAACATGAACCCCATGGCGCCCGACTACTCGATGCAGCTTAACTACGTACAACTCATGCTCGATTTGCCATGGAACGAATACACCGAGGATAACTTTGACCTAAAAAGGGCAAAGAAAGTGCTTGACGAAGATCACTTTGGCTTGGAGCAGGTAAAGGAACGAATACTTGAGCACCTTGCCGTGCTCAAGCTCAAGGGCGATATGAAAGCACCCATCATTTGCCTTTACGGCCCGCCGGGCGTTGGGAAAACCTCTCTTGGCAAATCGGTGGCTCGAGCACTAGACCGTAAGTACGCACGCATATCGCTTGGCGGACTACACGATGAGGCAGAGATTAGAGGCCACCGAAAAACCTATATCGGAGCCATGCCGGGCCGTATAATCCACAACCTGAAAAAGGTTAAATCATCAAATCCGGTATTTATCCTCGATGAGATTGATAAAATTGGGAAGGATTTCCATGGCGACCCAGCCTCGGCACTGCTCGAGGTGCTAGACCCAGAGCAAAACAACGCATTCCACGACAACTACCTAGATGTTGACTTTGACCTATCGAAGGTGCTCTTTATAACCACGGCCAACAACATTGGCAGCATAAACCCTGCCCTACGCGACCGCATGGAGATGATTGAGATGAGCGGCTACATCATGGATGAGAAAGTGGAGATTGCCAAACGACACCTTATACCCGACCAGCTAGAAAACCACGGAATTACTAAGAAGCAGCTCACCATACCCAGCAAAACTCTTCAAGAGGTTATTCAGGGGTACACCCGCGAAAGCGGGGTGCGTTCGCTTAATCAGCGCATAGCCAAAATTGTACGTAACGCAGCCAAAAGTATTGCGTTTGGCGAGGAGTACAGCAAATCTGTTACCCTAGCCGATCTGAAGAAAGTTCTTGGAGCACCAAAGTATTTAAAAGATTTGTATCAGGGTAACGACCTAGCCGGTGTAGCCACAGGGTTGGCATGGACAAGCGTTGGTGGTGAGATCCTGTTTATTGAGACCAGCCTAAGCAAGGGGAAAGGCAAGCTAACCATTACGGGGAACCTAGGCGACGTGATGAAAGAGTCGGCGGTTATTGCGCTGCAGTACATCAAATCGAACTCGCAACGCTTTGGCCTTACCCCAGATATTTTCGATAGCTGGGATGTGCACCTGCACGTACCCGAGGGAGCAATTCCAAAGGATGGACCCTCGGCAGGTATAACCATGATCACCTCCCTGGCGTCGGCATTTACCCAGCGAAAAATTCGGAAAAGCATCGCCATGACCGGCGAAATTACCCTTCGGGGGAAGCTGCTACCCGTAGGGGGAATTAAAGAAAAGATACTGGCCGCCAAAAGGGCAAGTATTACCGAGATAATCCTCTCGAAGGAAAACGAGAAGGATGTTGCCGAGATAAAAGATATCTACATCAAAGGGCTTAGCTTCAAGTATTTCGACAATATTGGCGATGTGCTGGAGTACGTTCTTCTACAGCAAAAGGTGAAGAACGCACTGCAAATAATACCAGAAAAGCAAAACACTTAGCTGACCACAAAAGCTACTCAAACCAACAATTGCAAAAAGATACTACCTTTGCCTTTACTCAACTTTTAAATTTTTAAAGCTATGGATAAAGTAGCGGTATTTCCTGGCACGTTCGACCCATTTACAGTAGGTCATGAGGCGCTGGTTAAAAGAGCCCTTAAGCTATTCGACAAGGTGGTAGTTGCCGTTGGCAAAAACCAGTCGAAAAAAACGCTGTTTGATATCGACCAGCGATTGGCCATGGTGAATGACGTTTTTGCCGGCGAACCAAGGGTTGAGATTGTTAGCTACGAGGGGCTTACCGTTGATTTTTGCCATACCATTGGTGCGCACTACCTGCTTAGAGGCCTTAGAACCGCCGCTGACTTTGAGTACGAGAGGGCCATTGGGCAGGTGAACAAGGCCATGCGCCCCGACATTGAAACCATATTCTTACTCACCGCCCCAGAGCATACGCCAGTAAACTCAACCATAGTTAGAGATATCTTGGTGAACAAGGGCGATGCCACAAAATTTTTACCTAGCGCTATAAACATAAACAAGTACCTTACCCGTTAACCATATGTAACAATAATTCAATGCGCATGGTGTTTCTCAAAAAAATTCTTCCTGTTATCATCTTCTTCATAGTGGCTCCATTAACCTTACCGGCGCAGGTAACCCTATCGGGCAACGCACCTAGCTATGCCGGTCAAGAGCTCGTATTCTTTAAGTATGCCGATTACGTTACACAAACCGAGGAGGTTATTGCCCGCTGCAATGTAGATGAGGATGGAAATTTTACGTGCAACCTAAAGGTTGATGAGATTACATACGTATTTAATCATCTGGGAATCTACAGAGTATACCTATTTGTTGAACCACAAAAAAGTTACCAACTCGTACTGCCCGAGCATGAACCAAAAACCGAACAGCAAAGGCTAAACCCCTACTTCAGAGAGGTTGATTTGCATGTTGGAATTGCCAACATGAAGCCAAATGATCTGAATTACCTCATCAGCACATTCGACCTACTATTCAACCAGCATTTCGATGATATTGTGAAAGATGCCTACTCAGGCAATCCTACCTTGCCTATCGATTCGCTAACAGCAAAGATGGAGGGGATGTTTAGCCAGTTCAACAATCCTTTTTTCGACAGCTACAGAAACTACCGCTACGGGTTGCTAAGCCAAATTGCGCTTATGCAGCAGTCGCGTAGCATATCGAGCAATTACTTCGAGAACAGGCCTATCCTGTACAACAACCCAGCCTACATGGAGCTATTCAACCTGCTATTCGATAAGTACTTTCTGTTCTTTGCCCGGTCGGATTCAGGCAACTCTGATATAGATAGAGCCACCAACAGCCGAAGCTATTCGCAGCTTAAAAGCACTCTGGCGCAGGATGATGTGCTGGCCAACGACACCCTTCTGGAGCTTGTTATTCTTAAAGGTTTGCATGATGGTTTTTTCGATGATAGGTTCTCGCGCGGAGGGTTACTCGCCATTCTCGACTCGCTATATAGCCAATCCCTTATTCCAGAGCATCTGCTAATTGCTGAGAACATCAGAACAAAGGTGACACGCTTACTGCCTGGCTTTGTCCCTGCCCCTTTTGAACTTTACACGATAGACGGTAAATTAGTTAAGCTAAACGATTTTGAGGGCAAATACGTTTACCTCAACTTCTGCTCAACAACCAGCTACACCTGCCTGCAGGAGTTCCCACTGCTTGAAACAATATACGAAAAGTACAAGAAACACCTTGAGATAGTGACCATTGCGGTGGATCAGGAGATTGACGACCTAAAGCTTTTTTTAGATCAAACCAACTACGAATGGACATTCCTGCACTATGGCAACAAACCCGATATCGTTAGAGATTTTGATATACGAGCCTTCCCAACCTACTTCTTAATAGGCCCCGACAGGCGACTTATCATCTCGCCTGCGCCATCGCCAAAGGAAAATTTTGAGCAGCAATTTTTCAATATGCTACGCTCCAGAGGAAAACTCTAAGGTTACAAAACCTTGTCGAGCACCTCTTTTATCGATCCATAAGTGTTCTGCAGATACTTTTCAATCAAAGAGGGGCTTACCCATTCCACTTCAGTAATGCCTTCCTCTAGCTGAGGAGTAGCTTCACCATTAGCCCCATACCTCATTTCGTACCAGTAGGTACGCTTGAGGATTGCCTTACCCTTCATTTCGTATGTATGATATGTAATGGCAACCAAGCCACCCAGCTGTAGCGACGCGATACCACACTCCTCCTCCACCTCCCGTATGGCGGTTTGCTCGGGCTGCTCACCAGGGTCGACCTTGCCCTTGGGCAGATCCCAAACACCGTTTCGCCTAATCATCAAAATTGAGCCATCGGGCTTACTCACCACACCTCCAGCCGCTTCGATCAAAACAAATGATTTGGCGAGCGCATTAAAGACCCCTTCAACCTCATCGGTTACAATGTAGAGGTCGTTTAGCCTTGAGGATTGGAAAAAAACGAGTATTTTTGCCACATCACCGGAGCTGGAACATTTCACAAAAAGCCCATTGTGATTCACAAAATGGCTGCGAAAGTCCGATAGGATAACAATCTTACGAGAATCAAAATAAACTGTATAATCTTTGGCCATGGACAATAAGGTAATTTCAAAACTAGTCGAAATTAACGCAATAAAATTGAATCCAGCAAACCCATTTACATGGGCATCGGGATGGCTGTCGCCAATATACTGCGACAACCGAAAAGTTCTTTCGTATCCGGAGGTACGGAAACTTGTTTGCCAAAAATTTGCTGAAATTATACGACAAAACTTTAACGATGTTGAAGTAATTGCTGGAGTGGCCACGGGGGCAATTGCCCACGGCATTCTGGTAGCCGAAGCCCTTGGCCTACCCTTTGTTTACGTCCGCTCGGCGCCCAAAAAGCATGGGCTCGAGAACCTAATTGAGGGCGATTTGAAACCCAACCAGAAGGTAGTGGTGGTTGAGGATTTGGTGTCGACGGGGCTAAGCAGCCTTAAAGCGGTTGATGCGCTTCGCGAGGCGAATGCCAATGTGCTGGGGATGACCGCCATATTCACCTACGATTTTGATACGGCTAAACAGAACTTTGATCAGTACAACCTACCGCTCTTTACGCTTGCAAACTACCATGAACTTATCGACTATGCGCTTAGCATCGACATGGTAGAGCAATCGCAGCTCGAGGTGCTCAAGAGCTGGCGCAAGAACCCCGGCGAGTGGGGCAAGTAGTTAATTGAGCGCCAAAAACACAATAAGATCATCATCAAAAAAAAAATCAGCAGGAAATAATGACCACCGTTGAAAGCAAAATTGTAAGCATTAAACGCATTGACGAGGATATCTACAGAACACTTTCAAACTTTCAGAACTTCTCGCCCATAGCCCAGCACGCGCAGCTCGAGAACTGGCAGGCTGGCGATGACTGGTGTGAATTCGATGCCCAGGGGATAAAGGGCGCCGGGCTTAGGATTATCGATAAGGAGCCCAATAAAACCATTAAAATTACTGGCAACGACAAGATTCCCTTCGAATTCTACATTTGGATCCAGCTTAAAATGGTAGCCCCTTACGATACCCGCCTGAAGATAACCCTTAAGGCCAAGCTGAATATGATGCTTAAGATGATGGTGGGGAAAAAGTTGCAATCGGGGATGGATGCTCTGGCCGACCAGATTGCTGCCGCATTCAATGGGCAGGTGTAGCTAAATTACAAAAGCCACCTCCTTAAAGGCGAATTCCTTTCGCTCTCCCGAATCGGTCTCAAGCACCAGCTCGCCAGTGTCTCTCACACCAACTATCCTTGCTCGGAAGGTTTGCCCACTTGCAGTGTAGCTGCTGTAACCATCGATTCTGAATAGCTTCTCAAAGTAACTACGGGAAATTTCGCCAACTGAGCTTTGCTGCAATGCGTTGTAGTACTTCTGGTATACTTGGCAAAACTGATCAAGCAGCGTACTCAGGTTATACGCCTTACCCGTTTCGCGGTAAAGCGATGTTGGATTTGGCAACTCCTCGGAGAATTCCGATTGGTTTACATTGATTCCTATCCCCACGATGGTAGTATCAAGATATTCAGAATGGAAACTGCTCTCAATAAGCACGCCCGAAATCTTACAATTATTCACATAGATATCATTTGGCCATTTAATAGATAACCCACTTGTGTGGCTTGACAATAGCTCAACAATGGCCAATGCGGTTATCTTAGATATAAGGAACTGCCTTTGCACAAGCAGAAAGGTTGGCTTTAGCACAATGCTAAAAAGTAAATTATCGCCAGGGTTACTTTCCCATTGATTACCTCGCTGCCCCCTACCATGGGTTTGATTGGTAGTGGCCACAACTACTCCGTGCGCATAGTCATCTGTAGCATACCTCGCGGCAAATAGGTTAGTCGAGTCCACCTCATCAAGCCAAACTATATCCTTACCAATTCGTTGAATAGCCATATCCGATTAAAAAATTAGCTATAAAAGTAAGGCTTTGGAGCAAAAAATCCATAAAATTCTAGGAGCTCATTTATCAACATCACACAATGGGCTACAAAATCTGATCAAATACCAGCAATCATCGTAGTTATAAATTAAGTTAACGCCGAAGGAACATCTTTGCTTTTACCCCAAAATATTTTACCTTTGCCGTTTAACAATTAAACACTTATACACTGTAAATGGCCAAGAGAAGTAAACTTAACACCGACAAACTACACAGCTGCATTATTGAAGCAATAAGCGAGAAGAAGGGAAACAATTTAATAAGTCTTGAACTTGGTAACCTACCTAACGCCATTTGCCAGCACTTCATCATTTGCCATGCCGATTCGACCACACAGGTTGCTGCCATAGCCGAGAATATTGAGGAAAGGGTAGAAAAAGAGCTGGAGGAAAAGGTATGGCAAAAGGGTGGGTACGACAATAGCATATGGGTGGTTCTTGACTATGTAGATATTGTTGTACATATATTTCAAACCGAATGGCGTCAGTTTTACAAGCTTGAGGATTTATGGGCTGATGCAAAACGGACAAACTTTGATTAATAAATTGCAAGAATTATCATTCTGTTAAACATTTAAGGTTAACAATCGTTTATCTCCATTGATATACTTAGCGTACTAAAACAATATGGAAGAGAATAAAAAGAATACCCAACAAGAGGGTAAAAATCAAGAGAACAAAGATCCAAAGAAACCAAATACACCCAAGGGTGGAGGTCAGATAAACCTTGGTGGCAAAAAATTTAATGTTTACTGGATATACATCCTCATTATACTAGGGATACTGGGGCTTCAATTCTTTTACGGAAGCAAGGAGCCAGTTGAAACAACTTGGAATGAGGTTCAGTTCAATATGCTGAAGGAGGGGGATATCAATAAGCTGGTTGTAATCCGCAACCAGGGCAAAGTTGAGGTGTACCTACATTCGCGTAGCCTAAGTAAATACTCTGGCAAATTGGGCGAGAATGCCCAGAACGTGAACCCTGTTGGCCCACATTTTTACTTCACCATTGGCTCCATTGACACATTTGAAAGACAGCTCGAAGAAGCGCAGGAAGGTGTTGCAAACTCGGAGCGAATATCACCAACATACGAGGATAGGCACAACTACTTCGGCGAGGTAATTACTTGGCTACTTCCCATCATCATACTCGTAGGTGTTTGGCTGTTCATTTTCCGCAGGATGAGCCAAGGCGGAGGCCCTGGTGGAGGTGCTGGAAATATTTTCAGCGTAGGAAAATCGAAGGCGCAGCTATTTGATAAGGAGTCGAATATTAAGATCGACTTTAAGGATGTGGCTGGTCTTGAGGAAGCCAAGGTTGAGATCATGGAGATTGTAGACTTCTTGAAGAGTCCTGCCAAATACACGGGCTTAGGGGGTAAAATACCGAAGGGAGTGCTACTTGTAGGCCCTCCGGGCACAGGTAAAACCCTCCTGGCCAAAGCCGTTGCTGGCGAGGCCAACGTACCATTCTTCAGCATGTCGGGGTCCGACTTTGTTGAGATGTTTGTGGGCGTGGGGGCTTCGAGAGTCCGCGACCTATTTAAGCAGGCTAAGGAAAAAGCCCCGTGTATCGTATTTATCGATGAGATTGATGCCATTGGTAGGGCAAGGGGCAAGAACGCCAACTTCTCGTCGAACGACGAGCGGGAGAACACCCTTAACCAGCTGCTAACCGAAATGGACGGATTTGCATCTAACCAAGGGGTTATCATACTGGCCGCCACCAACCGTGCCGATATTCTTGACCGCGCGCTCATGCGGGCTGGACGTTTCGATAGGCAGATCCACGTTGAACTACCCGACTACAAAGAGCGCCAAGAGATATTTAAGGTACACACCAAACCGTTGAAACTGGAGAAGAACTTCAATATCGACTTTTTGGCCAAGCAAACACCAGGGTTCTCGGGCGCCGATATAGCCAACGTATGCAACGAAGCCGCGCTTATAGCAGCTCGTAGGAACAAGAAGGCTGTCGAAAAGCAAGACTTCCTTGATGCTATCGATAGAATTATTGGTGGCTTAGAAAAGAAGAACAAGATAATATCGATGGAAGAGAAGCGCACCATTGCGTTTCATGAGGCGGGACACGCTACGGTTAGCTGGCTGCTTGAGCATGCCAACCCTCTGCTTAAGGTTACCATTATCCCCAGAGGCAAAGCCCTTGGCGCTGCGTGGTATTTACCCGAAGAGCGCCAGCTCACCACCACCGAGCAGCTGCTCGACGAGATGAGCTCTGCGCTGGGAGGCAGGGCCGCCGAGGAGCTAATCTTCGGAAAAATATCCACCGGAGCCCTAAACGACTTGGAGAAGGTAACCAAGCAGGCATACGCCATGGTGGCCTACTTTGGGATGAGCAAGAGGATTAAAAACATTAGTTTTTACGACTCATCGGGGCAAAACGAGTTCTCATTTGGCAAGCCATACAGCGAAAAAACTGCCGAACTAATCGACAAAGAGGTAAATGAAATCATAGAACAGGCATACCTTAGGGCTAAAGACACCCTTGAGAAGAACAAGGAGGGGCTTACAAAGCTAGCCGAACTGCTTCTTGAGCGTGAAGTAATATTTAGCGAGGATTTAGAGAATATTTTTGGCCCACGTAAGTCACATACCCGCTCCGAGGAGCTTGTGAAAGATATTGAGGAGGAGGAAAAGAAGAAGGACACCGCAGATAAAACAGGAAACCAAGCATAAGCTAAAGCCTAACCAAACCCTAACCTATGGACGACAAGAATTGGGTACCAGTATTTAGAAGTGGGTCTCCAATAGAGGCAGAGATTGTAAAACAAATGCTCGAGACCAATGGAGTTGAAGCCGTATTGCTGAACCAGCATGACTCATCGTACCAAACCTTTGGCTCAGCGCAAGTGTACGTGCCCAAGGAAAGCGAACAGGTTGCCACAAAGCTAATTGAAGACGTTGAACTTTGAGCTCATTCCTTAAACGAACCATAAGCGGAGCCCTCTTTGTCATTCTAATTACTGGAGGGATAATACTCGGACGCTTCAGCTTTTTCATAGTTTTTCTGGTGCTAATGGAACTCACCATGCTAGAGTTCTATAGGTTGACTTTTAAAGCCAGGGTAAAGCCCCAGTATCTATACGGGATGATTTTAGGTGCAATAGTCTTTATCATCAACCATCTGTTTGCCATTGGTATGCTGGGACATTTCATATTCCTTGGCATTATACCACTCGTTCTCAGCATCTTTTTAATTGAGCTGTACAGGAACCACCAAAAGCCTATTCATAACATTGCATTTACGCTACTTGGGATTATCTATGTAGCCATACCATTTTCCCTACTCAATTACTTTGTCCTAAGCCACACATCGTATCATATTGGATATAGAACACATATTCTTCTAGGATACTTCATTCTCCTTTGGACTAACGATTCGGGGGCATACGTTGTGGGGCTTAGCATTGGTAGAAACAGGATGTTCCCGCGCATATCGCCTAAAAAATCGTGGGAAGGGTTGGTTGGAGGGCTATTCTTTACCATTCTTGCCTCATGGATTCTGTCGTTGACGTTCATTGAGATATCGTTCTTCCACTGGGCTGTAATTGGCCTAATAACAGCATCAACGGGAATATTTGGCGATTTGGTGGAATCGATGTTCAAGCGTAGCGTTGGAGTTAAGGATTCGGGAAAGATTATGCCTGGCCATGGAGGGCTGCTTGATAGATTCGACTGTGTTCTTCTCTCGGCGCCCATTGTATTTGTTTACCTTGAGATAATGATGTTAATATAGCCAGCTAAACAAATTCAAACAATTTTATTTATTCATTCATTATAAAAAGATTATCGATGCGCATTCACAGGGAAGGGGTTAAAATTTTGGCTGTTGCTTTTGCCATACTAGTAGGTATTTGCGCCCTCGTATGGCTTTTCACAGGAGCCATAGGTTTGTATGTGGCCACTGGCATATCGCTTGCATTCTTCATTTTTATTTTAAGATTTTTTAGAGTTCCCAAGCGGGTTATACTTACGGATCCCAAAAAGGTTTTCTCGCCATGCGATGGCAAGGTGGTAGTAATTGAAGAGGTTGAGGAGAACGAGTTTCTCAACACCCGGTGCCTTCAGATATCCATATTCATGTCGGTATGGGATGTGCACATCAACTGGAATCCCATTGGAGGTAAAGTGCTTTACCAGAAATACCATCCAGGGAAATTCCTGTTGGCTTGGGAGCCAAAGTCATCAACGCTAAACGAGCGCACCACCATTGCCATTGAGCGTGCAGATGGGGCTAGGGTTTTATTTAGGCAGATCGCAGGATTTTTGGCCCGCAGAATTGTATGCTACACCAATACAAACGATACGGCCAACCAAAACCAGGAGATGGGCTTTATCAAATTTGGCTCTAGGGTTGATGTTTTTATCCCTCTTAACTCTGCGGTTAAGGTAGAGCTAAACCAGAAAGTTGTGGGTACTCAAACCGTACTTGCAGTTATCCCTTAGCCGTTACTTACTGCCCGTAAAGGTAAACTTATCCAGTCGGCCCTTCTTGTCGAAGTAAAAGTTAAAGGTGCGGTCTATCTGCTGGTAGTTAAGCACAACTGTGTCCTGTTGGGTTCTACTTAAATCGGTGAAGGCCCGATAAAAATCATCGCGAAGCATTCCAGTTCTTACCCCATTAGCCAGCTCAACCTCTGAGTCGCGCACAATGCCACCCAGCATAAACTCCTGATTGAATCGAGTTTTGTAAATGCTGATTTTCGAGTTTTTATAGGTGAAATTGTAGATGGTGTCGGGCGCTTGGTGCTCTCGGGGACTTCGTTTAATCAGCTTCTGCACCTTGGTGCGCTCGGGCATGTTGGCTTTAAACTGCCCAATGGCCTCGCCGTGAACAAACGGCTTGGCCATGAAGCTATTCACATCCATAGGCTTAATATCCACAGCAACTGGGGTTTTAAGAACTGCACAAGCGCCAAAACCCAAACCAAGAAGTATCCAAGCAAACTTTTTCATCTCGCATCAGATTTACAAAGCAATGTTACGAAAAAAATTTCCACCGCCAATGCTTTGGATACGATAATTATGAAACCACCCACTTGGGCTAAAGAGTAGAATAATGGCTATATTTGAAGCATTCGAAAACTTTTGCCCATGGATAAGAAATGGATTTTTGGATTAGGCAGTAGCCATAATCTCTTCGCCCTAATTCTTTTCCTCATCTATCTATTCCTGCCAAGCAAGCAAAGCACAATTGATGGTTACGGATATGCCAACTACATTCGGGATGCAGAGTCACTATTCCTTTCGCACCATCTGCTCTACAACTTTATCGGTTACCTTTGGATTAGCCTTCTGGAGCTAATTGGCATTAGCAATACATTGGGGGCGCTGAAGGCCATGAACGCCATGTTCGCCGCGCTCTCCCTTACTGCTCTAGGTAAAATACTCATAAAGCTAGGATATAGCGATAGTAAAACCTCGGTATGGGTACTATTTGCTGGCAGCTCATGGGGTGTTCTACGATTTGCCACCGAGAACGAAACCTATATTATACCCATATTCTTCTCGCTACTGGCAAGCTATTTCTATCTTTTACATCTCAAGCAGAAAAATTCAACTCGAATTCTGATATCAGGACTCTTTGCCGCTTTCGCCTGTCTTGTTCATCAAATTCACTTCTTCTGGTGGCTTGCAATCCTTGTATCAATGTTTATTAGGCATGACTACCGAGGCGCATTGAAATATGCTATACCGGCCTTAATTGTTCCCATTGCATACTGCCTTGTGCTGGTGCTTTCTTACAACATTGAACTCTCGCTAGAATCGCTGCTACAGCTTGCGCTTAGAGATTTTTACTCTGGCTCAGCTACCATTGGTTTTGGATTGAAGTATATTGCCCTCTCGGGCATTAGTTTTATTAGGACATTTCTTCAGGTTCATGGATACTTGGGTAACCTTATGGAGGTATCACAGTGGTACATACTAGGACTGTTAGGATTTGTGGTTTTAATATCCATTGGGCTATACAACATAAAAGGAGCGTCCGCCTCATTTAAAGAGATTCTATCGCCATTTACATCAGCAATATCCTTGGCTCTTGTACTTCACCTACTTTTTGCCATTCTATCGCACGGCAATGCCGAGTTTATGGTTATGCTCCCATTCCTAGGAACGATTATACTCTCAAGAGTTCTTTCCAATGAGATTAGCCTCGTTGGATTTCTATCCATAGCAATGCTGGTGTGGAATATTTCATTTGGACTAATCCCGCTGAACAGGCACAGCATCGATGGCAGCAGAATGGTTGCTAAAGCCATTGGGGAGTCGGATTCTACTCAAACCCTTTTTGTGGTTTTCAATAGGCCAAGCATCGACAATCAGGTTCGTTATTACAATGGCAACTACCCTACCAACACAATATCAGCCACTCAAGCTAAGGAAATTGAGGATGTGGTTAAAACCATTCATGTTGCACTAAGAAACGGACAATCGGTTTACACCGATTGCATCAACAGGCCCAAAACCATTTCGAGGGAGAGCTTAACAATTAGTGACAATTCAGTTATGCTAAACTGCTTTCATCAGCAAAAAGTCGATTCGGTAAAATCGCTTACAGGAAAATACTATCTGTTTAAACTATTGCCTACCAATAGTACCCAAATAAAGGGTGAAAATTAACCTATACTGATTAGCTGGCAATAAGGCGATTGCACCACGCAGAACCCTACCTCGTAAGAAAAGTTAAATGCCAACCTAAAGTCAATCCTTGGAAATCGTCACTGATAATTAGCTATTCTGCTTAAGAAAGAGGCGATGCAACAGCTTACAGCGCAGCTATATGACCACATAAACTGCTCCTATTCGAGTTTTGACAGGGTATTACTCCGCGGGTATCCACCGGGAGTATTTGTTGAGGGCAGCGTAATAAAATTGTTGCGCAATCTAGAATCCACAGGCCACAGCAACGGGGTTATGCAAACCCTGAACGACCAGCTAAATGATCACATAAGCACTATAGCCCTCGCTTTATATAGTGAGATACGCTGGTGGAGTGAAGCTGAAAAGAGAATGCTTGACAAGCATCAGCAAACGGTTGTCACGGGAAGCGGCCAAAGGATCCCTGCGCCAGATTAAAGGAAACAACATCAGCTGGAGCTCATAGCTATTGGGCTAAGCTCCAACTCCCATGCATTAGGGTTGCGCAACAAGGATTTACGGGCCTAATGGGGGGCTTCTAAAACTGCGAAAATTGCCTATGAACTACGAAGGCTCAGGTGCAGGGGCGCAATTAAAAAGATAAAAAACACTCATTACTACCAGCTTGCAGAGGAAGGGTATGAATGGATGTACTGCATGATCTTTAGCTCCTCGTATTTTGTATCGCCCTTGCTATCCAAGTGTTGTAAGAGGGCCATAGAACAGGATGTGGAGAACCCATCAACGATTGAAGAAGCATATTCTCAAATCAACAAGGCTTTACCCCTGATTACATCGGAGCCGAGGCTGGTTGCATAACAATAATGATTATCCGCAAATATGCCTAAAGTGATGAAAAACTTATGATACAACAAAATAATAATGAATTTGATATTGCGAGCCTGCTTTTGCCCTGCCTTTGCCCTGCCTTTGCCCTGCCTTTGCCCTGCCTTTGCCGGCAGGCAGGCGGCAGGCAGGCGGCAGGCAGGGAGTACTTTTCCCGAAGAAGCAATTGGTTGTAAATCAGAGATAAAGATTGCTTCTCCAGACAAAGAACGTCAGGATCGCAATGACGCAAATATGATGTAGGTACTAAAGCGGATAATCATATAAAAATAATAAACAGCCGAATACGAATGTACACCAGTTGCCAACACGCAATATGACCATAGGCGGGCGCGGTGGTAGCTGGAAAGCGTCTGCCCTGCATAAAGGTTCGTAACGGTTGACAAGGATGTAGCCCGCAATCCGCCACTGCTCACACCCCCAGCCGTTTCGGCCAATGCTAAGGCTGCATACATAAAACCCAAGTTCAACTAGTCATTTATAGACACTTAAATATCACTACAAAAAATTGCTTTATTTATAAACATGTTTCCACATTTAATGTTTATAGATATATCCGCATCTTATAAACAAGCAGTTGGCTAGATGCTATTACAAGTAATTCGAAAGTTCAGTAGATGGAAGAAACGTGGAAGACAACTCTCGTTAAAAGACATCGTAGGAAAATTTGATGAAATAATTAGTAAACACAAATGGTATGGAATCAGAATTTTATCAGTTACAAGCTAAGAAGCCTAATGGCGAAATTATTGAAATGAAAAATTTCAAGGGCAAAACGGTATTGATTGTCAATACGGCTACAAAGTGTGGGCTTGCGCCACAATTTGAAGGTTTAGAAGCACTACA
>Ga0265295_1002983_pt1 | contig 25491 bp, 17 predicted proteins | sample Munlansysbiofilm_FD_192503 | JGI IMG/M metagenome (GOLD analysis project Ga0265295, IMG submission 192503) | Leachate microbial communities from a municipal landfill in Southern Ontario, Canada - Methane capture system biofilm | ecosystem: Engineered > Solid waste > Landfill > Unclassified ... | reverse complement strand
AAACAAGACCAATGAAATGCATTTTTGATCCGTGTTTTTTGGCATATTCATAGGCACGTATAATTTCTGGATTTTGTAAAATAGAGTTGTTACGGCAAGCGATGTTAATTTTAACTAAGTCTTGATATACCACGCGACCAGCACCAATATTTAAGTGTCCTACTTCTGAATTACCCATTTGACCATCTGGTAAACCGACGTTTTCGCCTGAGGCTTGCAACTCAGAATGAGGATACTGTGCATTTAAAGAATCCCAATAAGGCGTAGGTGTTTGTGAAATCACATCGCCTTTGGCTTTATCACCAATGCCCCAGCCATCTAATATCATTAAAACTGCTTTTTTTGACATAAAATTCGTTGTTTATAGTTATTTATTTTTGTTGATTTTATTGCTCTAAATGGATGATACCCATCCAACTTGCAAAGATACAAAGAATTCTACTCGAAATACCCAGCTAAATACCAATTTTTATTAATTTTTTCAAAAAAGCAAATTATGCTGGACAAAAAAAACTCCAACCTATTCTTTCGAATAAGTTGGAGCACAACTATGAATGAACTATTACTGAGAACTTATTTCACAATTTCTTCGTATTCATAATCATAATACTCAAACCAGGTAAGACCATCGGTACGTTTTGAACGTTTTACACGTCCATCATCGTAAAAATCAAATGTAATTTGTGTTACCGATTCTTTATCTGACCATTTTACTTCAGTATTCAAGTTTTTGCAAGGCGCACCAAATAAGCCTGTATGAGCTTTCCAATCATCAATAAAGCTATCATTGATTACTTGATAAATTTTGCCAGTGTTCAAACCTGAAGAGAATGTAAAGTTTTTGGTACGATCGCCACGAGTAAAGGAAACTGCATTACCATTAGTGATGGTAAATGTTGACTTCAATTCAGGTGTACCATAATCTTCGTAAATTTTCGATAACATGCCATTAGCATCATATTCGAAGTTAACATTGCCACCATCGCCCCAGATGTTCTCAATAGTTGAAACTAAACCATTTGCATTTAATTTCCAAACGCGATTTTTAGTAGAGTCTTCACGTACCAAGTTGATTTGGCCAGCTGTACCATAATCTAAGACCATGTCTTCAGTCCAATCTTCACCCGTTTCAACCACTTTTGTCACACGACCTTGAGCATCATAAGTGTACGTCCAGCTAGTTACTTTAGCTTTGGTTTCATCCATGCCCTCCCAATTGTAAAGGAATGATAGTTTTTTTAAACGATACTCTTTTTCTTCTGGTTTTGGATCATCACCACCATTTGTTGGATCACATGATGTAAATCCTAATGTTGCTACAGCAAACATTAATAGGGTCAAAAAATGTTTTTTCATAATAATAAAAATTTAAAAAGTTAATAAAATAGAGATATACATATCAGGAGATTAGTTTCCTGCATAAATAATTAAACCTAAACCTGTTAAGAAAAACACAAACATGAAAGCAATTAATACATTTACCAATTTACTTGAGCCTTTAAATTCCTTCCAAATAAACACACCCCAAGCAGCAGAAACCATGGTAGCTCCTTGACCTAATCCATAAGAAATGGCTGTGCCAGCTTCACCAGAAGCGATGTAGCTCAATGCGGTTCCAATAGCCCAAATAATACCACCTAAAATACCAACCAAATGCACACGTGCGTTGCCCGCAAAATACTCTTTATAGCTGACAGACTTACCCACAAATGGTTTACGCATAATCAATGTATTAAAGATAAAATTGCTCAATAAAATACCAATGGCAAAGACAAAAAATGCAGAGTATGGTGTCATTTTGCCAATAGCTGGAGCTGCAAAATTATCAAGATCCATGGCTGAAGCCACAAAACGATAGAAGAAAGCCATTAAAATACCAGCTACAACTGCTAAGATTATGCCTTTACGACTCGATTTGCTATCTTTTTGAGTCTTACCTGCGGCGATTCCATTCAACACAATGGCAATGACCACCAAAGCAACACCAATAAATAATAAAACAGGATCGCCTTTGGCTTGTCCCATATAATTGATAACCACACCTAGCACTAACGCCAAGCCAACACCTAATGGGAATGCCACAGCCAAACCAGCAATAGAGACTGAAGCCGACAATAAAATATTAGCAGCATTAAACACAATACCACCAAAAATGGCACTGCCGATATTCTTGGCATCAGCTTGTTGTAAATCGGTCACAAAAGAACGTCCTTCTTCTCCAATGCTACCGAATGTGAAACCAAGAATGATACTAAATAACACAATACCAATCACATAATCCCAATAAAACAACTCATAACGCCAACTTTTGGCCGCTAGCTTTTGAGTATTTCCCCACGAACCCCAACAGAGCATCGTAATAAAGCAGAAAAGCACTGCTAATGAATAACTTTCGACAATGTACATAATGTAAAAATTTAAGGTTTATATTAATGATGTATTCGTTCGCTAATAAATAAAAACAGATCAGGCATTAGTGCCAAAGAGTTCATTTCAAAAGGCATCGCACGATATTCGTGTTTAAAACCATTTTCGCGTAAAGCCACGTGTAAATAACCATTGCCAGAATAAGTAGAACCCGCCATACTCGGTGAATAAATAGATAACTGTAAATTATTTTTCGTCGTTTCATTACGTGTTACCAACGTTTCCAAAGTGGCTTTATCTCCAAACTGACAATTGGTAAACACAGCAGCCGTGAACGACTGTGGCACGAGTATTTGAGCAAGTACAGAATCGGCAGAGCCACTCATTTGCCACACAGAACGATAGCGTCTATTATCACGTATATTCGCTTGCGATTCAAGCATAGGAACAATGTCAGAAAGAAGATTAGACGCTAATACTTGAGGCACAAAACAGAGTGACATAGCCGGTAAAATTCCATTTTCATACGACTCTGTATAATATTGAGCAATGCGTTTTTCTGTGTTTTTGTCAGGACAGCCAACGATATATACAACCGCATATTTACGTTGAGATTGGCTATCATTGAACGGATAATAGAGCGACAATTCGTGATTCAGGCAACTATATGTTTTACAAAAAATCGATTGCCGTTTATTAATCTTAGGTAGTTGGTAAGTTTCACTCAAGCTGAACGTTTTCTGGTGAAATTGCGCATCAGCGAAACGAAAAACAGCTGGTAATGAACTACGCCAAAATTTAAAATCGTGACCACCACTGTGTACACGATACGCATGAGCCACCCCTTTATCCAAAAGCAGCTGATGCAATTCCTCGTTACTTCTACACAAAGTTCCCTCTTGATCACCATTATCAATAAAAAAATGAACACGATTAAGTTCATCGGACGACTTAGAAGCAATCACTCCAAATGGTGAATTTTTAAGATAATAATCAGTCAAACGTGCTTCGCCCGACAGACCAACGCCACCAAAAATGCGTCCCCATTGTTGATCCCAACCAGTTTGCGACTGCTCTGTCATGTATTGCTCATGTGTACGAATAGAGGCACTCAAAGGCATACTTACAGAAAATACATCAGGATGATTAATCGGCAACATCAGAGCCCCAAAACCTCCCATAGAGTAGCCTGTCACCGCGCGATTCTGCGCATTGGCAATGGTTCTATACAAACTATCAACCAATGGCACCAATTCTGTCACAAACATGGTTTGATAATTATAATCTCCTGAATAGAAATTAGAATAATAATCAGAAAAGCCTTGAGGCATAATCAATATCATCGGCTGAATTTCACCTTTGCGAACTAGCTGTTTGGACACTTGCCCCACACTTCCATATTCCAACCACGACGACGCATTATCGCCCAATCCGTGTAGCATGTAAAGCACCGGATAACGTTGTTTGCTTGTAAAATAATGGTCGGGCAAAACAACGCTATAGCTGATTTCCTTTTGCAACACACGGCTGTAAAAAGAGTATCCTTCTAATTCCGTCGCAAAAATAGAAACGGAAAACAAACTAAGCAGAAGAACTATAATTACACGCTGTTTCATAATCAAAACTTATTAAGTTTGAGACCAATATACGGAATACTTTCTTGCAACAAATATAAGAATGTTTCGAAGCTATCGTTACCATTGAGTATACGATATTGATGACTAATCGTTTGATTTCGACAATCCACATACACCTGCGATAATTCGTTACAAGTAACACTCTCATCGCCTGCCGATAAATAATAAAATTCATTGGTGGGCAATGCGCGCGAACTATCCAAATTTGTATTTAACAAATAAACAGCATGTACCAAAGCGGGATTGATATTGCTGGCATTATATGCCCAATTTCCTGATTCCTTATTACCAATGAGTACACGATGATACGTGCGTTGCTTAACACGATAATGAGCAGTCATAAAATCTATCAACTGATTCAAATCGGCTGAATTTTGTTCCAATTGGGCAGAATTAAATGCTACCAAAATAAAATTCTTATCACGTTGCAACGAATCCAACAACAAGGCAGTTTTTTGCAATTCTAACGTTCTATTTGTATAACTATCGTAGGCTAAATAGACCACATGGCACGAATCGGTACGCTGATTATAATTTTCGGGAGTTGTGATAGTCAAACTACAACCATTCATATCCACTTGCTCTGTCTGTCCAGACAAACTAGTCGATAAACGTGTCGCTTCGGTGACAACAGGCTCGGACAAACCATTCATCATGCGGGTAATAAACGGTAATGCTTCTCGAATACCGCCATGCCAATAATCCCAAGTATGAGCTCCATTGCGTATGCGCATCTCATGCGAAATAGCTTTGCGTTGCAATAACGCATGCAATTCAACGGCGGTAACCGACAGTTGTTCTTCGTCGTCACCACAATCCATAAACAAGTGAATCTGTTTTTGAGTATCCGACAGATTTTCACCAAACGTCAACGGATCATGTTGTAAATAGTAATCGGTCAGACGCGCTTCTCCCGTGAGTCCTTCGCCTCCAAAAATGCGTCCAAATTGACTATCCCAAACCGATTGTGGCTCTGAGCAATATTGTGCATGCGTACGCCACGACATACTCAATGGCACAGAAATACTAAACAATTCAGGATGTTTATACGGCAAAATCAAAGCGCCGTAGCCGCCCATGGAATAACCCACCACAGCGCGATGTGTAGCATCGGCCTTGGTCCGATACAACGAATCAATATAAGGTACTAATTCGTTAGCAAACATATCCATGTAATTGAACTTATTGGTATAATAATTCACGTAATACGATTTCAGCGCATAAGGCATCACGTAAATATAAGAATCGATCATACCTTTCGTTTCCAAATCGTTAATAATCGTATTGACCTGACCGCCAGCTACCCAAGCTGTTTGATTATCGCCCCAGCCATGCAGCAAATAAACCGTGCCATAGTCTGCCTTCGACGTGTTATAATCAGCTGGCAAATAGAGAGCAAAAGAGACCTCGCGATTCAATATCTTGCTAAAAAAAGTGACATTTTCGGCATAACGCTTAAAAGTAGATGGATTATCAATCGGTTTAGTAGGGTCGCATGATACCAACATTAAGCTGATAAAACAGGCAACAAATAAGGCTAGCCTCTTGTATGAAAGAAGTTGCCTTATTTGCGTACCCGCTACTATAAAAAACTTGGTTATCATGAAAAACTTGGTTTATTTAGTTACAACACGTGCTTGATTCGCGTAAATCACCACATCTTTGGTTTGGATCGCATAATTAGGATGTGGATTGACCCATTTCACCACTAATGTATGATTGCCTTGTGGCAAATCGTAACGATGAAAAATATCATATTTACGTTTGATATAATCGAAAGGCATCTTGAATGATTCCACCAATTGGCCATCAATATAAGCCTCCATATTAGCGACATAGTAAAGATTATCAGGCATTACTTGTTTTACAAAACCCATAACCACAATACCGTTGCCAGTAAAATCAATATGCAAACTATCTTTTTCAAACGGTTTACCTATTACACGACGTTCGGATGGAAAGTGCCCCACAAAATTTTCTTCCCAAGCCACTTCTTTGGGTGCTTGAAATTTCACTGAAATAATAGAATCGTTCACCGCGCCACCATAACGTGTAATGAGTTCTAAAGCCATATCATAGTTCAAATCATAAATTCGATTCAAAGAGATTGTAGTATATGGGAAATCTAAATCTTCCACCTTATCCATCGCAGGTTTCCACTTATCAGGAATATTCTTATAACCCATCATCACACCTAAAATACCGCATGCTGAAGCTGGATTACAATCACTATCTTGTCCACAGCGCGTAGAAATATCCATCGTTTTATAAAAATCGCCATCGCCATAAAGCAAACCAATAACCACATACGCCGAATTGAGTGCCGCATCGATATTAAACGCATTGAATACACCTTCTGGGCAACCAATTTCTTGAGCGTATTTCAACTCCATCTCATACCAACAGCGTTTCCAATCGGTAGGGTATTTTTTATGCAAACGAATCACCTCTTCGATACATTGGCGGTATTTGCTACGAGCAGGAATGGTTTTAAGTGCTTCGGTAACAATATACGATAAATCGTTGGAAACAAACGCTAACGAGTACATGGCCGACATATAAACGCCTCCATAATAACCATCGCCAGAATTCATAATGTGACCTATTTTATGGCACAACTCAACACCTGTATTCACCATACCAGGAGTCATCATACCAGCAAAATCGGCTTCTATCTGAAAGTCAATATCGTCAGCGTGAGGATTATTCTTCCAATGTCCAGACGCTGGTGGCATAATGCCATTCAAAATATTATAACGCGCCGCTTGATTGGCATGCCATAACTTATAAGGAGCATTGGCAAACGAAAGTGCAAATGAATCAGCAGGCGCATCAATACCGCAACGTGCCATCACTTCCACAAAAGTTAAATCCATGTACACATCGTCATATAAGCCAGGATCTAATTCAAACGTTTCGCGTGCATAATCATCGTACCAAATAATCGGTGTATCATCGTGAATCAACGCCCCTCTGTATTTGAATTCAGTAGGCCCACCATAGGTACAACCAATTGTTTGTCCGGCCCAACCGCCTTTGATTTTATCTTTGAAATCAGCCACGGATAACGTTAGCGTATCGCCATCAGACAAAGCCGCTTGTTTAGGTTGGCACGAAACAAGAAAGCAAACTGTAGCTGCTAACAATAAGTTTATATAAGAAGTTGGTTTCATAAGTTATAAATTAAAAAATGATGACTAAAAACTACACGCCGTCGATGGTTGCCACCGAATTACTAACCACGGGATTTGTATAATGCGGCGATGGTAACGGTTTTTCTGAATAATACATAATATCGTTGATACGCAGTAAATACTTATCGTTAGGATTCAACCATTTCAATACCACGTGATGATTCCCTTCTGGCAATTGATAACGCCAAGCAGGTTCTAATTTGCGCGAGGTATTTTTCATTGGCATAGTACTGATATGATCCAATTTACCATCAATCCACACTTCAAATTGCGCCACATAATTGTCATTTAATTCCGCCAATGCAAATGCCTCAGAACCAAATCGAATAGCCACACGATGAATATAATCCTTCGTGATACTTTGCGTGGTCACCAAATTGCCATAAATCACAAAACCATTGCCCATAAAATCGAACGCATACTCGTTGTTTTCCATAAAACAATCTTTCCGTTCGCGACAAATAGGCGTTGTTTTCTCAAAATTTTGTTCAAGTGGCAATACATTGATTGCAGTTCTATTGATTGTAACGTCCTTGTCGGTTATGGTTCCTCCATGACGTGTAATCATTTCAAGAGCATGTTTGTAGCTCAAATCATAGGCTTTTGCCAACGACACATCGGTTCCTTGAAAACAGAGCGGTTCTATTTCCTTTAATGGTTCAAGCCAATAAGCATCAATGGCATTATAGCCCAACATAACGCCCAATACGCCAGCCACTGTGGATGCATTACAATCGCTATCTTGTCCACTACGAGTGGCAATATCCATCGATTTACCAAAATCGCCTTTACCATATAATAAAGCCATAGCCACATAAGCACTATTCATTTTTGCATCAATGTTGAAACTTAGAAAAACGCCTTTAGGACAACCTTTATCCACGTTCCATTTTTTGTGAAGTTCAAACCAACATTGTTCCCAATCGTTAGGATATTGTTTGTGCCATTTTCGTACGTCATTCACACATTGATAAAACGAACTTTCTTTGGGAATTGGTTGCAAAGCTACGTCCAGAATCTCATTAACATCATTTGAAACAAACGCTTGTGCATATAAACCCGCTACAAACGCACCGCCATAAAAACCGTCGCCACTATTCATAATATGCCCTACCCGATTGGCAACATCCATAGCAGCATTCACCATACCAGGGCTCATTAATCCAATAAAATCAGCCTCTATTTGAAAATCTAAATCATCAGCATGTGGATTGTTGAGCCAATGCCCTGAAGCTGGTGGCATAATGCCTTGACGAATATTGTAACGTCCAGCTTGGTTGGCGTGCGCCAAGTGATATTCAGCATACGCAAAACGATGTGCCAGTGTGTCCATGCTACAATCTAAACCAGCTTGTTCAAAGGTTTCAACAAACGTCAAATCATTATAAATATCATCAAACAAACCAGGTTTTTTATCCCACCAATATTTCACATAATGTTCGTTCCATGGAAGTGGTTGATACGCCTGCATCGTGGTTCCTTGGAACTTAAACTCTGCTGGTGCGCCATAAACCACACCAATAGTTTGTCCAGCCCAACCGCCTTTAATTTTATCCATCAACACAGCTTTGGTCATTGTAATTGGAGTCGCTTGGCTGGTCTCCTTGTTTGAGTGACACGCGGTAAGCGACAACACCAATAAAACTGCTATAATTGCTCTATTCTTCATATTGTTTAATGTTGTAAGTTAATTAATAAACTGATAACTCGGTTACTGATAAAAAAGCGCTCACGTTTTTGGTATATTTGTGCCAATGTTTTTCAACTTTGGTATCGAACAGCAAGCGTATTGCAGTCGTTTCAACTGGTTCAAACTCCAAATAATATTCTACAAAATGAGGTTGAAAAAACACAATGTCTGTATCGGGTAATTTAGGATACGATTTATACGCAGAAACCGAAACCCACTGTCCTAATTTGTTACGATATTGTATCGTAATATTGGTAAACCAACCTCCAAATTCTTCGAGGCAACCCATATGCAAACCAACTGCCGAAACGTGTTTAGTTGCGTCCCACTCATAGCCTAAAAAATCGATTTTAGGGATGCGAGCCTTCGCTGTTAAAGTGTAAAAAACAGACCCTTCACCACCCAGTACGCCATCGTTAATAACTGCTACCGAATCAGCATACATGGGTTTGCCGAATGTATACCAACAAGAATCCAATACCGAACGATTCAACTTCATCACATTCGCCAAAATAGTTTTAGCTTCTGGGGCTATATTTTTGTGGCGAACAATTAAATCAAACTCTTTTTCGATTGTTTTTTTGCCATCACTCAAGGTCAGTGTATAATGAAATTTACCAGCTTCGGTAGGCGTTCCACTCATTGTTCCGTTATTAAAAGTGACACCGTTAGGTAACGTTCCGTTTTTGAGATTCCACGCATACTTTTTATTGCCATCGCAAAAATAGTCGTATGCAAATGGTTTATTCACTTCTACCTGAGGATTTGGACCGATATAAAATTCCAATGGTACTTTGAATTGTGCTTTATCGTTGATCACTAACACCGATTTATCAGCTTTCTCAACCAATTTACCACCATTCGAACAAACCACATCAATAGCCTGTTTAACAGTTCGTTTTACCATATCATCAATCGCTGCATCTGGCAAAGCGTCACGCGTGATATTGATGTATTTATTATTGAATGGTTTTGTCCAGCCTTCTATAGGTAAATATAAATCACGAGGTAATGCTTTAAATCCATACATCACACCCAAAAGTCCACCAATCGTTGCGGTTTGATTGTCTGCATCGAAACCCATAGCACAACCCAAATCCATCGTCAATTGGAAATCGCCATGACCATACAATAAGGACAGAATACCACAAGCGCCATTCAAATTAGCATTCCAAATGGTTTTAGTCATCTCTGGTTCATGCGTATAATAACGATCGGCAATCACCTGACGAGCTTTTTTCCAATCGTTTGGATACTGTTTCCATAAAGCCACCACCTCACGCACTGTTTGTGCATAACGGCTATCAGCAGGCAACTGTTTTAAAGCATCTAACACCAACTTTTCACGATTGGTTTCAAAAAATGCATTGGCATACATCGCACCATAATGAATGGTTGGATGCGAAGCCCAATCGTCAGATGTAATACGAGCTGCCCAATCGCTTTTTTGTGCTGCATAAGTCACCATACCGGGGGCTGTATAACCCCATATCTCATTAATCAATTGTGGGTCAATTTGATACCAATGTGGATTAAGTTCTTTTTTTCCTGTAAATGGTGGCGTTAAACCATGATGCATAGCTCCCAAAGCAGCACGATTGGCTAACCACACTCTATCTTTCACGTGATTCATCCACGCTGTACGCAAGTTCTCATACGTTGGTTCACAGCCATATTTTTCCATTTGAATCAGATAGAGATATTCAAAATCGGTATCGTCATCGCTAAATCCACCATCTAGTTTTTTGAGCTTATCCAAATTCTTGGTATAGCCATAAGGCCACGTTTCAGGACCAGGATTTTCAATAAATTTATTTTCGAATGGCAATCCATAGAAATTACCAATCATTTGTCCAACCCAAGCTCCAGCGATTTTATCTTCTAGCTCGGATAAAGCAATTTTTTTAGTCGCGAAGCCTGATGAAAGTGTAAATAAGGCTACTGCAAAAAGAATACTACGTTTCATGATTTATTGTAAATTAGGGTTTGTATCAATAGCTGTTTGTGGTATTGGGAACACGTGTTGTTGACCAGTAGTTACAGGTTTGGCAAACCAAGCACTGTCCCATTTGCCGAAACGCATCAAGTCTTGTCGACGGTGACCTTCCCAAGCGAACTCACGGCCACGTTCCTCCAATAATTCGTCCAAAGTTAAAGATGCATCATACACAGGCATGCCCGCTCTTCTTCTAATTTCTTGGAAATCGGTCATTTGAACGGCTTCTCCAGTTCGTCCTTGACGCATCATCGCTTCAGCTTTCATCATAATAACATCGGCATAGCGGAACAGCGCAAAGTCATTCTCCATATCAAGTACGTCATATTGCAAACCGTCTGTTTGGAATTCATATTTGCCACAACGGGCGCCATCCCATTTATCACGACTTTTATATTTACTTTCGGGCCAAATAGGATTGTAAACAAACCAAATAGTATCGCCCGTAGTGCCATTTATGTCAAAAATCTTTTTCCCATTCTTATCATATTGTTGACCATAAATCCAACTTTTTTTACGATAATCGGCATCGCTATATTTTTGGAAAAACTCTGGTGAAGTCATAAAACCATCCCAAGGTGTGTCGTTGATATTATAAGTTTCGCGACTTCTAGCATGCAAGGTCAAATCGTACCAATAAAAACATTCGGTAGTCAACGTGGAATTATAAACAATGACAAAAATATTTTCTTTGGAATTTTCATTATGAATTTTAAAATTATCGAAATAATCAGGTTCAAGAGCATATTGATTTAAAGCAATCACGCTATCGCACATGGCTTCGGCTTCGTCCCAACGAGCGCGCCCGATATACACTTCGGAATTCATATACAATTTTGCTAATAACGTATAAGCCATACCTTGCGTTACACGACCATAGTTTTTTGAGGTAGCCACGGCATCTAACTTATCGATATTGGCTAAAATTTCTTCTTCTACAAATTTGTAAACATTGGCACGCGTCTCTTTTTTAGGTAATTCTTTATTGGTGAAATCGGTGGAAAGAGGCACATCGCCCCAAGCATCGAGTGCCCAATAGTAAAACAAAGCGCGTAAAACTTTGATTTCTGCCACAATTTTATCTTTACCCGCAAATTCAATTTTCGATTGTTCAGTTTCATAAAGAACTTCATTACAAGCACTCACGCCACCAAACACAAATTCCCAAGCCAAGCGGTTAATTTTATTGGCAGAACCCACATTATGCTTTTGTAGTTCATCCCAACGACCATTATCCCACCATTCGTTATCGTCGCGAGCTGGGATGATACACTCATCGCTACTGACGGTGACTAACGACCATAGTTTTTGTTCTTCGGGATACGGTTGCAATTTAGTATAAGCTCTACCAGCATTCATCAACAACTCTTTCTCATTCTGAAAAAATTGATCCATCGGAATGCTGGAATAGATATTCTCATTCAAATCGGTACAACTTGTAAACAACGCAGAGGTTGTAAAGAGTACGCTATAAATAATATGTTTTGTTTTCATAGGTTTGTAAATTAGAGGTTTGGATTAAAATACGACACTAGCTCCAAGAGTTACGGTAGTTGTTTTAGGATAATAAGTCATACTTTCGATACCAGGTTCCAAGCCTGTGATACTAACTTCTGGATCTACACCGTTATAAGCGGTCAATGTGAATAAGTTTTGAGCCGAAGCATTGATACGTAAACTACTAATATATTTGCTATTAAACTTAAAATTATAGCCAACGGTAAGGTTATCCATTTTCAAGAACGAACCATCTTCGATGTACTTCGATGAATATTTCGATTTACCAGTAAATTCAGGATTTTCGAGCCATGAATCGAGAATATTTTTCAAACCGATTGGATTCATATTTTCGTAATACAAACGGTATTTGTTCAGCACTTCGCCACCAATAGAAGCGCGCAAAGCAAAGCCTAAATCCCACGCTTTATAGGTGAAATTATTGGTCCAACCGAGTGTTACATCGGGATTGGCATTGCCAATCACTTCCCATTTGCTTTCAGGTACGCGACCATCAGGCATTTGACCTTTCAAAACATCATTGCCATATTCATCAACTCCCAACCATACAGGGCCATAAAATGTACCCAATGCCTGTCCTTCTTCCATGCGTTGGCAATACAATGCAATTTCGCCTTCTAACCAACCCACTTTGTAAGTTCCATTCGAAAATTCTTCATTGGTAAATTTCTCCAATTTATTCGTATTATGAGCGGCGGTCAAATAAGTTGTCCATTTGAAATCGCCTTTCACTAGAGGTTTTGCATAAAGCATAAGTTCCACACCTTGGTTGCTAATTACACCCACATTGGTATACATTTCGGTATACAAATAAGGTGGCACCGAAACAGAATATTTATACAACAAGTCGGTACTTTTGCGGTAATAATAATCGACACTACCACCAATACGATCTTTGAGGAACGCAAAATCAACACCCACATTGACTTCATGTTTTTTCTCCCAGCGCAAATCTGGATTTGGATTACTTACTGGTTGATACGTATTAATCCATTCGCCATCATAGTAAAATTTGCCAGCCGTGCCCATTAATACTTGCGATTGATAATTAGGAAATTCTTGATTTCCCGTAACACCATAACCAGCACGAACTTTTAAATCGGTAATAGCATCAATGGACTTCAAAAATGGCTCCTCTTTCACACGCCAGCCAGCACTTACAGCAGGAAACCAGCCCCATTTATGATTGGTTCCAAAACGAGAAGAACCTTCGCGACGTAACGATGCCGACAACATATAACGTTCTTTGTAATTATACATCACGCGACCGAAGAAACTAATCAACTTGCTATCTTCTTTGTACGAACTCATTTCCGCTTTACCTGCTTTCAAAGCAGAACCTGCTCCCATATTATTGGTGTAATACAAATCGGTATCAAAGCCCATATTTTTCATGTAACTTTCGCTACTGCCCTCTTGTATATAGGAGTAACCAGCCAACGCTTGAATCGTATGATCGCCAAATGTATTGACATAATTCAGTGTACTTTCATACTGTAACGAATAGTCTTTGCCATTACCAATAGACGCTACACCGTCGCTTCCAATAGCACTTGGGTAATAATGTGTGCGATAGCGATTCGATTCCCAACGTGATTTTTCGTACGAAATAAAGTTATCCCATTTTAAACCATTTACAGGCAACACATTCAACGACATACGCACATTACCGCCATAGGTATCGGTTTCACCTTCATTGGTTTCTTCGTTTTGCATAGCTACGGGATTATAATAACTTACACCCACCACGCGATTGTAACCACCAGCATCTTCATTACTTGGGTCGTAAATTGGTTCTGTTGGGTTATGAATAAATGCTTGATACAAAATATCATAATTGGCAGGTTTATATTGACGCATCGAATAAAAAGCGTTATAATCAAACGTTAACCAACCATCGATAGCGGTTTGTTTAATATTCGTTTTAGCTAAAAATTTGCCCGCATTATTATTGTTCAACAAACCTTGATTTTGTTCAAAATCGATGGTCGTACGGTGCGACACTTGTTTTGTTCCACCCGACAACGCCAAACTATGTTTGTTAGAAATCGGCATGTCGCGTGTTACTTCATCGTACCAATTGGTACTTGAGCCATACAAACTGCCCACAGCGCTCGGTTTATATTGATTGATAACATCCGAAAATTGTTGCGCATTCAAACTTTTCACCATTTGTGGATTCACTTGAACCGACACTTGACCGGAATATTCAAACGACGTTTTTCCTTCACGCGCCCGTTTGGTAGTAATAATAATCACACCATTGGTACCACGCGTACCATAAATAGCCGCAGCCGAACCATCTTTCAACACATCAATACTTTCAACCTCTTGGAAATTGATATTTTTCATATCCGAACCAGCCACACCATCAATAATAATGAGCGGACCTTGACCAGATGTCAACGTATTAGTTCCACGCAATAAAAATTCATAATCGGCTTGAGGATCGGCACCATTTGGATTGACAATGGTTAAACCAGCCACTTTACCTTGTAACATACCCATGGCATTGGTAAACGAACCTTGATTGAAGTTTTCAGATTTCACCGTAGCGATAGAACCTGTAATCTCCTTTTTAGACGTGCTACCGTAACCAATTACCACCACTTCGTCAATGGCTAAAGTAGATTCCTTTAATAATACATTAATCAATGTGCGTCCATTCACCGATTCTACTATTTGCGTGAAGCCAACATAACTAAACACCAGTTTAGCTTGTGGATCCACCGACAAGGAATAAGCACCATCCATATCGGTAATAGTTCCCGAAGATGTGCCTTGAACCTGAACACTCACGCCAATCAAAGGTTCCGAAGCGCTATCTACCACACGACCAGATACGGTAATATTGGCGAACGCCGTACCACCGAGTAAAAAAAGTAACACAACAATAGACATTCGTTTAACGTGTCCTATTGAATTCTGTTTCATGGTATTTGTATTTTTTAGATTTAAGTAATCCGATTAAAAATTAGCCACATCCACTTCGTGACGATACGGCATCGATACTTGTGCACCTGGACGCGTTACCGATATGGCCGCTGCACGATTGGCAAACAACACCGCATCTTTCAACGAACGACCTTCGGAAATAGCAATAGTTAATGCGCCATTAAAACAGTCGCCAGCAGCGGTGGTATCAACCGCTTTTACACGTATACTTGGAATAAGTTCAGCCTCGCCATCTTCGTAAAGCATAGCGCCTTTGCTGCCCATAGTTATGATGATTTTTTTCACACCTAATTCGGCCATACGTTTAGCCGCAGCTATAGCCGAAGTCTCATCAACCACGGGAATTCCAGAAATTAATTCCGCCTCCGTTTCATTAGGCGTAATCAAATCAATATTTTTTAAAATGGAAAGAGGAAGAGGCTCTGTAGGAGCCGGAGCTGGATTTAGAATCACCATCTTACCACGACTTTTAGCGATTTGAGCAGCATACTCAATCGTTTTAATCGGGATTTCCAATTGCATCAATACAATTTCGGAATTTTCGATAGCGTCCAGCGAATTATCAATATCAGCAGTTACTAAATTACTATTGGAACCTGAAGCCACAGCAATACTGTTTTCGGCATTATCATCTACCAAAATCAGCGCTACGCCCGAAGGATTTTTAGGGTCAGAAAATACATAAGAAGGATCGATGCCTTCGTCGTCGAACAATTGGTACGCTTGATGCCCAAACACATCGTTACCTGTTTTGCATACAAACGTCACTGCCCCACCAAGCCGAGCACATGCCACAGCTTGATTGGCGCCTTTGCCTCCCGCATTCATAAAAAATGTACCACCGAGCACAGTTTCTCCTGGTCGTGGGAGATTTTTTGTCCGAATCACCATATCAGTGTTTGAACTCCCAATGACAACAATGCGTTTGATGCCATGTGTAAGTTTTTGTTTCATAGTAATCAATATTTATAATTTAAGGTTAGAATCTTTACGCCTAAAAATTCAGTGTAAAAGTATAGCAAAAAAAAGAGAAAACAAACCATAAATTTTACTATATTTGCAAATCCAAATGTATCTATTTTAATATATATTATTTATATAATATTGATTTATAATAATTTAAAACCATATAAATATGAACGTTTTTGATAAAAATGTGATTTTAATAGCGTCTATGAGCAAAGCCGAAAAGCGCAGCTTTAAATTACTATATGAAAACGACCGCTCCAACAAAGCGTATCTCATTCTGTTTGATTTGATAGAGCAACACATTACGTGGTCGTTCGACGCTATCAATGAGGCATTTAAAAAACAAACGCACAAAACGATTACCACCGCTTCCACCTATTTGCACAATCTGATCATCAAACATTTAATTGCCGAAAATGCCAATAAATCGCTGAAAGTAAAAATTTTCAACCAAATAGAACGCGCCAAATTGTTGTTCGACCGCAAATTAGTGGACGAAGGATTTGAAGAACTCGACAAAGCCTACGAGCAAGCCGAACTCTACGAGGACGAAGTGCTGCAACTGCTCATACTGCGCACCAAAATCAGATTTCACGAAAAGTTGGATTTTACACGCATCAGCGAGCAAGAACTCGCGTCCATTCACATGAAACAGTTGGCGCTTACCAAAAAAAGTAGACTCATAGACCAACACCACTTTTTATACAATACGTTGCGACACCGCATCAATCGCAAAGGTTACATTACGTCCGCCCAAAAGAAAGAAGGATTTAACGATTTAATTATTAGCGAATTGAATCTTTCTTCCAACGACAATTCCGTAGGATTTGAAGAAGAAAAACTGCACTATTTATTCCAATCGACCTATTTTTTAGAAACTGGCAATACGCTCTCGGCCGTGCGCAATTACAAAACCCTGATCGAACTATTCGAAGAAAACACGCATTTGCTCCTCAGTCCGCCCATTTATTACCTGAATGCGCTCGAAGGCATTATACAAACGCTGATTAACGCACGGTTATACGACGACATTGAATCGTTTTTGCAAAAAATACGTGGGCTCGATGACGAAAATCATCCAGCCGATTTTAGGTTGCACATCCAATTTTTGGATTACACCACCCAACTCACAGTCTATTTAGCCAAGGGAAATTTAGAAGCCATCGACGCGCTAAACGAAGCGTTCGCCGAATCGCTCTTGAAGAAACAAGAAAATCTGCTGCCAAACGATCAGATACACATTTATATATTACAAGCCGCCACCTTTATTTATAACAACAACTTTAAGGAAGCGCGCAAAATATTGAGTAACTCGATTACCAAATACAAAGTATTTCAAAAGCAACCGCTTTTTAAAATATTACGTCTCATTTATCTGTTGATGAAAGCGTACAACGAAGATATTAATTACACCACTAGCGAAATTATTTCCATACGCAACCAGTCGAAAGGCGAAGCGGTGAACCCAATAGAAACCATTATTTTGAAATTCGCCAAAGAATATCCGCTACCCAAAGCCAAACACCAACAGCAACTTTTGTGGCAAAAATACGACACCAAAATAGCCAAAGCGGTAACCGATAAATACTCCCAAAAAACGCTGACGCTGTTCGACTTTACGCTCTATATTAAAAGCCAAATACTCAATGTGCCGATAAAAAAGTTATTGGAAACTGTAGAACAAAAAAGCTAACTCATGGACTTCCTAATTTTGTCCCAACTCCGCTGGCGCAAGTCTCCTGACTTGTGCCGTTAGCCATTACTTATCTAATTCCTGTTTTTATCTTTTATAGCACGGGTTAGGAGACCCGCGCTTGCGACGGTTTATTTTTTACCAAATCTGAAGATTAAATGAGACATAAAATGTCAAATAGTAGTTCCCATAATCTATTTTATAGTCTGAAGTAAGTCTATTTTGTTTCGAATATATCAAAGGTTTGTCATGCAACTTAAAAGGATAACCAGCTTGTAAACCAATAGTCCAAAAATCACAAGGGAATGAAGAATATTTGTATAATTTATAAGCAATATTTATTCCGGTTATACAAATAGCTTGATTCATCCTAATATCCAAATCGCGATTTTGAAGATAGTCACTCAAAGGTATTTCATGAGTTTTTGAACTATTTAAAAGTCTGTATCTATACCATTTGAATGAAACTAACGGCGATAGCACCCAATGTTTACTATCAATGAAATTATAGCCCAAATTTATTCCATATACGGTCGTATTCAATTTGATTTTTAACGAGTCGTAAGAGCTTTCTCCAGTATATGTACTCCCAAATTGTAACCCTAACGTATAGTGTTTATAATTCCCTGAGACGACTAAAAATAGAGGAGCACTAAATCCATTTAATAGTTCGGTATTGTATGAATTGAGTGTTGTTTGGAACTCATCAAAATTGTTTGGAATTAAATCCACACCGAAACAGGCTCCAAATTCAAATTTCGGGCTTACACGTCTTACTGGGTGACTTTCAATCCAAACCGTTTCATCATCACTTTGACTAAACGTGGAGGTCATTCCAGCCTGTTGTCGTTCAGCCAACACCGAATCTTTTAGTATCGTGTTAGCAAACAAATTTGTCGATAAGAATAACAAAAATATAAATATATAAACGTGTTTCATTTGCTACATTGAATGAGATTCCGAATAATCGAGATACGCCTTTTCGTTTTTGATAATTGTACCTAAACATTATCTATGCGTACTTTTTATCTATTTTTTACTTTAAAAAAATAGACCAACAAATATAGAACTATTTAACAAATAAACTGGTTATTTTGCAGAAATAATTTAGGCGAGCAAATTAAAAAAGGTGTTCAACTTTTCAGTTAAACACCTTTCACGTATACCCGGTGGGGCTCGAACCCACGACCCATTGATTAAGAGTCAATTGCTCTACCAACTGAGCTACGGATACATCTTTATATTTCGTTTAAACGGACGTTTAAATTTTACTTACCTTCACAGCCGCTAACACATGGTCGGCAATATAGCGCAACTGCTCGGTATCTAATTCGGTATGCATTGGCAAGGATAACACACACGCCGACAACTGTTCTGCCACAGGAAAATCGCCTGCTTTATAACGTGCATCCTGATACGCTTTTTGCAAATGCAATGGCACAGGATAATAAATCATCGCTGGAATATCGTTATCTGCCAAATACTGACGCACTTTTTCGCGATCAACGCCCACTAATTTCAACGTATATTGATGAAATACGTGCGTTGTATTAGGTGCTACCACAGGCGTAATCAAATTGGAGCAACCAGCAAACGCTTCGTTGTAATAATGTGCTGCCGTTTGACGCGCTTTGGTATAAGCGTCCAAGTAAGGCAACTTTACATCCAAAACGGCTGCTTGTATACTATCGAGTCGGGAATTAACCCCAATCATATCGTGATGATAACGCACTTCCATGCCGTGATTAGCAATAGCGCGCATTTTTTTAGCGAGTTCGTCGTTATTGGTAAAAATAGCACCACCGTCGCCATAACAACCCAAATTCTTGGATGGGAAAAACGACGTACAACCAATCTCGCCCATACAACCTGACATCACCGAACGGCCATCGGCAAACGTGTAACGAGCACCAATAGACTGGCACGCATCTTCTATCACATGCAAATTGTGTTTAGCTGCCAAGGCGAGCAACGCTTCCATATTGGCATTTTGACCAAACAAATGAACGGGCACAATGGCTTTTGTTTTCGGCGTAATGGCTTTTTCTACCGCCTCAATAGTAATATTGAACGTATCAAAATCGACATCTACCAACACAGGCGTCAAACCCAAAAGCGCTACCACTTCGGCTGTGGCAATAAACGTAAATGTTGGCGTAATTACTTCGTCGCCTGGTTTCAAATCCAATGCCATCAACGCAATTTGCAACGCATCGGTTCCGTTACCAACAGGAATCACGTGTTTTACGCCCAAGTACGCTTCCAAGTGCGCTTGAAAATCGTTCACTTTTCCGCCTTTGATATAAGTAGTGGTATCCAAAACTTCTTGAATGCCCGCATTGACGTCAGCTTTTATGCTGTCGTACTGTGAGCGCAAATCAACCATTTGGATTTTCTTCATAACATCTACCTTTTTTGACGCGGCAAAGTTAATATATTTTTTCTAAACCTGAACGACCGAATGGAATTTTATTAATAAAAACACGGAAGGACAAAAATAGTGAATTTGGACTTTGCCAATTGATAGATAAAAAGTACATTTGCAGGATATTTATGAAATTTAGAATTATGACAAAGGCTTCACAAAGATGGATAATGCTCAGCATGATAGCTATGAGCTGTTTAACGTTAAACGCACAATCTGCCGATTATCTGAAAGCATTCACGCAAGGCGACTACAAACCACTAAAACCTGCCGAAGTGTATCACATGAACGATGGCGCACATTACACCACACTCAGCACCGATGGCAAACGCATTATCGCTTTTGAATATGGTTCAGGCAAAGCCACCGACACCATTTTAAACCTCGACAAAGTGCCAGACTGCAAACTCAAAGCAATAGTAGGTTATGAGTTTTCGAGCAACGAACAAAAAATTCTGGTTCATACCGAAGTTACCAAAATCTACCGTCGTTCGTTCACTACAACGTATTACGTTTATAACGTCAAACGCAACCGCATCGAGCCATTGACTACCACCAACAACGACCAACAAATGGCGCAATTTTCGCCAGACGGTCGCATCGTAGCGTTTGCGCGCCATCAAAATTTATTCCTCAAAAAACTCGATTTTAATACCGAAATAGCCATTACCGAAGATGGCGAAAAGAATAAAATCATCAACGGAACACCTGATTGGGTGTACGAAGAAGAATTTGGTGCGACGCGTTATTTTGAATGGAGTCCCGACAGCAAATTATTGGCTTACGTGCGTTTTGATGAAACAGCGGTCAAGGAGTTTTCGTTTCAACAATTTAACGAGGATTTTCCAACGTTGTACACCTACAAATATCCACGTCCAGGCAAAGCCAATTCACTCACAACGTTACAAGTGTACGACGTGCAAAATCGCACCACCAAAAAGATGCAATTAGGCAACGACACCGACACGTATCTCACCCAAATTCGCTGGTCGAACGACGAAAATGGATTAACTATTGTAAAACTGAATCGTAATCAAACCACGTTAGATTTACTACAAGTCAATCCGCGTTCGGGCGTGGCTACCCGTTTGCTGAATGAAACGAGCAAAACCTACGTCGATTACGAAAACCTAAAAACGCTCACATTCAATAAAGACAACAGTTTTGTGTGCATGAGCGAACGCGATGGTTATCGCCACTTGTATCTGTTTAATGCTAATGGTACATTGGCACGCCAACTCACCAAAGGCACTTGGGATGTGACCGATTTTTACGGTTACGACGAACTCACCAAAACCGCCTATTTCCAAGCTGCCAAAGAATCGCCGCTCGAACGCCACGTTTATAAAGTCGATTCAAAAGGTAAAATAACCTCTCTTGATGCACGCGCAGGAACACACCAAGCCTCATTTGCCAAAAGCTTCAAAGTGGCGATTGCACAATTCAACAACACCACCACGCCGAATTGTTACAGCGTGATTACTAACGCAGGAAAAAATCTCCGCACCATCGAAGATAATAAACTGTTAGCCGATAAAGTAGCTGCTTTGCATCTGCCAACCAAAGAATTTTTCCAATTCAAAACATCGGAAAATGTCACCTTAAATGGTTGGCTCGTAAAACCAAAAAACATGGAAGCGGGCAAAGAATATCCATTGGTGATGGTGCAATATAGCGGACCAAATTCGCAAGAAGTGCTCAACAAATGGAACCTCGATTGGGAATATTATTTGGCACAAGAAGGCTACGTAGTGGCTTGTGTCGATGGTCGTGGCACTGGCGCACGCGGTCGCGATTTCCGCAACTGCACCTATTGGCATTTGGGCGTATTAGAAACCAAAGATCAAGTAGAAGCTGCCCACTATTTAGGCAAACAGAATTATATTGATGCCAACCGAATCGCTATTTGGGGCTGGAGTTATGGTGGCTTTATGACATTGAACTGTTTAACCTATGGCAATGGCACGTTTAAAGCGGGAATCGCCGTTGCGCCTGTTACCGATTGGAACTTATATAACACCGCTTACACCGAGCGTTTTATGAGTCGCCCTCAAGAAAATTATCAAGGTTACGAGCAAGTGAATTTACTCGATAAAGCGGATCAACTACAAGGGAATTTGTTACTCGTGCATGGCACTGCCGACGACAATGTACACGCCCAACAAACCTTATTGTATACCGAAAAATTGGTAGAAGCAGGCAAACAATTTGAAATGCAATTGTACACCAATAAAAATCACAGTATTTTAGGTGCTCAAACGCGCTTGCATCTTTATACTCGTTTCAACGAATTTCTAAGGAAAAACTTGTAATCTATTCTATTTTTTTCAACACACAAACGCTTACCCATGAAAACACAAAACAAAAACAACATCTTACCCATTGCGATGATGTTTGCACTCTTTGCCATGATTTCATTTGTCACAGGATTATCCAATCCGATGGGTGTCATTGTCAAAAACCAAGATGGCATTCAAAACTGGATGTCGCAGTTGGGCAACTTTGCCAATTTCTTTGCTTACCTATTTATGGGTTTACCTGCTGGGTTAATTTTAAAACGCAAAGGTTATAAATTTACAGCACTTACGGCCATTGCCGTTGGTTTTGTGGGCGTTGGCATTCAACTCTATTCTGGACTTATTCCGTACGAAAAAGGGGGCGATTTCAACCTCGTATTTACAGTTTATCTCGTGGGTGCTTTTGTTTCTGGTTTCTCTATGTGTATGTTGAATACCGTAGTGAATCCACTGTTAAACACCTTGGCTGGCGGTGGCAAAAAAGGGAATCAGCTCATGCAATATGGTGGTTCATTAAACTCGTTAGCCGCCACGATTATTCCAATTTTAGGCGGTTATTTAATAGCCGACGCCACCAAAGCCACGTTAAAAGATGCCATTCCAGCGCTTTTAATTGCGATGGGTATTTTTGCCGTAGCCTTTATAGTGCTTGCTTTGGTCAAAATTCCTGAACCTCACCTCGAAAAGAAAGTGGAAGGACAACCCAAAGAAAAACACAGCGCGCTGTCGTTTCGTCACTTTGTATTTGGCACTATCGCCATTTTCCTATACGTAGGTTTAGAAGTCGGCATTCCTAACTTTATCAATCTGTTTTTAACCACCGGAAAAGACGTAGCGTCTGGTGCTGTTGGCGCAGGCATTGACGCTGGCGCAGCAGGCACAGTGGTGGGAACGTATTGGTTCTTGATGTTAGTTGGTCGCTTGCTGGGCGGACTTTTAGGCGGCAAATTTTCGGCTAAATCACAATTAACCACCGTAAGCACACTGGCTATTTTATTAGTCATAGTTGGTATCTTTTTACCAGCCGACATCGCCGTAAGCATGCCCGTATTTAAAGCTGACATCAGTTTTGGTTTACAAGTAGTGCCCGTTTCAGTGGTACTTTTTGTACTTTGCGGATTGTGCACATCCATCATGTGGGGAGGCATTTTCAACTTAGCGGTAGAAGGCATTGGCAAATACACCACCATGGGCTCTGGCATTTTTATGATGATGGTGGTAGGCGGTGGCGTTTTACCATTAATTCAAGGCGCTGTGGCCGACATTACAGCTAGTTACATGGCATCTTATTGGGTGATTGTAGCCGCTTTAGCTTTTATTTTATGGTACGCCCTAGCTGGATGCAAAAACGTTAACAAGGAAATTCCTACGGAATAAAAAAGATATTAAATATACAAGAAGTACCGTGACAAATTCGTAAAAATGAATAAGTTTAGAGTCTTTACCTTTGGTCTATTTCTGATGATAACTTGTAGCCTATTGGCGCAAGGTATTATCCGAACCGTTGACGTTCATTGGGCAAAAAAGGACATTTATTTATTTGATTTTAAACAGATGGATATTCCTACATTACATATCAAATATACAAATTCATCGTCTGATTCACTTTATTTTTATTTGCCACTAGATGAATATCCCAATTTACCTAATTATCCAAACATTATTCCAGAAACCATTTTAATGATTAATTATGGATCATATGCCGATTGTTACCTCGACTTCACAAAAAAACAAAGTATCTCTTCATCAACGTTTCATTTTAAAATAGATGTCAACACAAAGTGGGCACATGTAAAAAATAACAGTTTTGATGATAACTATTATGACGATATCGTTCTTTTACTTGAAAAGCAGCATGAATTAAATCTGGTGCAACCACAAAGACAACTCATCCCATTCAATTACCCGAATAAAGAAAAAATATCGTTTAAAGAAATACCAAATACCTTTAATTATGATAGTCTACAACATGAACAAAAATTGTATGTGGACTCACTAAATAATCCTTTGTATTCCAGTTTACTCAAAACACGGGAATTAAACGAAAATATTGAACGCATTCAACAACATTTCAAATGCCTATCTCCAGGATCATCTTTTGAGTTTATGATTGATTTAACGCCATTCGCTATTTTAGGTGGTAAATATATTTTATCATTTAGCAACGCGTTAATTTATTCCGAAATTTGTTATACATCATCTGATAATAATCAACCTCAAGGCAAAAAACATCATGAGGATATATATGAGTTTCCGAAGTTGTATCACGGATATCGTTTGTTTGAGGGAAAATTCAAAAGTAATCAGGTAATAATCGACTTTAGTCATTGATGACGCGTTTATAATGTTCCCATAATAAAAAAGACATCATCAAAATTTGTGTAATTTTGTAGTAAATAAAAATAATCATTAACCTAAAACTAATAATCGTATGGAAAAATCGTATGTTGTTGGTATTGATATTGGTGGTCAAACTGCCAAAATTGGAGTGGTAGATATGCGCGGTAATGTGCTGGCACAGTCGGCTATCAGAAGTGACGACACCACCGATCACGAAGAATTTATTACCAAATTGTGTGCGGCTGTTACCGAACTGGTCAATAAAAACCTATCCATGGATCAGATACGCGGTATTGGCATAGGCGCACCAAATGGTAATTATTACAAAGGCACCATTGAAAATACCGTAAATCTCAAATGGGGCGGCAGCAATAAATGTATTCCATTTGCCGAACTCATGAGCCAGCAAA
>Ga0265295_1002982_pt1 | contig 25495 bp, 22 predicted proteins | sample Munlansysbiofilm_FD_192503 | JGI IMG/M metagenome (GOLD analysis project Ga0265295, IMG submission 192503) | Leachate microbial communities from a municipal landfill in Southern Ontario, Canada - Methane capture system biofilm | ecosystem: Engineered > Solid waste > Landfill > Unclassified ... | reverse complement strand
TTTATGGTGCTGGAGTGGAAGCTGTCAAGCTTACCATAAACGACAATGAATTCATGAGATTCTACAAACAGAGCTTTACCGAATTGGCTTTCTATGAAGTCAATATAGACGGCAAAAAGCATCACACTATTCTTCAAGACAAACAGATTCATCCAGTAAACAGAAACTTTCTGCACCTGGATTTTCTAGTCTTGGACAAGGATAGCGTCCGGGAATTTGACATTCCTGTGAATTATGTTGGCGAACCTGCCGCTCTCAAAGAAGGTGGCTTTATGGATATCATCCAACGTAGCGTAAAAGTGATCTGCAAGCCTGCAGATATTCCTGAAGGCTTGAAGCTGGATGTTTCGAACCTGCAAATTGGCGAAACTTTGCATATTGGCAATCTGCCTAAGGGTGCTTGGGACTACAAAGATGGCGACGATGTCGCTATGGTCGTGATGCACGCCAAAGCCGCTGAAGAAGTGGTTGAGGAAGAAGAAGGCGAAGAAGGCGAAGAGACTGAAGCCGGAACCGAAGAAGAGACTCCTTCTAAAGAATAACCCCTTTTATGAGATTGATTTTGGCTTTGGGCAACCATCCACCGCGCTATCAGAATACCAGGCACAATATTGGTTTTATTTGCCTGGATCGTTGGGCGAGCTCGCATAAGCTGGGCTTTAGCAGCGATGATCTATATGATTATCTGATCTTTAAGCAGACGGTGGCAATCAAGCCCAAGACCTTTATGAATCTTTCCGGCAAAGCCTTAAGAGCTGCGCTGCTAAGGTGGAAAATCAGTGAGAGCCTCATAATCCATGATGACATCGAGCTGCCCAGCACCCAATTGCGTATTCGCAGCGGGGGAGGGGATGCCGGTCACAATGGCCTCAAATCTTGTTTCGAAGTGATGCCGCCCAGTGAGCTAAAGCGCATTCGGATCGGTATCGGCAGATCAAGTCAGCTTCCTGCTGATAAATATGTACTGCAAGATTTTGAAGCTGAAGAACTGGAAAGTTATGCTGAATCTCTGAAGCTGGTATCCGGATTTTTGGATACCTATGCTGCTACAGACTTCAAGCAAATGTTAAATGATTATAGTAAATGGAAAAAATCCTATTCCGGTGGCAAAGCTGCCGGAATCACAAGTCCAAAGGAGGAACAAGGATGATTAAAGATTACGAACTAATGATGATGTACACCCCCAAGCTTACGAGCGATGAAGCTGATGCGGCCAATGAGACCGCTCTGAACCTGCTCCGCGAAGCTGGTGCCGAGATCATTAAAACCGATCCCTGGGGAAAAAGGATACTGGCGTATCCTATCGAAAAACTCACAGAATCCTATTACTACGTGAACTACTTGAGAATGGACAGCCTTGCAGTGAAAGGCATGAAGAACCTATTCAACATTAACGAAAAAATCATGCGCCACATGTTTGTCGCACGTGACGAAAATTAGGAGAAATCATGGCAGATCTTAGATTACCCCGCGTGAATAAAGTCATCGTCAGTGGCAGAATCGCCAATGATCTTGAACTGAAGTTTACCCCCAAAGGAACTCCCGTTCTTCGCTTCACTCTGGCAACGGATAGAAGATACAAAGACGATAGTGATCAATGGCAGAGCATTACCAGTTGGATCGATTGCATTGCCTGGACCAAAACCGCAGAGACGATATCCAATCAAGCCAGCAAAGGCAGTGCCTTGCTAATTGAAGGCCGTCTCGACACTAATAATTGGACAGATTCAAGCAACAATAAACGCAAAAGCACTGAAGTGAACGTCGATATGGTTCATTTCCTGGAATGGAAGCCCCGTGATGGCCAGGAATCTGACTCCAATAATGAAGTTCCACTTCCCCCGGAAGAAATGGCTTCCGGCAATAAAACCACAAACGACGACGTACCATTTTAGGAGATATAAATGAGTTTTAACGATAGAAGAAAGAAATACACCCGTAGAAAGTATTGTAAATTCTGCGCCAACAAAGACATTGTGATAGACTACAAAAACATCGACCTGATGCGCCAATTCACCTCAGATGTGGGCAAGATCGAAGCAGCTCGTCTCACCGGTACCTGCGCTAAACACCAGCGCAAGATATCCAATGAGATCAAACGCGCCCGCCAGATGGCCCTGATTGCCTACGTAGTCGAATAAATAATGTTCTTTCTGTCCTTTTTGAGCGGAGCCTTATCTACCATAAGTCCTTTCCTCGGAATGATATTGGTCATGTACTTCTGTGCCAAAGCCCTGGGTCCGGCGATTGTCTCACCACAGCGCGCCCTAACCGCGTTTTTTGTGATGCCGCTGGTTACCCTGCTTATTAATGGAAGTAGTTTCGGCACTCCTTTGATGGTACTGGATGCCATTATCGGGGTCGGAGCTGTGGCCTATACCTTTTTGATTGTTCTAAGGCGCAGCCAATACCTCGGTCAGGCTTTTTTGGCCGCGGCATTGGTGATAATGCTCTATTCTGTAGCCAGGATGCTGCTCTTTAGCGGCGTGCTGATGCAGAGCTTCAATGAAGGAATAAATCTTATGCAGGATCAGATGCCAGCCCTGTTTGATGCTGAATACATGGAACTTGCCAAAAAGTTATGGATCATGATTTTACCCGCTTTTTGGGGAGTCGGCCAAATCTTCGCACTTTTGATCGGTTTTATGATCTTTCACAAAACTATCAAAGTTCCCTTCAAGCCCGCTGAGATGAAGTTCCCCGTGATCTTCAATCTCCTGATCCTGGCCATCCTGCCGCTTTACTTTTTTGAAGCCGGCAGAGCTTTGTTTATCAATTCTTTGATTCTGCTTTGCACGGTTCCTCTCATTCAGGGATTTTTCTCGGTCTGGGTAGGAATCTCGAAAGTAGTCTCAAACATTGCTATAAAAAGCATTATCATGGTCTTTGTCCTGATTTATGCTTTTATCCCACTCACCCTGATCGGTTTTGCCGATGGGTGGATGAATTTTAGCAACACCAAACGTGGAGGAAATACCGCATGAAAGTTATAATGCTCGAAAACATAGAAAAATTGGGCAATAAAGGCGAAGTAGTAAATGTGAAAAGAGGCTATGCCAGAAACTATCTGGTGCCTCGTGCTATTGCGCTTTATGCCACACCTGTAAATATGAAAAAGCTGAGTTCGATTCAAGCCGAAAGCAAAGCTGATGAAGAAAAGAAGCTGCTTGAATTAAAAAACCTTGCCGAAAAAATAGCTTCTGCAAAACTGACATTTGTCCGCAAAGCAGACGAACATGGCACCATGTTTGGCTCAGTTTCTGATAGTGATATCGTGACCGCTCTCAAAGAGAAGAATATCGATATCTTGCGCTCGCATGTTCAGATGGAACAGCATATCAAGGAATTGGGACAACATACTCTGCAGGTCAGACTGCATAAAGATGTCGTAACATATCTGAGCTTTGTGGTCGAAGCTGAAGCAAAAGCCGAAGCCAAAGTCAAAGCCGAGATCGAACCCGAGCCTGAGGCTGAAGTCAAACCTGAGGCAGAAGTCGAAACCGAAATTGAAACCGAAGTAAAAGCCGAAGTAGAAGCAGAATAAGATCCGGGAGGTTCTCATGAAAGATACGTTCTTTAAGATCAAGCAAATAGCCGGGCTGGTAGTATTCATTGCGGTACTATCCGTAATGGGTATGATCACTGGTAAGCCTGTGATGATGTTGGCTTATGCTGGCTTTTTCTTGCTAATGAGTCTAATCGTGTATCTCACCCTTAGAAAACACCAACGTCATTTTGAAGTGGTCTCAAAATCACAGAAGACAGTGAAGACTATCCTGGCAGCGATTCTCATATTGCTCGCCATTATCGCCCCTGTGCTGATAGCCTTGAACTCCAGCGTGATTAACCTGCCAGAAAGCTTTACCACAGGCGCGGCCGTGGGCATAATGCTTGCCGTTTCCCTCGTGTTTATAGCTCTGGTTTTGTTGGCAGTTTATATGATCAATATCAAAGGCCACAGTGTGGCAAATCGTGCAATCGGGTATATCAGCTTCTTGATAGCAGCTATGTTGCCTGGCATTCTGATGTCCACTGTGGATCGCAGCACCATGAGTATGGGCTCTGTTTATTACGTAGCCATGGCTGTGCTGATCCTGGCCTACAACGCCAGAAGCCTATTCTGTTATCAGGATTAAAACCCTAGATTTACGGGGAGTACTGTTGCTGGATATATCCGGTGGTACTCCCTTTAATTTATGATGGCTTTAAGCAGAGCAGACAATAGATTCCAGAGCGTGATCTACCGCTTGGGCGGTGAGAGACACCAGCGCTTTATCCGGGTCTATCTGGCCTGGAAGCAATTGGTAGGAGAGCTGCTGTCAGAGCGCTCTCATCCCGTAAAACTGGATAATGACGTGCTCTTCGTGGGCGTGCAAAATAGCGCTTGGATGCAGGAATTGATCTTGCTCAAGGCCGATATCATCAAGAATTACAAAAGTCAATTTGGTGAAGATCTGCAAGATATCATCTTCACCATCCGAACTGGGAGGAAAAGGAAAACATGAACACACTAATCGCTGCATCCGTGCTTTCGGCGGATTTTTCCCGTCTTGCGGAAGAGATCGCCAGGCTGAAAAATGCCGATCTCATCCATCTGGATTTGATGGATGGCCACTTTGTCCCGAATCTCAGCTTCGGCTACCCTCTGGTGTCCTGCATCAGGGATCTTACAGATCAACCTTTGGATGCACATCTGATGGTTACAAATCCCGAGACTTATGTAGATAATCTGGCCAATCTCGGTGTGGGCTGGATCTCTTTTCATCAGGAAACTGTGTATCACAGCCACCGCCTGATTCAGCAGATCAAAGCCCATGGCATCAAAGCCGGCATCGCACTGAATCCCGCCACCCCCATCAATACCCTGGATAGCATTCTGGCGGATCTGGACTATGTGCTCGTGATGAGCGTCAATCCGGGCTATTCCGCCCAAGCCTTTATCCCCTCTGCCATCGCTAAGATTAGAGAGTTGGATCAGATTAGGACCAGCCAAAACCTCAGTTTTCTCATCGAAGTGGATGGCGGCGTGAATGGAGATAATAGCCTTATCTTAAGAGCAGCTAAGGCAGATATCCTGGTTTCCGCCTCATATATTTTTGGCTCAAAAGATTACACAAAATCCATAACTACACTCAAGGGGTTATAATGTTCAATAGTCTGTCTGACCGACTTGATAAAATTTTCCGTGGCCTCAAAGGCAGCGGATACCTCACCGAAAAGAATATCAAAGACAGCATGCGCGAGATTCGCCTGGCTCTCTTGGAAGCCGATGTCAATTTTAAAATCGTAAAGAACTTTATCAATGCCGTGGAAACCCGTGCCCTGGGCTCAGATGTGATGAAATCACTCACCCCCGGGCAGCAGATCGTCAAGATCGTGCACGAGCAGCTCATCGCCCTCATGGATACCGAAGGCTTTGAGATGAAAGTCTATAACAACAAGCTTACCAAGATCATGCTGGTAGGCCTGCAAGGTTCCGGTAAAACTACCGCCTGTGCCAAGCTTGCCGCCATGTATCGCAAAAAAGGCATCAAACCCATGATGGTCGCCTGCGATGTCTATCGCCCTGCCGCCATCGAACAGCTCAAGGTCTTGGGCAAACAGATCGATATCCCCGTCGTCGCTGAAGACACTAAAGACGTGGTCAAAATCGCCGAGATAGCGCTCAAAAGAGCCTATGAAGATTTCACCAATCTGCTCATATTCGACACTGCCGGACGCCTGCATATCGATACCGAGATGATGGATGAGGTTGCCCGCCTCAAAGCCTTTATCAAGCCGGATTACATCTTCTTCGTGGCCGATGCCATGACCGGACAGGATGCCGTCACCGTGGCAAGCGAATTCTATGCCAAGCTCGCCTTTGATGCTGTGATCCTCACCAAGCTTGATGGCGATGCCCGTGGTGGTGCAGCCCTCTCGATCAAAGCAGTTACAGATCGCCCTGTGGCCTTCGTGGGCACCGGCGAAAAGATTCCGGATCTGGAAGTCTTTTATCCAGACCGCATGGCCTCCCGTATTTTGGGCATGGGAGACGTGCTCAGCCTCATCGAAAAAGCCGAAGAAACCATGGATATCGAAGAGGAAGAAAAGCTGGCCCGCAAGATGCTCAAAAACCAGTTCACTCTTAATGACTTTCTTCAACAACTTCAGAGCATCAAGAAAATGGGCCCCCTCGAATCCGTAATCCGCATGATCCCGGGTATGAGTGCAAAACTCCCGTCCGATCTCAAGATCGATGATAACGCCCTCAGGCACGTGGAAGCCATCATTCAGTCCATGACCTATCAAGAGCGAGAAAAGCCTCACCTGCTCAATGGCAGCCGCCGTCTGCGCATTTCTAAAGGCTGTGGTCGTCCCGTGATGGAAGTAAACCGTCTCATGCGTCAATTTGAAGACATGAAAAAGATGATGAAGAAGATGAGCAGCCCCAAAGGCATGAAACAGCTGGAGTCCATGATGAAGGACCAGCAATAACCCAGCACATTAGCCAGTTGGACAAAGTCATTATGCTTTTGTTTTGTTCTGAAAACAACTGGAGCACAAACTGGCGAAGTTCATCCAGTGAACTGTAGGTAACCGGAATCTCATCACAAAGCTGCTGTTTGCAGTTCCGGATATCATTATTCAATAGCGCATAAGCTTCTTTCTGAGATATCCCGCAGTCATCGAGATTACGACCAACGCCAATGGTCAGTTTGCCTGCCGTGCAGCAGCATGGCTTCAGTCGCAGAGATCCGCGCCTGACAAACTGTGATTTGATTATGCTTATCAATGCTTCGTTCATGCTTTCCCCCTGCGCTCGCAGTAGATACTTTGTTATGGAGCAAGGAAAGAACAGCCCTGCATGCTGAAAAAGAGTAAAACAGACTTTATGATTGACAGATAACCTTACCAAATCAGAATGTAAATAAGTTGATATTTCACTAAATACCTAAGACAAAAAATGGTAGGAGTAAGTTTATGGCAATTAAGAAAAGCGAGCTCTATAGCTCGATCTGGCAGGCCTGTGATCAATTGCGTGGAGGCATGGATGCCTCTCAATACAAGGATTATGTGCTTGTTCTGCTTTTTGTAAAATATGTTTCTGATAAATATGGCAATGACCCTGACGCTTTAATTGTAATCCCCACAAGTGATGAACCCGGTAAGGGTGGCTCCTTTGCGGATATGTCCTATTGGAAGGGCAAAGAAAAGATCGGGGATGAGATCAATAAAATTATCGGACGTCTGGCTGATGCGAACAATCTGAAAGGCGTAATCGATGTCACCGATTTCAACGATAGTGATAAACTGGGCAAGGGCAAGGCTATGGTAGAACGCCTTTCCAATTTGGTAGCCATCTTTGAAAAACCGGAGCTGGATTTCAGCAGAAACCGTGCCGAAGGTGATGACCTTTTGGGTGATGCCTACGAATATCTGATGAAGAACTTCGCGGTCCAATCAGGCAAAAGCAAGGGGCAATTTTATACACCTGCGGAAGTCTCCAGAGTAATGAGCAAGGTAATAGGCATCAGTGCAGCCACCAGAGCCAGCCAGACTGTTTATGACCCTACTTGTGGCTCCGGCTCACTGCTGATCAAAGCCGCATCCGAAGCCAATGTGGATATCTCGGTCTTTGGCCAGGAAATTGATATCTCGATGGCAGGTCTGGCGAAGATGAATATGATCCTGCACGATATTCCCACCGCAGTGATTTATCAGGACAATACCCTTTCTACACCTTATTTTAAGAATGCAGATGGCACGCTGAAAGCTTTTGACTTTGCCGTGGCCAATCCCCCCTTTTCCGACAAGAATTGGCGTAATGGACTCGATCCTGAACATGATGAGTTTAATCGTTTCGATGGTTTTGGCATTCCTCCCAACAAGAATGGCGATTATGCTTTCCTCTTGCATCTGATCAAGAGCTTGAAAAGCACCGGCAAAGGTGCCATCATTCTACCTCATGGAGTGCTGTTTCGGGGTGGTTCTGAAGGTGTGATCCGGCAGAATATCATAAAGCGTGGATACATCAAGGGCATCATCGGCCTGCCACCCAACCTCTTTTATGGCACGGGCATACCGGCTTGCATCATTGTGATCGATAAAGAGGATGCAGCGAATCGGAAGTCCATCTTCTTCATCGATGCCAGCACGGGCTTTACCAAGGACGGCAATAAAAACCGCCTGCGGGAGCAAGATATTCACAAGATCGTAGATATGTTCAACAATCAAAAGGAATTAGCCAAATACTCCCGTTTGGTGCCGGTTGCAGAGATTGAGAAGAATGAATATAACCTCAATATCCCCCGCTATATCGACAGCAGCGAAGCGGAGGAACTGCAGGACATTGAAGCTCATTTGAAAGGCGGCATTCCAGGCCGGGACATAGATGCCCTGCAGGAGTACTGGAAGGTATTTCCAGAGCTTAAAGGCAAGCTCTTTGGCGCTTATGGCAGAGAGGGCTATATGAAACTGAGCATAAAGCCCCAGGAACTGCAGCAGACGGTATTGGCGGATCCTGAGTTTATCCGCTTCAAAGATGACACCAATATCCATTACGATAAGTGGAAAACTGAGACTGCTAATTGTCTGAAAGCAATTGAACCAGGAGACAAACCCAAGCAGATCATCAGCCAGATCTCAGAAGCCCTGCTTGGCTCTTTCAAGTCCAATACCTTGATAAATGCCTACGAGATCTATCAGATCTTGATGCAGTATTGGGCAGATGTCATGCAGGACGATGTGTATATGATAGTGGTGGAGGGCTGGAAGGCAGATAAAGACTTGATTCCGGCTGAGCTGATCATTAGCCGCTATTATCAGGCTGAGCAAAGCAAGATTGATAAAATGGAAGTTCGAAAAGACGGATTAACCCGCCAGATGGATCTGCTGGATGAAGAACAAAGCGAGGATGATGACCCCTTTGCCGAAGTCCGCAACGATAAGGGCAAAATCACCAAGGCCCTGATCCAGAGCAGAATCAAGGCCATCGGGGGCGATAAAGATTGCGCTGATGAACTGCAATCTCTGATGGGCTATCTATATGTGATTGTGAACGATGCCTTGCTGAAATCAGACATCAAACGCGCTATCAAAGTACTGGACGCTCAAGTAGAAGCAAAATATAAACAGCTCAGCGAAGCCGAGATTAAAACCCTGATCGTGGAAGATAAATGGCTGACAAAGATAAGCGAGGAAGTAGAATCCGCCCTGGATATGGTCTCGCATCGCCTCACCACCCGCATCAAGGAATTGGCGGAACGCTACGCGCAAACCATGCCGGAGCTTGAGCAAAGCGTCAGCGATTTAACCAAAAAGGTCGAAGCACACCTTGCCAAAATGGGATTCACATGGAAACAATGAAATGTAGGGGCGTTGGGCCTAACGCCCAAAACAACCGCGTAGGCAATGTAGGGGCGTTGGGCCTAACGCCCAAATATACAGGCATAGGCATAATATTCGCCATTAAGGGCTTTCAACCGAAAGCCCCTACGGAGTCGATGTGAAACCGGGATACAAAATGACAGAGGTTGGGGTGATTCCGGAAGATTGGAATGTTGTCTCGCTTAATGACGTTTGTATCAAAATCCAGGATGGCACACATTTTTCGCCTAAACCAGGTGGAAATGATTACTATTATATCACATCTAAGAACATAGCCATAGGGCACCTAGATCTATCTGACGTATCTAGAATTGACGCATTACAGCATAGAAATATATACAAAAGATGTGATGTGAAAGTCGGTGATTTGTTATTAACAAAAGATGGTGTTAATACTGGGAATGCAGCCATGAATGACCTGGATGAGGAGTTCAGCTTGTTATCAAGCGTAGCTATGTTGAGGTTTCATATCAGCATTTACCATCCACAATACTTCATGTATCAAATACTTTCTGATCTGGGCCAAAATCGGATAAGGGGACTGATGTCCGGTAATGCTATAACCAGATTGACTCTTGAAAAGATTCGTTTACTAAGATTTCCTTCCCCCACATCTCTTGATGAGCAACGATGCATCTCTGGCTTGCTCTCCGACATCGACTCCCTCATCACATCCCTTGAAAAGCTAATAGGCAAGAAAAAGCTGATCAAACAGGGAGCCATGCAAGAACTGCTGACTGGCAAGAAACGCCTTCCCGGATTTAGCGGGAAGTGGGAGACAAAAACAATAGATGATATCTTTAGCTATGAGCGACCTGACAAATACATTCATTGGGATACCGATCTAGAGAACATAGGGTCTGTGCCAGTACTAACTGCAAATAAGTCATTTATACTGGGCTATGCAAAATGTGCAGATGGAATATGCAGCAACCTGCCAGCAATAATATTTGATGATTTTACCACCGACAGCAAGTTCGTGTCTTTCCCTTTTAAGGTCAAGTCATCTGCTATTAAGATACTCAGGACAAAACATCGAGCAGATGATTTGCGCTTCATTCATGGACTTATGAAGTTAATTAAGTTTTCGCTTGGAGGGCATAAACGTTATTATCTTTCTGAATACCGTCATTTAGAAGTAATAATGCCAAGTTCAGAAGAACAGAAAGCTATCTCAGACGTTTTAGAATCAATGGACTCCGAAATAAAAGCATTAACCCAACAACTATCCAAATACCGCCTCATCAAAGAAGGCATGATGCAAGAACTATTAACTGGGAGGATTAGACTGATATGATAAAGCTATTATTAAACGAAGGCGACACACGGCTTGAAAGTGTATTAAACAAATGTTTCAAGGATGCTAAGGAGGTCAGGATAGCCGTTTCATTCATGAAATTGTCCGGCTTGATCTTGATCCGCAGTTCCCTGGTGGCTGCAATTCAGGAAGGCAAGAAAGTAAGCATAATCACCGGAACAGATTACGGGAAAACCGAACCGGAAGCATTGGAAGCGATCTGGACCATGTTCCTGGGTACTAAATGCGAACTGCGTTTGGCAGAGAACGAGAAAACAATGTTTAACCCCAAGCTGTACAGCTTTTCCAAAGAAGGATCGCTGGAAGTAATCATTGGCTCTGCCAACCTGAGCGGAGGAGGTCTGAACAACAACAATGAATGTTCCGTACACTATCAAGGCAAACCAAAATGCGATTTTGCCAGCGAGATAAACACCTACTGGGACAAACTGCTGTCCGGATCCAGGGTGGTCACCGAAGAGATGATCGAAGACTATAAAACGTTCTTTAATGAGCAGAAACCCACCAAATATGAGGTGATCCGTAAGCCCGGCAGCAAAGACTTGAACCTTGTGGTAAAGCTCGATAAGTTACGGAAATACTATGATAATCATGGTGATGATTTTTACCGGGACTTCTTTATTTATAGAGGAGATAACTACGCTGAAGCAAAAAGACTCTTGGACCAGTTTTGTGAAATGGATCATGTAAATCATCAGGATTTTGCCACATTGATGCATAAACTGGTTACCGGGAAGGCCAGATTGTGGGGCAGCAATGGATTATGGAGGCAAAAGGCTAAGTACGAGGATAAGGGCATAGCTTTCCAGAAGCTGGCGAAAACAATCCGTGATAATTGCTCTGCTGAGCCCGAAGAACTCTTCGATAAAGGCAGAAGGATCATCCGGGATATTCCCGGAGTGGGATTCAATGTACTCACTGAAGTGATGATAACCTACAATCCCTACGATTATGCCATCCTGAATAATGCCTCACACACGCCTTTAAAACACATCGTCGGGACGCATATCAAGGGGAATGTGGCATCGTTCACGGGAAAGGACTATGCCAGATTCTGTCAGTTGATCCAGCATGTTCGGGAAAGTTTTGGCCTCAAGGATATGATGGAGGCCGACTGTTTTCTGGAAGGCTATTACAGGTATAGCAATGGTACGTTTAATTAACCGGATACCAGATATTTAACATTAAATCCGGGCAGAGGATAAAGCGCTATGACAGATTTAGGACAAATAGAACGGAAAACACAAAGCCGTATCGTAAAACTCTTTCAAGATGACTTGCATTACGAATACTTGGGAGATTGGCAAGACCGGGAAGATAACCAAGCCATTGAAGAAAAGTATCTCAGCGCATATTTAAGCAAGCGTGGATACTCTGCCGATCTGATCAGCAAAGCAATCTATGAGCTGAACAAGACTGCTTATGCCCAAAATAAGACCCTTTACGATATCAATAAGGAAGTTTATACTTTGCTCCGTTATGGCATCCAGATCAAGCCCGAATTGGGTGAGAACAGCCAAACTGTGGAGCTGATCGACTGGCATCATCCCGAGCAGAACCATTTTGCCATCGCTGAAGAGGTGACTGTGCGAGGTGTGCATAATAAACGCCCGGACCTTGTGATCTATGTAAACGGAATCGCTCTGGGAGTGCTGGAGCTCAAACGCAGCACAGTATCCGTGGCGGAAGGTATCCGACAAAATATCGATAGCCAAAAACCGGAGTTTATCAAGCAGTTCTTTTCCACCATGCAGTTTGTAATGGCGGGTAACGACAGCGAAGGCTTACGCTTTGGCACGATAGAGACCAAAGAGAAGTATTATCTGAAATGGAAAGAAAAGGGTGAAATTGAAAGCTCTTTGGATGGACACATCCTGGCACTGTGTAGTAAAGAACGCTTTCTGGAGCTGATTCACGATTTTATCGTATTTGACAGCGGCACCAAAAAGCTGTGCCGACACAATCAATACAATGCTGTAAGATCTGCTCAGGCAAGCATCAAAAAACGCGAAGGCGGCATCATCTGGCACACTCAGGGTAGCGGCAAGAGTTTGATCATGGTGTGGCTGGCAAAGTGGATCAGAGAGAACATTACAGATTCCAGAGTATTGATAATCACCGACCGGGATGAATTGGATAAGCAGATCGAAAAGGTATTCAAAGGCGTAAGCGAGGATATTTACCGCACAAAAAGCGGAGCCGATTTAATTGACAAACTGGGTGATACCCAAAACTGGCTGCTCTGCTCCCTGATCCATAAGTTTCGCAACAAAGACGAAGGCGATTATCAGAATTATATTGCTGATATCCTCAGCAATTTGCCGGCAGGTTTCAGAGCTAAAGGCAATTTCTATGTCTTTGTGGATGAGTGTCACCGCAGCCAATCCGGCGATCTGCACAAGTCCCTGAAAGCCATCCTGCCTGATGCGATGTTCATCGGCTTTACCGGTACTCCTCTCTTGCGAAAAGATAAAAGGACTACTCTGGAAGTCTTTGGCAAATACATCGATACCTACAAGTTCGATGAGGCGGTGCGAGACAAAGCCATTGTGGATCTGCGTTATGAAGCCAGGGATATAGACCAGAATATCACTTCTGAAGATAAGATAGACCAGTGGTTTGAAGCCAAGACCAAGGGACTCAAACCTCTGGCCAGAGCAGAGCTGAAACGCAGGTGGGGCACCATGCAAAGGGTCTTAAGTTCACGCACCCGTTTGGAAAAGATTGTGGCAGATATCTTGCTGGATATGGAGCTCAAAGATCGTCTTGCCAGTGGCAGAGGCAATGCACTGCTGGTGGCAGGCTCCATCTATGAAGCCTGCAAATACTATCAACTCTTTATCGAGCAGGGCTTCAACAAATGTGCCATCGTTACATCCTATGTTCCCGATATCAATGATATAAAAAAGCAGTATTCAGGTGATGACGATATTCCCGATGATTTGCTGAAATATGAGATTTACCAGAAGATGCTGGCTGGGAAATCGGTAGAGGTGTTTGAGGACGAAGCCAAGAAGCGCTTTGTGGAAGAGCCCGGGCAGATGAAGCTCCTGATCGTGGTGGATAAGCTGCTCACGGGGTTCGATGCCCCCAGTGCCACCTATCTGTACATCGATAAGTTTATGCAGGATCATGGGCTGTTTCAGGCGATCTGCAGGGTAAACCGCATCGATACAGAAGACAAGGAATACGGCTATGTCATAGATTATAAAGATCTGTTTTTCAAACTGGACAAAGCGGTTACCGACTACACATCAGGAGCGTTTGATAATTTTGAGCCGGAAGATGTGTCCGGACTCTTGGAAGATAGGCTTAAAAAAGCCAAAGAGCATCTGGAAGAAGTGTTGGAAACAATAAAAGCCCTCTGTGAGCCGGTGCAACCACCCAAAACAGAAAGAGATTATATCCGCTATTTCTGCGGCAATACGGACAACCCTCAGGATCTGGAAGAAAACGAACAGAAACGGCTGCTATTGTACAAGACCACTGCCTCATTGGTGAGAGCCTATGCTGAGATTGCCGGGGAAATGGACGAGGCAGGTTTTAATGAGCAGGAAGCACAGAAGATAGCCAAAGATGTGCAGTTCTATGAGAATCTGCGCATGGTGATCAAGCTGGCCAGTGGTGACTATATCGATTTGAAGATGTACGAGCCAGCCATGCGGCATTTGATCGATACCTATATCCAGGCTGAGGATAGCGTTAAGATTACCGCTTTTGACAATCTGGGACTGGTGGATTTGATTATCCAGAAAGGCGTAGCGGCAATCGATGATCTACCGGAAGGGATTAAGAATAACGAAGAAGCCACCGCAGAGACCATCGAGAATAACGTTCGCAAATTGATTATTGACGGAATGCCCGGAAACCCGATCTATTTTGAACTGATGTCTACGCTCCTGGATGAGATCATCAAGCAGAGAAAGGCTGCAGCCATTCGCTATCGTGAATATCTACAGAAGATCATCGAACTGACCAAGAAAGTGCGCAAACCTGAAACTTCTGAACGCTATACTGCCAAACTGGATACTTCTGCAAAAAGAGCGCTATATGATAACCTCAGTCAGGATGAAGAGCTCGCGTTGGAATTGGATAAGATCATCAAGATAACTAAGAAAGCAGACTGGCGAGGGGACCTGATTAAGGAAAGGGAAGTCAAAAGATCTATTCGCTCCATCCTCAAAGACAATGCTGAAGTGGACAGAATCTTCGAGCTGGTGAAGAATCAGCAGGAATACTAAATATGCCGCAGATTACAGTAGGCGAATATACCATTGAGGTAGTGCGCAAGAATATCAAAAACCTGCATTTGGGGGTATATCCACCCGCGGGCAGGATCAGGTTGGCAGTGCCGCAACAGCTCGATGATGAAACCATTCGTTTGCATATTGTTTCCAAACTTGGCTGGATCAAGAAAGCCATCGCCCAATTTGAACAGGCAGAACGTTTGTCCAAGCTGGAATATATCACTGGTGAAAGCCACTATCTGGAAGGGAAACGCTATCTGCTCAATGTGATCTCAGACGCCGGTGTTAATAAAATAGAACTGCGGGGCAATACATACATCGACCTCTACGAAAAGCCTGGCACAGATTTCGGACACCGTTCAATTATGATGCAGGAATGGTACAGAGTCAGATTGAAAGTCCGGGTCGAACCGTTGCTGACAAAGTGGCAAGAGATCATCGGAGTGCAGATTAATGATTGGGCCATAAAACAGATGAAAACCAGATGGGGTACCTGCAACATCGGTGCCAAACGCATCTGGATCAATCTGGAGCTGGCTAAAAAGCCGGAAGAATGCCTGGAATATATTATCGTCCATGAGCTGGTGCATCTACTGGAGAAACACCACAACGACAACTTTAGGGCTCTGATGGATAAACACATGCCAGATTGGAGAGTAAGGAAGGACAGGTTGAATAAATCCCCGCTGAGTCATGAGGAGTGGGAGTATTGATGTTTTTCAATATATGTTAGCAAAAGATCATTAGGAGCAGTTATAAATAACGTGAGAATGATCTAAGTTGAATCATGCCGCTATATGGGACGGGACATCCTTTACTGCCGGACTTGTCTTTAACAAGTCTTCGACTCGAGACGTCACTCCCTCAAGTCATCTCGAGGCGAAATTGCGTTAGAAGCGCATTAGGTAAAGCAGCAAGAAACGGGAAATTTCCGAGAATATACCCCGCTCCCTGTTTGCCATTTTGAAAAATCCGCTTATATTTTCTTTATACTCAAAATAAACGAATAAAGGAGCCTATCATGGCTAAAACTAAATTACACGAAAACCCCGTAAATACGAATGCTGAGCTTCCCAAAATCGGCAGCATGGCGCCAGACTTTGTGCTGACTGCCACAGATTTATCCGATCACAGCCTGGCAGAATATAAGGGTAAAAGAATTCTCATGAACATCTATCCTTCCATAGATACCGGTGTCTGCTCCACCAGCGTGCGCACGTTCAATGAAAGGGCTGCCGCTCTGGAGAACACAGTAATATTGGGCATTTCCAGAGATCTACCTTTTGCTTTACAACGCTTTTGTGCGGCGGAAGGGATCGATAAGGTCTATACTCTGTCCGATCTGCGTTCCCGTGATTTTGGCCAAAAATACGGCATAGAAATGATAGATGGCCCCATGGCCGGTCTTCTGGCCCGGGCGGTGATTCTGATCGATGAAGCAGGCAAGGTTCGCTATACTCAATTGGTGGATGAAATCACTCACGAGCCGGATTATGACGCCGCGATTGCCGCGCTGAAAGCTCTGTAGACTTGCCCGATTTTAGACTTCTTGTGCTCCCTTTATACTTTGCCGTGGCCATGCTAAAACCCTCTGGGTTTACTTTGATCAATGGTAAAGTATTGTAAGGCATGGATATTATCTATTTGGAACGGATCCAGGATGCAGCTAGAACTGCGTCCTGGATACCCGTTGCATTATTTCCCCTGCCTAGAACCGGGAAATGATCTGTATTTGGCTCACTTACATTCGGATTGGTAAATCACCGGGAGGGTGAGCTGCTTTCTTCAGCACCGAATATATCGGAAATCAGCGTGAAATCCGCATCCCTGGCTTTCCTCAGGAGCTCAATAATCGTGAATCTATGATAAAATCCACAGATAAGCACCATGGTGGAATTTGAATATTGATTATTGTAGGCCAGAATATTGCGCGCCATGGCTCTTTCCCGACGATTCTCATATTTACTCCAAAGCTCATAAGTCTTTAGGTAAGGCCGTAGCTCTGGGGTGAGCTCTATCAAGGCTCTATCTATGGCCTGGCTCAGGGCGATGTGGTGCTTGGCGCGGCTATCGGAATCCGCATTATTTATGTCTCTCAAGGATAGATTGTCCAAATCTCCCCAAAATATCTTGTCGAGGGCATCGTTCATCTCATTTAGGGTTTGGGTGAGTGGCGAAACATCCGGCCTCTGCAAAAGGTCTGCCAGGATGGTTTCACGGTCTTCTTCGATAAAGGGAAATCTATTGTCCAAATAATAGTCATTTCTACCCATTATGTCATAGGGCAGCAGGATTATTTGATGATCCTGCATATATCTCTTCAGAACTCTCGCTTCCAGGCTACCACCGGCTTTGATGCTGGCATCGATCCACTGCAGCATCTGGTCTTTAGCTTCGATGGGGAACTCAAAGAGTACTATATCGGGACGGATTTCGCCTAAAAGCTGATACAGTTCTTCTTCTATCAGCTTGGTCTTTTGCGCGTGTATGGTGCCGACAATGTATATTTTGTTGTTCATAAGGTCTTCCCGTTTTTAGTGAAAAACATGGGGTAGAATTAGGTGGAGGGCCCTGCGGTCTGTCTTTTGCCCGCAGGGTGGTTTTGGATGCCGAAAAGGGCAGGATATGCGTGGACAATGGCTTTCACGAGCAGGAAGACTGGATATCGCGATTTTAACTGTCAAAGCTCTATGGGCTCACCCGGCTTTAGGATCCTCGCTTGCACCCCGTATTTCTTTGTGGCTGTGATAAAATCCTCTGGATTCACTGCGATGAGCGGGAAAGTATTGTAATGCATGGGAATCGCCAATTTGGGACGGATCCAGGATGCGGCCAGGGCTGCGTCTGAAATATCCATGGTAAAATTGCCCCCGATGGGAGCCAGAAAATAGTCTATCGGCTGCAGCTCTGCGATCAGCTTCATATCCCCAAAGATACCGGTGTCTCCAGCGTGATAGATGGTTTTGTCTTCTATAGTCAGGATCACGCCTGCCGCCAGTCCGGCATATTTGCCATCCGGGGTCTCACTTCCGTGTTCAGCCTTGGTGAATTTCACCCTGCCAAAATCGAAATCGAAAGCTCCGCCAATCTGCATGGGATGGGTATTCAGGCCCTTCCCGGCAAGATAGTTGGCCAGTTCGAAGACGCAGATCACGGTGCTGTCTTTGCTGGCGATTTTGAGCGTATCGCCCAGATGATCGCCATGAGCATGGGTCACGATGATATAATCAGCCCTTACTTCAGAGGATTTTACCGGTGAGAGCGGGTTATCATCCAAAAAGGGATCGATCAGGATCCGGGTGCCTGCTTTGGTAACAATCTCAAAGGCTGAGTGTCCAAAAAATCTAAGTTTCATTATATTCTCCTTATCTTATGGTGCATCAAAACCGGTTTCCAGCTTTATGAAGTGCCGGTGGGCATCAAAAGCCAGGGGTGGAAGCTCATCCAAAGCGAAAAACCGGGCCTCTTCAGCGTCGTCTCCTGCCTGCAGCTTGCCTCCCACTACTTTCATCCTGAAGCCTATGCTGAGGACGCGCAGATAGATGGGGCTATAGCCATAGAACCAGTCTATGCAGTGTTCTACCTCGCCGATCAGCCCTGTTTCTTCCTGCATTTCGGCAATGGCGTTTTCTTCGGGAGACATATTGATTTCGATATAACCGCTGGGCAGAGCCCACATGCCAATTCGGGGCTCGCAGCCTCTCTTGATCAAAAGAATCTCGCCAGCCTCGTTTTGCACAAAGATCGCCACCGCAGGAATGGGATTCTTGTACAGGATGAAGCCACAAGCAGGGCAGAGGGCGCGCGTTTTGCCTTCGCGGTCCTGCGCCAGCTTCAGTTTTTCGCCACAATTTTGACAGTAGGTGGCATTCCTGTATAGGTCTATTACATTCTTTACTTCATTCATATCTGCTAAGTTTATCGCTTTGGGTTTGTTGTCAAGCTTTTGCTTGGATTTCGGTTTTTTGGGGGTCTCTCACAGATCTCACTGATCTCACAGATTTTATAGATCAATATGTATAAATCCTTGCAATCTGTCCAATCCGGGAAATCCATGTGACTATTCCCATAAGCATCCGTGTAATCTGTGTAATCTGTGAGAGGCCCCCAAAGGATAATTCGTGAAATCAAATACCATTTGACAAAGTTCTGCCCATGAATTTAGTGAACCAAACGAGGTAGTAAATTGAAGACTGAAATCATTATTAAAGGTGCCAGCGAGCACAACTTAAAGAATATAAATCTGGAAATTCCCCGCAATAAACTGGTGGTTTTTACCGGTGTATCTGGTAGCGGGAAAAGCTCTTTGGCCTTTGACACCCTTTATGCAGAGGGGCAGAGGCGTTATGTGGAATCCCTATCTTCTTATGCCAGACAGTTTTTGGGGCAGATGGAAAAGCCCAAGGTAGATTATATCGCAGGTCTGTCTCCGGCGATTTCGATCGAGCAAAAAGCCAGCAGCAAGAACCCCCGCTCCACTGTGGGCACCGTGACCGAGATCTATGACTATCTGCGCGTACTTTTTGCACGGATAGGCCAGCAATATTGCTATCAGTGCGGCGAGCCCGTGGGCTCTGAAACCGTGGATCAGATGGTGGAGCATCTCATGCAAAATCCCGAAGGCACCAAGCTGCAGATCCTGGCGCCCATCGTGCAAAATCGTAAAGGAGAGCATAAGGAAGAGCTGGAACAGCTACGCAGTGAAGGCTTTGTGCGGGTGATGATCAATGGCGTATCCCGCAATCTGGATGAAGAAATCGTCCTGGATAAAAAGAGCAAACACACCATCGATGTAGTGGTAGATCGTCTGGTGATCAAGGATGAGATCCAGAGCCGGATGGCGGATTCTCTGGAATTGGCTTTGAAGCTCGCGGATGGTATGATCAAGATTGATTATCCGGATCAGGGTGAACAGGATATTCTCTCCGCCCAAAATTCCTGCGCAAAGTGCAACATCGGCTATGAAGAGCTGAGCCCGCAGAGTTTTTCCTTCAATAGTCCCATCGGAGCCTGCCCCTCCTGCAACGGTCTGGGCTACAAACTGGAATTTGATCCTGATCTAATCGTTCCGGATCCCCAGCGCAGCATCATGGAAGGTGCAGTGGTGCCTTGGGGGCCTTTGATCCAGAAAAAATCAAGCTGGACTCTGAGTATGGTTAGTAATCTGGCCTCGGCTTACGGCTTTTCCCTGGATGTGCCCTGGAGCGAGCTTCCGGACCTCGTCAAACAACTGATTTTACATGGCTCCAAGGGGCGAAAGTTCAAAATTGCCTGGCAGAATGTGCGCGGCAGTGGCTCTTATATGACAAGCTTTGAAGGGATTATCCCACAGCTTAAACGGCGTATGCATGAGACGGAATCCGAAGATATGCGCCGCTACTATTTGCAATATATCAGCGACAAAAACTGTCCGGATTGCGATGGCAGCCGGCTCAAGCCTGCTTCCATGGCGGTCAAGCTGGGAGAAAAAGGCATTGGCGAGATCACCGCTTTGAGCGTGGAAGATGCCCTGATGTTTTTCGAAAAGCTGGAACTTGCTGGTAATAAACTCATCATCGCCGCAGAGATCTTAAAAGAGATCAAAGCCCGCTTGGGCTTTTTGAATGCGGTGGGCTTGCATTATCTTTCTCTGGATCGGCGCTCTCCCACCCTGTCCGGAGGAGAATCTCAACGCATCCGCCTGGCCAGCCAGATCGGTTCACAACTCGTGGGCGTGATGTATATTTTGGATGAGCCCTCCATCGGCCTGCATCAAAGAGACAATGCCAAACTGTTGAATATGCTGCAGCAGCTTCGGGATCTGGGCAATTCAGTGATAGTGGTGGAGCATGATGAAGATACCATCCGCAGTGCAGATCAGATTGTGGATTTTGGACCCAATGCGGGTATCTATGGCGGCAAGATCGTGGCACAGGGGAGTATAGAGGATATCAAAAACACCCCTGAATCCATTACTGGTGCCTACCTGGCCGGACGCATGTGCATCCCGATACCTGCCAAACGTACCAAAGCAGATGCGCGCCTCATCTCTATCAAAGATGCGCAGCAGAACAATTTGAAGAATATCAATGTCGATATTCCTATTGGCTTATTCGTCTGCATCACAGGTGTTTCGGGTAGTGGAAAGAGTTCTTTGATCAATCAGACCCTATCGCCATATCTGAACAATCATTTCTTCCGCTCGTCCCAGAAGGTGGGCAAGGTGAAGGAAATCACCGGATTGGAGCATATCGATAAAGTGATCAACATCGATCAACAGCCCATCGGACGTACCCCCCGCAGCAATCCCTGCACCTATATCAAACTCTTTGATACAATCCGCACTCTCTTTGCCGAATTGCCAGGCTCCAAACTGAGGGGTTACAAGCCGGGACGCTTTTCTTTCAACGTAAAAGGTGGCCGCTGTGAAGCTTGTGAAGGTGCTGGAGTGCGGCAGATCGAGATGCACTTTATGGCTGATATCTATGTAACTTGCGAGGTCTGCAAAGGCAAACGCTACAATCAGGAGACCTTGAACGTGCGCTACAAAGGGAAGAACATTGCCGAGGTCTTGGATATGGACGTGCAGGAAGCCATCGAATTCTTTGATGCCATTCCCTCCATCCGTAAGAAACTCATGACTTTGCACCAAGTGGGGCTGGATTATATGAAACTGGGACAAGCTTCTACCACGCTATCCGGAGGCGAGGCTCAGAGGATCAAGCTTTCCAGGGAACTCAGCCGTCCTTCCACCGGCAGCACCCTGTATCTTTTGGATGAACCTACTACGGGGCTGCATTTTGACGATATCAATAAGCTGCTCAAGGTGCTGAAAAAGTTCGTGGCCATGGGCAATACCGTGGTGGTGATAGAGCACAATCTGGATGTGATCAAATCCGCCGATTGGATCATCGATCTGGGTCCGGAAGGGGGAGCCAAGGGCGGTTATATCCTGGCGACAGGTACTCCGGAAGATATCATCGAATGCGAAGACAGCGCTACAGGTGAGTTCCTGAAAATACATTATGACCGGGAAATAGGATATCAAGAGGAGCCTAAGCCCAAGAAAAAGCTCCGGAAAACCAGCAAAGGTGCCTAGGCTATGCACATAAGATTTACCTATCAGGCCCTTACCGCAGGGCAATATGAAGTGGGTATCGCGGGAGACTTTACCCATTGGAAGATTCTTTCCTTACAAGACTTCGGCGGACTGTATCTGATAGATTTTGATCTCAAACCCGGGCGCTATCGCTATAAATTCATCGTGGATGGGGTGTGGAAGACAGACCCAGCCAATGAACTGACCGAGGGCGATCCCTTTGGGGGAGAAAACTCCCTCATAGTAGTGCAGAAGGATGTTTCACCAAAGAGTTGGGAAGAGGCTTTGGCCAGAGCTGAAGGCCTGGATGCCCGCTCCTTTATCAATTGTCACCGTCCCAGTGGGGACACTCTGGAACTGCGCTTTAGCTGGTATCCAAATTTTGCGGATCAGCTAAGCCTGCATTTCTCGGATCACAGCGTTCAGCTTTATCCTCTGGGGCAAAGCTCCGGGCAGATGGTCTGGCACCGCACTTTGAAGCTGGATAAAGCCAGGAGGTTTTATGTCCGCATCCAGCATCTGGATAAGGTCATCTATCTGAATCTGCAAGGCTTTGCTCTGGGCCCACCGGATACTTCGCTCATTGTGGTAGATCCCGCTTCTTATCCTGTATTTGAGATTCCCGGCTGGTTAAAATCCTCTGTGGTGTATCAGATCTTTATGGATCGCTTTTACAATGGCGACAAAGGCAACGATCAGGACTTTTCGGAAGACTATTACCAGACGAGCCGCGAAAAACCTGCTGAGGGTAAGTATTTGCCCGCCAATAAAGAGTATTTCCACTTTGTGGAAGATTGGTATGATATCAAGGGTCTCAAACAAAGCCCTTATCTGCCGGAAGGCAGGCCGGATTGGTGGAGTTTTTACGGAGGCGATATCGCCGGGGTAAGGCAAAAGCTGGATTACCTGTGCAGCCTGGGCGTCAATCTGATCTACTTCAATCCCCTGTGGGAGGCGAAGTCCAATCACAAATACGATGCCGCCAATTTCATGAAGGTAGACCCCCATTTTGGTAGCAAGGAAGAGCTCAAAGAATTGGTCGATCTGCTGCATGAAAAAGGCATCAGAGTCATCCTTGATGTGGCCTTCAATCACAGCGGAGAAAGCTTTTGGGCATTCCGTGATACAGTAGAAAAAGGTGAAAGCTCACCCTACTGGAACTGGTATGATTGGTATAAATGGCCACTGCCGGATCCTCTGCCCAAAGACTTCAAACCTCGCGATTATTATCAATCCTGGTGGGGCATCAAAGATATGCCAGACCTGAATTACGACCTTTCCCGCCAGCATCCTTATGAGAATTATATCCGTGATATCAATAATGCAGAGGTCAATTGGGTGCTCGTAAACCACGTGCTGGAAGCCAGCTCCTGGTGGATATCTGAAATTGGGATTGATGGCTTCCGTCTGGATGTGCCGGATGAAGTGCCCTGGTGGTTTTGGCAGCTCTTCCGCCAGCGGATAAAGGAACTGAAACCAGAAGCCTGGCTGGTGGGAGAAATCTGGAACAATGCCAAAGCCTGGATCTCAGAGCGCTACTTCGATTCCGTGATGAATTACGCTTATTTCAAGAATCCCGCCCTGGAATTCTTTGTCCAAGGCCTGATCTCAAAGCAGAATTTCATTGGGCGCATCGAGCAAGGTTTGGCAGCCTATCCTCAGCATGCCACGCAGGTGATGATGAACCTTCTGGGCAGTCACGATACCCAAAGAATCATGAAGCTGGCCAAGGGAGACATTCACAAGCTGAAACAAGCAGTGTTCTTCCAAATGACCTTTGTGGGCATTCCTCATATCTATTATGGAGATGAAATAGCCATGAGCGGGGGGAAGGATCCAGACAATCGCCGTCCCTTTAATTGGAAGTGGGAAGAAGATCTAGCGGCTCAGTCTTTGCGGGATTTCTATATCTGCCTGGTGCATTTACGCAAAGAGGAAAGCCTGTTATATGAGGGTGAATTCAGCTTTGAGAAATCCACCCGGGACCTGATCCTGTATCGCCGTTACAATGACTCGGGTAGCCTGCTCTGCGCCATCAATCTCAGCCGGCAGGACAAGATTGTCGATAGCTCCGCAGAGATCCTGTTTAGTGAAAACCAGGTTAAACAGGAAGCTGAGGGCTTATGTCTGGGCGCTCTGGCCATGTGCATTCTGCGCACAAAAAAAGCGTAGGCGCGAGGCCTACGCTTTAGTGTTATTCAGTCTATCAATTATCTAAGCTAAGCACTTTCCCCACTTTGGGAGCGCGCAATCTATGCGGGGCCGGATAGCCGGAACCCAAGAGCGGACGCAGATAGTAGCGGAAATCATCGGTAACACCATTGCCTGCTGCATTGATGAAATTATCCGGCATCAGGCGGGTCTTTCTGGCCACATCTTCCAGCTTCTCCAAACGGTAATTCACGGAATAGTAGCCGGTGCGCTGAATCGAAATAGACCCATCCAGATTGTACCAGATGGCGTAATGCGCTGCACGTTCACCCACTTCCCGGGCCTCACGCTGGTCCACATCGGATACGCAGCCCAAGAAGGAGCGTTGCAAATAGCCAAAAGTATCGCTACGCACGCGCTTGATCTTGGTTCTTTCACGGATCAGATCACAGAGCTTGTCGCCCAGCATACCGGTTCCGGAAAGCTGGACATTGCCATGCGCATCGTGTTCAACATTTTTGGTAAGTTTGGCGATCACTGGCGTGCCGTCTTCATCCATAATGCCCTCAGATACAGCCACAATGCAGCGGCCATACTGATCATAAACCTTCTGCACGTCTTTGATGAATTTGTCTTTGCTAAACGAGCGTTCCGGCAGATAGATCAGATGCGGGCCATCATCGGAATACTTTTGCCCCAGAGCGGAAGCGGCGGCGAGGAATCCGGCATGACGCCCCATCACCACACCGATATATACTCCCGGTAGAGCGCGATTGTCCAGATTCACTCCGGCAAAGGCAGAAGCCACAAAGCGGGCTGCAGAGCCATAACCGGGAGTATGATCGCTGAGCACCAGATCGTTGTCTATGGTCTTGGGGATGTGGATGGCGCGGAATTCATATTCTGCCAATTGCGCCTGTTCGTTCACGATTCTCACGGTATCCGAGGAGTCATTTCCACCTATATAGAAAAAGTAGCGCACTTCATGAGCCTTCAGCACTTTAAAGATCTCTTTGCAATAAGCTTCATCCGGTTTGTCCCGGGTGGATAGGAGCGCGCTAGATGGTGTATCTGCTACTTGCTCGAGGTTGTGAGTGGTTTCCTGGGTGAGATCTACAAAATCTTCATTCACGATGCCTTGCACCCCGTGCAGAGCGCCATAGACCCGGGTCACCTGAGCGAATTTGCGGGCTTCCAGGGCTGCCCCTACCAGGGATTGATTGATCACTGCAGTGGGTCCTCCGCCTTGGGCGATTACCACTTTTCCTTCCAATTTCATGTAAAAATCCTCCTTCATGGGACCTCATATTTCTTTCTTAGGTCAAGTTCTTT
>Ga0265295_1002981_pt1 | contig 25502 bp, 22 predicted proteins | sample Munlansysbiofilm_FD_192503 | JGI IMG/M metagenome (GOLD analysis project Ga0265295, IMG submission 192503) | Leachate microbial communities from a municipal landfill in Southern Ontario, Canada - Methane capture system biofilm | ecosystem: Engineered > Solid waste > Landfill > Unclassified ... | reverse complement strand
AGGACTTTGTTGACGGGTTGATCCTGGTTTCAAGCAGCGGAACCATAACCGGATATATAAAGAATAAGTCCGAGCAGTACCAGGATATGGCTGAGATGGCAAACAGGAACCTCTTAAAGACGCTTGATGTCCTTGCAGAGGTCTATGTTACCGTGCTTGTGGCAGGTCCATTATTCATAATGACAACTCTCATAGTGCTGCAGTTTTTCAGGCCTGCTTCAGCCCAGATACTTTACATGCTGATTTATATTATAATACCTCTTGCGACCCTGCTTTTCACAGTTCTTCTTGATACGGTTGGAGAACTCTCCATGAGCCCGAAGAAGGGAGAAGTCCCTGATTATCCTATAAACCTTTCCGATATTCCTGAACTTAAATCAGAAATCAGCGCAGAAGAGGAGGAAAAAAGGGACAAAAAGTTAAAGCTCTACAGGCAGGTTTACAATATCAGGGACCTTGTTGTTAACCCTTACAGGACTATCCGCGATGAACCAAGGTACACTTTCTTTTTCGGAATCCCTCTCGGGCTTTACTATCTCGCCAACCTCCCGGAAGCTCTTAAAAAAAGTATCAATTTAAACTTCCACTGGAACCCGAACTTTGCCCACATCAGCGATAGCAGCGTCCAGTTTATAAGCTCAATTGACGACTACATTGTCATTTTCATCGCCATCGCACTCATTCCCTTCATCATATTTTATGAAATCAGGGCGTGGAGAATGAGGAAGATCGACGAGAGAATGCCTGAAATGCTGAGAAACCTGTCAAGCATGAATGATTCAGGGCTCCTCCTGTCCAATTCCTTAAAAATAATGGCAGAATCCAAGATGGGGATTCTCAGTAAAGAGCTCAAAAAATTAAAGGAGGACCTTTCCTGGGGGACTTCTACTTCAAGAGCCCTGATGAAACTGGAGAACAACATCAGAACCGCCACATCAAGCCGGATTCTGCATACCGTTATTAAAGCGAACGAATCCACAAGCGACCTTAAAAGTGTGTTATCCATTACCGCAGAACAGGTCAAGAGTGAGGAGCGGTTGAAAAAGGAACGTTCTTCCGAGATGGTCGTCTATGTTGTCACCATCTACGTTTCTTTCTTTGTTTTCCTTTTCATAGTCTATGTCCTGGCTATGTATTTCTTCCCTGAAAGCGCCTCATTTAAAGGATCTTCTCAGGGGATGGGATACGGAGGAGTCGGAAATGGTTACTTCAACATACAGGAGTACACGATGCTCATGTACCACTCAGCCCTTGTCCAGGCTTTTACTTCCGGGCTTATTGCAGGAAAAATGGGGCAGGGTTCGGTTTACATGGGACTGAAGTACAGCGTCAGCATGATGCTGATCACCTATGTTGTCTTTACAATGTTCGTCTAAGGTGTTTTTATGCTAAAGACTTCAGGAAAAGGGCTAAAAAAAGAGGCTGCAGTTTCAGAAGTAATGGGCGTTGTACTCCTTACAGGTATAGTGGTCATCATGCTCAGCACCCTCGGCGCAACTGTTTTCTCGATGGAGGGCCCTGACGATGTCCCCCATACAAACGTCCAGGAAATAATGGACATTTCCACGGATACGATCTACCTGAAAAACGGTGGGGGAGAACCGGTAAGCACTGAAAATTTAAGGATCTTAGTAAATATTAACGACAGGAAGTACGAATATCCATCCTCGAAAATTTACGAAAGCCTGGGAAACAGTAGCGTATGGAAAATGGGGGATACTATTGAAATCAATTCAAAGGATACGTGGGGCGTTAACCTCAACAATAACGACAAAGTGGAGCTATTCCTGGTCGACACCCCCTCAAACGAATTGATCCAGAAAAGTACGCTTACGTGCGAGCTTCAAAAGAAGCCCGATTTAAGTCTATGTTTCACTCCGATGGGAGATATAACGGATACATCAGAATCAGGAAAAGATTCATCAAAGAAAGGATATGGAGACAAAAAACAGGTTCATTTTACAGATGCTGATGATAAAACGCTAAAGGAAAAAAACAATGAAAAAAGAAACTGCACAACTTATTACCCCCCTACAAATGTAATTAACACCAGTATATATCAAGAATTCGAATTCAAGATTAAGCCCGCTGCATGTGGATTAAGACCAGGAGACACTTTAGTAAATGCAACTCTGATAATTATTTATTATACACACGATAGCTCCGGAAAAGACTCCAAAGGTGTGGCTATTAAACTCAAATATTATGACACTCTCGAGAACGGAAGTGGAGAATGGGTATACTCCGATACAGTTCTTCCTGCACATAATAATAACTTCGAGCCTGAACTTGTCAACCTGACAGATCGCATCAATACTCCTGCTGATCTGGCTAATTTCAAAGTACGGATTGAAGCATCAACGGAAGCAGATAAGCACGCAGAGAAAGAATTAAACATCGATTACATAGGGTTATTGCTAGAAAGAGCGAGCAACGAGAAAGAGTAAGATTATTAATGGAGTTTTGAGACCGGATTTAATCTAATCTTTAAAAAAATAATAATTGGTATTAAAAAATAGTGAAAAGTAGGGGAGTGGAGAGACCTTGCCAGAAATAAAAAAATTCTTCAAAAATTCCAGTGCTGTTTCGGATGTCCTGGGGGAGATACTCATGACAACAGTAGCGGTTATCTTAATCGGTTCAATAGCCGTGTCCATTTTTTCATATGGCGGACCGGATGACAACCCACACACTCAGGTGAATGAATGGATAGATGTTGAGACGGACACGATCCATCTGGAGAATAGTGGAGGAGAGTTTATCGACACAGGAGATATTGAAATTGTGGTAAATGTCAACGGAATCCGATATACTTATTCCTCTTCTAACATTTCCGAGAACCTGGGGAATAAAAACAGCTGGGAGCTGGGAGACAGAATAGAGATCAACACCTCAAGCGAATGGAATCTCCAAATAGAAGAGGAAGACGAGGTAGACATGTACCTTATCGATAAGCGTTCAAAGAAGGTGTTCCAGAAACTTCGGCTCTCCACCGGGGAAAATTGAGATTTGAAGCTGGCAGCTCAGGAACAGCTGGTGCGAGCATTGTCGACCCTAATGTTAGTTTTATGGTGTTGCATGTAAGTTAAAAACCAAAGCAGGAAAGGGAAATAGATGAAAAATAGACTCTTTGAATCAATCTCTTCTTTTTATAGATCCGAATCAGGGATAGCAGCCGCTGTTGCTGCGGCTCTGCTTCTAGGGATTTTAGTCGTTTCTATGACAACAATCCAGGTCCAGTACGTGCCTGTCTGGAAAGAAGATGCGGAATACTCCCATATGTCCGATGTCTGGCAGGACATGTCCAGATTCAAGTCTAATGTTGACATTCTGGCAGCAGGCTTAGAAATGAACCCGAATTCCAGGATAACCCTGAACAGTCCGATCCAGATGGGAGGGGCAGACCTGCCTTTCATAGGAGGGATGAAAACAGGCGGAACCCTTACTGTAAACAACGACATCTCAGGAATATTGATAGAAGTAAACGACGATATGGGCGGATATGACAGCAATCTAACTCTATCTGATATCGGCTCGGTTTCATACCGCCCTGCTAACATCCATTCCGTGGAAGAAACTTATTGCTATGAAAATGGGGCACTTATTGTCACCCAGAACGGCAGGTCTGTAATGAAACTTTTTCCAGGAATCGTGCTAGAAGATGGTGCAGGAATAGCTTCCGTAAATCTCTCAGCGAGGATAGCTACCCTTGAAGGAACAAGAGGTGTGATGGCCAGTAACAGTATAGAGAATATCAGGCTAACGTCCCAAGACTTCATAAACATATATGACTCTGACCAGGAATATACCAGTGAAAACGCAACTACAAAAGCTAATGTTACCTCCGTAGACCTTACCATCTACACGGAAAATACAGAAGCCTGGGGAAAATATTTTGAAGATTCAGCCAACGAGACTCACCTTCAAGAAGGAACGGATTATAACATAACTAAAGAAGATTATTCCGTGAAATTTTCCCTTTTCCCGGAAAACAAAACCATCAATTTTAAAGCATACAATGCGATAATAAAAATGAAAACAGAGATCCAATAAAATCTATTTCATTCCCTTTCCTTACCAATTCTTTAACATATGCAGCCGCAAGAAAAACAGGGAAGGCCTCGGAAAAATAAATTCTGGAAGCTTTCCTGCATCTTTTTTTACTATTTCGTTTTCAGCAGAAAAACAGAAACTCCATAAATGAAAGAGTCATGTAAGCTTTTCAGGATCTTTCTTATTCAATTTACAGGAAAAGCTTCTTCAGCTTCATAATGAAAAAAGAGAACAGAACAAGAGAATTACCTCATGTTTTATATTATGAACAATGAGCCAAATTTAATAATAACAATCCCTGTAATAAGAACCTCACCTAGTACAGATGGACGCCACCGGAATCTTTTATGAATTTTTCAAATATTCAGAGTAAATCCCCCTAAAAGTAAGATTTTGCTCGCCTGAATAAAGGTTATCTCATTCCCCTCAGTGATTTATATAAATATTTAGACATTTTATCTAAATAATGAAGGAAGTTTTATTTATAGATAATTCGTTGAAAAAAATTATTTTGAAGCAAACTCTCAAACAAGCTAAAAATACATTCGAACATAATATTAAACTTTAATAATTGTTATATTTTGAATTTGAATCAAGTTGCCCATTATTTTAAGTGAGTGGGTAACATTTAAGTCAAAATATAAATTACCTAAAGTATTTGCAATTGAGTCATTCTAATTTTAGTATGTACATGAAATGGATTTAAATAAACGTCATATAAAATTGATTTTCAGTAAGAAGTAGATGTTTTGGAGAGCTTAAATTAAAAAAGCGATACTAGTAAACTCATTAACACATCACATATAAAAACAAGCTTTATAAAAATGTAGAGTTTAAAAGAAGAGATGAAAAAACAGTTAGTAAGAATCGAATCTTTGTCAATTAGAAAAAGAAAGAGAAAAAGCACCTCGAAAGGTGCGAGCGTTTTTGAGAGTAGATATTTAAGTTCTCAGTGTTTTGTCGCAAATCAGCTGGTTAGAGAGTTTGTCGGTAATTTTCACATTATAAACTTTGCCGGCAGGTAACTTGTCTGTAGAAACAATGAATGTTTCTAGATCTCCAACGGAAAATTGTGCTGGGTCTGTTGGGACAGTAACTATATCAGAAGAGCTTGGAGTAGACATAGCTGGCCCGTTTAGATCAGTAAGGATACCATCTTCACGGGTAAGGCGAATTTGCGTATTCTCCCAAACAATGGTGTCTCCACCAAGATGTTCAATTACTAAGGTATCCCCGTCAATAAACTTTGCATTGATGTTCGCCTGCGGTGCAGATTTTGCAGGTCCCTGACCAAAGACGGAAGAGCCGATTGCAGCGGCGAGGATGACGGTTATTGCAACCATCAGCACGACACCGATAACCGGGGACACTGCTTTATTATTGCTAAATAATTTTTTGAGATCCATATGTTCTCCCTCCTGAGTTAAACACTCCAAGACAGGACAGCCTGTCTGACTTTTAACATTTAGTGTTACAAATTTACAATTACTACTTTTTATAACTGCACTCAAAGATATTCTTCGTTCGTATATAAATTTTTGCTGGACTTTAGAATATTATTTGGTAACTATGTTGTTTATTTTTTATAAGAGTTTTCCTGATAATTTAGAAGACATACTGAATTTATTTTCAACAGTCAGGTTAATATTCATTTAATAACATTATAGAAATTTAGACAGAGGATATATAGAAGGTGACTGTTATCGTGGAGGGTAAAAAATATGGGGCACTTTTCCAGGACTGCAGGGCAGTCTCAGAGGTAATAGGGCAGGTGCTTATGGTAGCTGTAGTTGTTCTGGCGTTTTCTTCAATTGCTATTACAGTGTTTTCGGTTGGAGGAGCAGTGAATCCTCCTCATGTTCCGCGTACCGACCTGCAGGAAAGCGTGAATTTCAAAGACAATACGGTACAGGTATTCCACAGCGGAGGAGAGGCTATTGACCTCAAGGATATTAGGATAATACTCAGCGCTGATGGGCAGCATAAAGAGTTCGATATATCTGATACAAAAAATGTTACAGTTTTTGATCCTGCAGGCAACGAGACTTATTCTGATGGAGTTTTTATGCTCGGAGACTGCATTGTAATTAATCCAGGTAATGTTAATGTCACAGGTGGAAACGCTACTCTTTACTTCATTCATACGGCATCTAGCCAGGTGATTAAAAAAGCAATGCTCTGAAGAGATCCGGAGGATAATCAAAAATTTCACCTATTTTTAAAAGTAATTTGAGAGTAAAATTTTGAGAGTGAAATCAAACATGCTTAGAATTAGAATCAAAGATTTGTTAATATATTAATACAGGTTCTCCACAACGATTCCACAATGATTTAAGAGTATCAGCGAATGAATTTTGGGTAAACTACTAAAGAAGTCCAGAATTCTAAGAAATAATTCAAATAGTTGGATCATATACCATATTTAATAATTTATTAAGTTTATATGCTTTTATAGAAGGTGATTTTTATCGTGGAGGATAAAAAATATGGGGTACCTCTCCAGGACTGTCAGGCAGTCTCAGAGGTAATGGGGACAGTGCTCATGATATCTATTGTCGTGCTAGCTTTTTCTTCAGTCGCTCTTACAATATTTTCAGAAGGGGATTCGATGGACCCACCGCATACCCCGCATACCAACCTGCGCGAAAACATTAACACTTCAGAAGATACCGTGGAAATCTTCCATAACGGGGGGGAAGAAATTGACCTTAAAGATATCATGATAATACTCAACACTGAAGAGAAGCGGGCAGAGTTCAACATGTCTGAATCTGCTGTTAAAATTTTTGATCCCAAAGGCAATCAGCTACCTTCTGACGGCGTTTTTACTTTAGGAAACCGCATCGTAATTGATCCCACAAGTAAAATCAATATTACAAGCGGAAATGCAGTTGATCTCTATTTTGTGCACACAGCATCCGACCAGGTGATTCAAAAAACTAAACTATGGAAAGATGTCAGGGATTTGCCTTACTGGATAACTCCTCATACATTTCCTGCCGGGACAGCATATGATAATTACACGGAAACATGGCTGGATACGGAGTTAGTCGATAAAGACGACGATGGATCCACAAGCAGTTTTATACCAAAATATGAAGATGTATCTGAAAATTTTACTTTTGGCATAGATATAGGGGAGCTGGGGATTCCAGAAGACACATTGTTTACCAACGTTACTCTGAGAATCATCTCTACACGACATGACAACAGTGCTAAGAGAACGATACCAGAAATCTACAATGGATCTCAATGGATCTCATTTGATCCTATTTCCTTTAAAGGCTCAGATAACTATGTGGTAACACAACTCAACATAACAAGATATGTAAAAAACACTACAGAACTAAGAAATCTCGAAGTCAGGATATCAGCTGACGGGCATGCGGCCGATCAAAGTGAAAAATATTTCAGGATTGATTTTGTAGGTGTCCACGTGGAGTACTAACATATGAAGAAGGGCATCCAGATCAGGGGTTTGAAGAGTATGACAGAGAAGATTTCAAAAAATTCACAGAAAAGCAAGCCCTTTTTTTTCCGTTCGGAATCTGCATCATCAACGGTTGTAGGGGCAGTTTTGCTGCTAGCGATCATTGTTAGCATATTTTCGGTGGTCAGGATTGGTTATATCCCAGAATGGAAAAATGATGCGGAATATTCTCATATGAATGATGTCTGGAAGGACATGGCAGACCTCAAATCAAAAATAGACTTAATAACCATAGCCCTGGCATCAGATCCGGATTCTCAAAATACTGAAATTACTATGAGCGTACCATTTCATATGGGGGGAGGGGACGTCCCGCTTATTGGAACCATAAAATCAAGTGGAACTCTTTCGGTAAATAAAAACGACTGTAATATAACCATAAGTCAAGGTTCCAATGGGAACTTGATAGACCCAGTTGCATGCGGCTCTGTGAGCTACACATCACAAAACAGGTATTATGTGAATCAGGATTTCATATACGAAGGAGGAGCCTTGATCCTTTCCCAGGGAGAAAGATCTTCTATGATGCTTTATCCTTCGATTCGTGTCTCCAGAACACCGGCAAATGAATACAATGTTTCGATACACATTGTAGAGATCGATAAAAATCCGTATGCTCCCGCCGATGTCATATCTTCTAACACAGGGTGCTCTCTCCGACTCTCAGGCAAAGAGTATGAGCCTCTCTATGATAACAATAACATAAGTTCGTTCACCTTAACGGTTAATACTGACCATCCCGATGCCTGGTACCTGTATCTTCAGGAAACAACAAAAGAAGCAGGGATAACTGATTCTACAACACTTACACAAAATGAAAACAGCGTGAGTTTAACCTTCCCCTCCGGATCAGGTGGAAAGGGTTTGAACAGGCTCTATGTTAGTAAGACAGTAGTAAAGGTAGAACCTGGAATAGGGATCTAAGCTGAGAACATGAACCAGGGAACGAAGGTAAACGAAATGTCTCGAAAAAGCCTATTAAAATCCGAATCAGCAGCTGCAATTGCAATTGCAGCGGTGTTGCTTTTAGGGCTTGCATTTACTATGATCTCCGTGGTCAAACTAAACCACGCTCCTGAATGGAAAATTGATGCGGAAAGAGACTATAGTTATGATGCATGGGGCAATATGGAGGACGTGAAAAACAGGATAGACTTATTCACCCGGTTCATGGATTCTAATAGCAATTATTCGGGATATGGTCTTTCAGCAACTGTTCCTTTCAGCATGGGAGGAGGAGATGTCCCGGTATTCGAGCCTTCCAAATCTAACAGTAAGCTTTCGGTGAACAACGAAGAGTATACAATGAATATAACTCTTGCCAATCATTCTTTTCCTCATACAATTGACTGTGGGGGTGTCACCTATTATTCAGAAAACAGACAATACCCTGATCAGATTTTCAGGTATGAAAACGGAGCCCTCATCATGGCTCAGGGAGAAAGTTCTCAGATGAAACGAAAACCTTCCTTCGATATACAGAAAATCGACAATGAAAATTACGTAATTACCATTAATGCCATTAACCTTACAGGAGAAACTACATCCGTATCCTCCAGCACCCTCGCTGCTCTGCGTCTTACCGGATGTTATATAAATCCTATTCTCAACAGTAGTACCGACTATTTGAACGAGAGCATAAACTCTTTTAACATGAGCATTTGCACATGCTACACGGATGCCTGGGCAACTTACCTCAACGACACAGCAAAAGAAGCAGGACTTGAATACGGCACTGATTATCAGATTACCTACCCTGATTCAGGCTGCGTTTGTCTCTCTTTCCTTCCCACAGGCAATAACTACAGCATCTACGTCAATAAGACCATAATCGGTGCAGAACTTGGAACTGGAAGCGGCATGGACATTGGAAATACCAGCGATTCTGAGCCTGACGAAGATGAGGATGAATCCGTGATGAAAGTAGGTACGTGGTATACATTTGAATTATCAGATAATGGAACAGCGATTCTCCCGCTAAGAGATTATAAACCGGGATTCGTTTTTCCTGCAAGTTCAGGAGTAAATGTAAAGCTTGAAAATTATGATAACAATTATCCGACTAACGAATTTAATTACTCGATGGCGACATCTTTCGAAGATACTTTCCGGTTTAATTCATTCGCTGACTTCAATTCCAAACCCAACTCGGCAACTATTCGGATGATTTATAAACTCGATTATAGTTCCACATCGGTAACTAGGAATATTGCAGAAAATAACCCTGAACATGCTGTCCTTGTTGGTAATAATAATGGCAAAGATTGGTATTTGTATAGCGAGACAACTCCGATAAATATAATTGATCCTTCGGATCTTACATTTTATTTAAAAATAGATGAAAAAAATGGAAAGAACTTCCATATCGACTACCTTGCAGTACGCCTTAACTAACGGAAAAGAAAAAGGCATATGGACACCATACTCGCTATAAAGAAAAAGCGAGAAAACCAGATCCATATGCCTGAAAAATACACGACCCCATACCCTGCCAGAAGAATCCATTCCGACGGCAGGGCTGAAGATACTGAAGTGCTGCTTGCAAGGGAATGTCCTGTTAAACTTTTTCTTGACGGCAAACCATTTACGACTCTTTTTGCCTCCCCGCTAGAACTGAAAGAACTTGCAGTAGGTCATCTGATTACAGAAGGGATTCTCAGTTTCAAAGAGATTGCAGGGGTTGAGGTGGAAGGCAATGAAGTTTATATACTGACTCTAAAGGGAAAACACCTCATACAGGATGAATCACCCCAACCAGCCGAAAGAGAACCCGAAAAACAAATTTTTGTGAATTCAGACGCCGTTTTTGACCCTGAATCCATTTTTGCAGGCACAGCTTATCTTGAGTCCGATACATACAAACTTACCAGAGGCACCCATCTCGCCGCCCTTATAGATAAAAAAGGAAAGCTTGCAGTTCAGATCGTTGACGTAGGCAGGCACAATGCCGTAGATAAGGTGGTAGGGGCTGCATTTCTGAGGATGATCGACCTCTCTCAACACTATATGCTTTCCACAGGCAGGCAGCCCGCTTACATGGTCACAAAAGCAGCCCGTGCAGGAATTCCACTTGTCGCCACAAAAGCCATGCCATTCGATTCCGGCGTCGAAGCCGCAAAAAAAGCTAACTTGTGCCTTGTAGGGCAGCTAAGGAAAGAGTCAATGCTCATCTTTACGAATGAGTGGCGAGTCGGGATTTAAGCGTGCAGTTCCCGCTAATGGAAAAGAAAATCGGAATTTACAAACACCTTAATTCAAAAATAATTAGAGGGTGCCTTTCGTGCTCTTTATTTCTTTGCCTTCGATTTTTACAGCCCTTTTCATAGCATAAGCAAAAGCCTTGAAGAGAGCCTCTATTTTGTGGTGGTCATTGTCCCCGTAAACGCTGGCGTGTATGGTAATCTTTGCATTTGAGGCGACAGTCTCAAAGAAGTGCTTTACCAGCTGGGTACTGAACTGCCCTACCTGAGGAGCAATAAAGTCAGCTTTCATGACAAGATAGCTGCGGCCTCCCACATCCAGGGCAATTTCAGCAAGAGCCTCGTCCATAGGGATTCTGGCTTCCCCGAAACGGGCGATTCCTGCCATATCTCCAAGGGCTTCGGCAAGAGCTTTTCCGAGGACTATTCCTGTATCCTCAATGAGGTGGTGCTCGTCCACATAAATGTCACCTTCGGCACGCACTTTAAGGTCAAATTCGGCGTGCCTTGCGAAAGAAGAAAGCATGTGGTCAAAAAACCCGATCCCTGTACTGACATCTGCAGTGCCTTTACCGTCAAGGTTAATCTCGAGCTGAATGTCGGTTTCCTTCGTCTTACGGGAAATTTTGCTAATTCTCATACAGCATCACACTTTTCTTTAAAATAATTAAATATCTCCAAGGGCAGCGTTAATTGCTTCTTCCAGAGTAAACCTGCCCATATAAAGGGCACTGCCTACAACAACACCCGCAGCTCCGGTCTTTTTCAGGGTTTTTATATCTTCCAGGGTGCTTACCCCACCGGATGCGATTACAGGAATGCTTACGGATTCTACAAGCTCTTTTGTAGGAACAGGGTTTACTCCCTGCATCAAGCCTTCGGTGTCAATGTTGGTGAAAAGAAGGCTACCGGCTCCAAGCTCTTCAAATTTCCTGCCCATTTCAACAGGAGTTTGAGCGCATTCTTCGGTCCAGCCTTTAATTGAGATTTTCCCATTCTTTGCATCCAGGGCAACGTTTATATGTGAACTTCCAAAAGAACTGGAAAGCTGCTTTACAAGTTCAGGGTTCTGGAGGGCGGCTGTTCCGAGAATTACCCTTGAGACACCGATCTCGAGAAGCGAGGCTGCATCTTCAAAGCTCCGTATGCCCCCTCCTACCTGGATACTCACGCCTTTTTCCCTGCATGTGTTGACGATCTTTTCAATAATTGGGGAATTTTTTCTTTCCCCTTCTATTGCTCCGTCAAGATCCACAAGGTGAAGGGTTTTTGCTCCTTTACTCACCCAGTCAAGGGCGACTGCGAGTGGGTCATCAATGGACACGATCTCGCTGCCAGGCACTCCCTGTACCAGCTGTACACACTTCCCTCCTCTCATGTCCACCGCAGGTATTACTTCAAAGACCATAAAAAGCTACATCTCCATATTTTACAGGAATGTTTTTTTACTTCAGTGATTTATGTATTTTATGTATGCTATTCAGATTTTTTCTTTCAGGGCATGATCCTTTCTATGGGGACCACAAGGACGTCTCTTGCGCCCACTTTCTTCAGCCTGTTTACGATAGTAAAGATCAGGTCCGCGTCCACAACCGCATGAACGGCAAGTATTGATTCTTCAGAAAACTTGCTGGACTCAACTTTCATCACTGTCGGGCCGGACATTCCCGGAAGAACCTCTTTTACGGCTTGGAGGGAAGATTCAGGCACGTTCATCATAAGATAACGTTTTTTCTTTGCATTGAGCACGCTTTCGAATGCTGTTTTTATGTCAAGGATTTTTTCTTTTGTCCTGAGGCTCTCTTTGTTAGCAATAAGATAGACAGTGGAAGAGAAAGCCATATCAATAGCCTTCAGGTGGTTGATAAGCAAAGTTGTCCCCGAACTTGAGATATCAACAATGGCATCTGCAATCCCCACGTGAGGGGTCATTTCACATGCGCCGCTTACTTTTATAACATTTACGTTAACTCCGAGTTTTTCAAAGTATCGCCTCGTAATTTCAGGAAACTCGGTTGCCACTTTTTTACCTTCAAGGTCCTGTGCTTTTTCAAAGTCCGAGTCTTCCGGGACAGCCAGCACAAGATTCGCCCTCCCGAATTTAAGGTCCAGAAGAGCCTCAACATTTGCCCCTCTTTCGGTAATCAGGTCCATGCCCGTAATACCAACGTCTGCAGCTCCGTCCTGTACATATTCAGGAATGTCAGCAGCCCTGGCAAAGAGGATATGGATATCCGGGTCTGTAGTTTTTGCAAAAAGTTTTCTGCTTTCGGCTCCTCCGCTGATAGGGAGCCCTGCATCTTTAAAAATAGAGATTGTGGGTTCATAAAGGCGCCCTTTATTGGGTATTGCAATGCGAATCATCTGCGCTGTCCTCTAAATATGTGATCTGACGGGAAATTTCCCGGTAAGCTCATCCGTATAAAACGTTTATCCAGAACACCCTTGTATAATATAGACTTCACGGTGGTTTTCATGAAAATTCCTTCCCGCTTACCTTTAAATATGGAGAAACACTGCCCATGAAGAAGAACACTGTCAATTGTATGGAGAATTTCCGGAGAGTTTGAAAACTCCCTGGAAAAAAGATTGGACCCACTTATGATAATGAAATATAAAGCTTGCTTACTCAAAGAAAAAATATTACCCTCGGTAATGAATACGGAATAAACATTATATAGCCCTAGTAATTTAATAGAAACAGACTATCGTGTCATATAAATAATATTATCAATGTTGTTATAACATAAGTAATTAATTTATAATTAATGCTAAGAAAGTAGATTGATTACGGCGACAGAGTAAAGATTAATAAAGCGGTAATATCAACACCTAGAAATAAAAATACCTATAATTTTGAAAAAAGAGGATCCAAATGGCCCGAAATATAAAAGTGGAAGAGCTCTTGCAAACCCCTATTGAGAAGCAACAGATAGAGCTTGTAGAACGCAAAGGGATAGGGCACCCTGACAGCATATCGGACGGACTTGCCGAAGCCGTAAGCCGAGCGCTATGCAGGGAATACATAACCAAATGTGGAGCCGTACTCCACCACAACACTGATGAAACCCAGATAGTAGCCGGAAGATCCAGCCCGAAATTCGGGGGAGGAGAAGTGTTGCAGCCCATATACATGCTCCTGGTAGGCAGAGCCACAAAAGAATTCGAAGGTGCAGAGCTTGCCACAGAGTCCGTAGCCCTCAAAGCTGCCCGGAACTACCTGAGAAATACCATGGTGAATATGGACCTCGAAAGAGACGTGATCATAGACTGCAAACTCGGGACAGGATCTTCAGACCTCAGAGACGTTTTTAAGAGAGATAGGGTTCCGATGGCAAATGACACCTCTTTCGGAGTTGGACATGCCCCATTTTCTGAGCTTGAAAATATTGTATATAACACAGAGAGGCAGCTCCTTACTGACCTGAAGTCCCGCATGCCTGCAATAGGAGAAGACATGAAGATCATGGGACTGAGGGACGGAGACGACATCTCCCTCACCATATGCAGCGGCATGATAGGGAGATACGTTGACGACCTGGACAGTTACATAAACATGACACAGGAAATGAAGACCTATACGGAAGAGCTTGCAGCTCGCTATACCGAAAGGAACGTGAATGTTTTTGTCAACACAGCAGATAACCTGAAAGCAAGCTGCGTCTTCCTTACGGTTACCGGAACCTCAGCCGAAATGGGAGACGACGGTTCCGTAGGGCGTGGAAACCGCTGCAATGGATTGATCACACCTAACAGGCCCATGAGTATGGAGGCGACCAGCGGAAAGAACCCGATCAACCATATCGGAAAAATCTATAACCTCCTCTCGACACAGATGGCCCGGGATATTGTAAAACAGGTTCCGGACGTTCAGGACGTTTATATAAGACTGCTCTCCCAGATAGGAAAGCCTATTGACCAGCCTCTTGTGGCAAGCGCTCAGATCATTCCAAAAGAAGGCACTTCCTTTGCAAACGTAAAATCGGAAGCTGAAGTGGTAATTGATGACTGGCTCTCCAATGTGACAAAGATTACGGAAATGGTTATCAGGGGAGAACTGAACACCTTCTAATAAAACCAGAATCTGAAAACAAACAGAATCTGAAAACAAACAGAATCTGAAAACAAACAGAATCTGAAATAAGAAATCTTGAGAAGGACCTTCGGGTTCTTTTCAAACCTTTTTTTCTATACCTGTCTTCGAGCAGTCCTTTAAGATTCTGTGGTCTTAAAACTCAGTTTAAGCAGAGTTATCTCCTGGGAGGGGTTTTTAATTCATTCGGCTTTTAATTCATTCATTTTCATCTGTAATTATCTCTATACTCTTAGTTTTTATCCCTGAGAGATTCTCCAGAATGCACAAAATTATTTTTAACGTGCATAGAATATATTAATAATGTAAAGAATTTTACACAATCCAGCGAAAAACATAAATACCATCACCATATATGGAGATGGTGCACTGAAGCAGTGCAGCAACATGAAGCACTGGCTCAGTATCATTGTCCCGCCTTAACTCAGTGGTAGAGTGCGCGGCTGTAGTTCGGCTCGTGCGGGCAACCTCCCGTACATCTCTGCGCAGGCACCGCGATGTCCCCGGTTCGAGTCTGGGAGGCGGGACCTGAAACATTCACCAGAATCGAAATCAGTCAACGGGAACATTTATATATCGGAAAGACATTTAAGGTTTGCTCGCAACGCGGGCAAAACAGCATCTAAAAAGACCGAAGTGTCCGGATAGTGTAGAGGCCTATCATGGAGCCCTGTCGAGGCTCCGACCCGGGTTCGAATCCCGGTCCGGGCGCTTCTTTTTTTTCAATTGGGAAACTTTATAATATTTTTTAATTTTAGGGCCCCGAGATTGTTTTTATAATAAAGAAGTTTTCTATTCAGGTTTTTAGTAGAGTCTTATACTCGAGTTTACTCTATGCTAAGTCAGCCCCTTATCCCGAAATCCCTAACTTGTTGGGGAAGCCCCGATTCTTCTATAGTTCCTTTGTTTTCCAGTCCTCTATTTTCCAGTCCTCTATTTCCCAGGTTTCTGTACTTTCTATGGATCCTGTATTTGAGTTTTTAATTCTTTGTTATCCCCTCGTTTTATTTCCCTGGTTTTCTAAAACCTTCTATTCTCAAGAGCTCAGCAATGAGGCAAACTGAAGTTCTGAAAGCTCCAATAAAAAACAAGTTTCCAGAGAAAATATGTTAAAAAAGAAGAATAGAGGAATAAAACTGAACAGGAGATAATAAAATGGGGATTGAACCCTTTACTTCGGACCGCTCGGGGGAAGGAGCCGACAGAGTCAGCACCCTCTGTAAAGAGATAAAAACTACCAGAGAAAAAATGGAAAAGGAAGCCCTTACTTTTATCGAGGCTACTAAAAATTTCTCACTGGAATGGATTCAGAGAGAAATGAGCCCAAACATATCTCAGCTGAAAAAGGGAGCTTGCCCTACGAATGATGAAATTTGCAAAGGCAAAAGGAGTGAACTGGCGAGCTCTGAGGGCTTGCCCTCCCGAGTACAGGATATTATTGAAGAGCAACTCAACCGCGATGATTACTGGATACACAGAAGCGAACAGCTTTGTACGGACATTTCCCTCGACTATATTGAGTTCAAAAAAGAAAAAATCCGGAAGGATCTCACATCAAGCATCAGGATGATTCTGGGCTGCGTAGCAGAGATCTTCGCCGGGATAAAAGATGAAAACCTAGAAGATAAGATATGGGTAAGAGAGCGAGGTAGACGAAAATACATATGCATCCTCAGGTTTTCGGACGAAATGACAGCTTCCCTTGACCGCTATTTCTCTATGCTTGAGGAGCTCTTTTTCCTGGAGTATGAAATGAATAAGGAGAAAGAAAAGGAAACCGGATAGCAGTAAGATAAAAGAAACCCCGAAAAGAAACCTGAAAAACAGCCAGAACGATACTGGGAGAGGAAAACATTCAGGTTAGATCAGGACTTGATAAGTATTAGATTTGTTGTTGAGTATCGGCTTTGTTACTAAGTATTAGATTTGTTACCAGCCGGATTTGAGTTTACACGCAGATCCATACATATGCCTGCCGGCTGACGATAACAACTTTATCTACAAACATCAGAATTACCCAGCATGAAAGTTACAGACTTCAGCATAAAAAAATCCCTTGAAGAAGCAAAAGCAGATGCTTACCTGATGACAGGGGATATCCATAACGCCGACATTTACTATGTAACCCGTTTCCTGGCATCGGATGAGTTTATGTATCTGCAAACAGGAGCCGGGAAAGAGATCCTTTTTATTTCGGAAATGGAGCGCGGGAGAGCTGAAATTGAATCAAGGATTTCAAATATAAAAACAACCCAGGAATTTGGCTACCGCGAGAAAATCAAAGAGAAAAAGGATGCATCTATTGCTTATGCAGCCTGCATCTCAGAGCTGCTTCTAGGAGAAGAAGTAAAAAGAATTGCAGTCCCCTATGATTTTCCGGTCTTTTATTCAAGCTATCTTACAGAAGCGGGTTTTACCATTATGCCCATAAAAAGCCCTTTCAGAAAAATGAGGAGCGTGAAGAGGCAGGAAGAGCTTGAAGCCATAAGATACTCCCAGATGGCAGGAGAAAAGGCTATGGAGGCAGCCATTGCCCTGATAGAGGGAGCAGAAGAAAAAGAAGGCATACTTTATGTTGAAGGGGAAATACTTACCGGGGCTAAAGTGAATTCAGTCATTGACCATACACTGCTTGATTTCGGGTGTGAAGCAGAAGAAACTATAGTCTCCTGCGGGGAGGACACCGCAAATCCCCACGGTACTACAGATGGACCTCTCAGGGCAAATGCACCGATTATTCTTGATATTTTTCCGAGAAGCAAGAAGAAGCGCTATTTTGCAGACATGACGCGCACGGTGCTACGGGGCGAAGCTTCTGAAAAGCTGAAAGAAATGTATGAGACTGTGTTTGAAGCCCAGAAAAAAGCATTATCCATGGTTAAAGCTGGAGTTCAGGCAGCCGAAATACACACTGCAGTCTGTGACCTGTTTGAAGCAAGAGGCTATCACACTTACAGAAGCGGATCAAAAGCAGGCTTCACACACTCCACAGGGCATGGAGTAGGGCTTGATATCCATGAATTGCCCGGTGTTGGAGAAAGCAGCTTTATCCTTGAGGCAGGCAACGTAATAACTATCGAACCGGGCCTCTATTACCCGGAGATCGGAGGAATCCGGCTCGAAGATATGGTACTGGTTACTGAAGAAGGGTGCAAGAACCTTACGCGGCTGGAAAAGAAATTTGTATTAAAATCTTATTTATAAATAAAAGAATAAATTGTAACCGGAAATTAACCTGAAATTCTCCTGGCTACGTAAAATAAGCACTAAAAAAGCAAAAAAGAAAGTAAACCCAGAATTTACAGATATAAACTCATTAACGGACTTGCTGGCCTAATAAAGCAATAAAAACAACTATAATATTGTTTATAAACAGAAAATACCCAGGATTTGTATAAACGCATCCTGAAGCGGGGTTAATATGACAGATAATGTTTACAACAGAGAAGATGTTCTTGAAAAGTATAGAGAAGCAGGCAGAATCCTGAAAATTGTCAGGGCTGAGGCTGCAGATATGATAAAAGTAGGAAACAGCCTGCTTGAAGTTGCCGAATTTGTAGAAAATAAAACCATAGAACTGGGAGGCAAACCTGCATTTCCCTGCAATATCTCAAGAAACCAGGAGGCTGCCCATGCAACCCCGAAAGCAGGAGATAAGGACGTTTTTGGAAAAGATATGGTGAAGCTGGACCTTGGAGTTCATGTTGATGGGTACATAGCAGATTCGGCAATAACTGTGGACCTTTCAGGCAATCCTGATATTGTAAAAGCCTCTGAGGATGCCCTGGCAGCAGCTATAGACCTTATTAAGCCCGGAGTCAGTACAGGAGAGATAGGAACTGCAATAGAAGAAAGTATCCGCAGCTATAGTTTAAGTCCTATTATGAACCTCACAGGCCACGGGCTTTCTCAATATGAAGCTCACGACAACCCCTCAGTGCCCAATAAACACGTGGAAGGCGGGGTCATCCTTAAGGAAGGAGATGTTCTTGCAATCGAACCTTTTGCAACTAACGGGACAGGGCTTGTACACGACGGGAGCTGGGCTGAGATATACAGCATCATAAGGAAAAAGCCTGTCCGCATGCCAGCAGTCAGAAACGTTCTTAAACAGGCGGAAGAGTACAGGGAACTCCCCTTCGCTAAACGCTGGCTCAAATCAGATAAACTCGAATTTTCACTTATCCAGCTTGAAAGGGCAGGAATCCTTCACTCCTATCCTGTACTTATTGAAAGTGCCGGGGGGCTTGTTTCCCAGGCAGAGCATACTGTCATAATAACCCATGACGGATGTGAGGTAACAACTAAATAAATTTACGAGGAGATAAGTTACAGAAAAAATGAGAAGTTACCGGGACGGCAGACAAATAAAATGAAAAAAGAGTTGACATTCTTGAAACTGTATCATCTTTTCTTAGCCAGTCTTTTACTGGCGACCCTTCTCTCCCCAGTTCTTTTTGCAAAACCCTGTGCTGCAGCTTTTATTCCCGGCAATAATATAACGCTGGAAAGAAACGGGATAACATGGGATTATGACGAAAAAACCACAGATAACGAAGCTGTTTTATTCCGGAGAATTATAGACGCAGAAACAGGCAATAATGACGGCTTTGTTAATGCCTGGGAAATTCGGAAAATGGAAGTCCTTTTAGGGGAAAAGATGAAGAAAGCCGTAGAAGAAGAACCTGATATAAAACTAAATTCAACCTCAGAAATTGTTGAATTAAAAGACATTGAGTTCTGGATTCCCGAAGAAGCCCTCGGAAGAACTTATAAAAATTCATCAATCATAAACCGTGCCAGTGTTATATACGGTTTCAAAGAAGAGGCCGGCACCGGAACAGAGATCTGGCTTATGGGAACTCCAGATTCATATGTCACGATCACTCTTCCATCAGGTTTTGACGCAGAGAGAATTGAGGGGCTTAACAACAAAAGCCTCGGGTTTGAAAATAAGCGTACAGTATTGAAGGGAAATTTCAACTCTGAGAAAAACATTACCTTATGGCTTTCGGAAAATGAAAGTTTTAAAGCCGAACTGCAGGATATTGAAGCTAATGAGAATAAAAGTGCAGAGAACGAGAGCGGAACAGTAGAAAACAGCACATTGAACACCGGAGATAAGTCAGAGTCCGGGAGCCTCAAAGGTTTTTTTAAAAAAATCCTTAAAAAAGCTGGCTGATTTTTCCCTGGCCCTGCCTGAGTCCAAAAAGTTAATCTTGTTTGAGGCTAATTCAGAAAAACATGCTCATAGAACAGATTCCACTTAAAAACGGGTGCGCTCTTGGCCTCCGATTTGAGATGCAGAAGTATCCTCTTCTGGTTATAAGAGCAGAAAAAGGATTTTTAATGTGCGGTTATCTCAACGTCAGCGCTGCAGAAGCCCTTGGGGATGCGGCTGCAAAGGTAAAAGGCGTTCAGAGTTTTGAAGACATGCTTGAAGCCACTGTTGTCGAAGCCACAAAGTTTGCCAGAGATCTTGGTGTTGAAGCCGGGATGGCTGGCAGGGAAGCCCTGGAAAAAATGTTCTGAAGGGCAGGAGCCGCTTTACAGAAGCTTATGAGGACTCTGACAGGCTGGTCATCAGCTGACCTGTGATAATGATCTTTTAGAGTTTCTTATTGGTCTTTAAGGCCATTCTGTCCAGAAAATTTTTACTTATACGTATACGTAGCCCGCTTTTGCACATATACAGCTCGTTTTTGATTTCGACTCAAAATTATATCAAGTTATACAGAATAATGTCAAACCGGATCAAAATCATATCAAATTATATCAAAATTATATAAAGTTATATCAAAATTATATAAAATTACATCAAAATCATATTAAAACAGTATTCGTTAGCAAAAAATAAAACTATGAATAAGAGTGGCTTAACGCCTTTTATATAAAATCCAGTTTCCTGTTCCTCAATTCCACAAAATTATTTTGAATTACCATTACTGTGAACTGACATCGTCTGTTTAGAACTGACTGAAGATTATTTCAAACTATATTAATCAACATTAATCAACACGTTTCGGATTATCATGTTATACGCTTTTGAATTATCTGGAGAGCATGAAGAACTGCCAGCCGCCGAAGTCCTTGCCTGCCTCAAAATAGAGGAGCTTGATTTCAAGCCCTTCATCAGGGTTGACCAGTGCCTTGTAGTGGACATAGCAGGCAGAGAAGAGGAAATTGAAAGAACTCTGACATGCACTATAACCGAAAGGCTGGCAATGACCCATCATATACTGAAAGTTGTAGGAATTGCCGAAAACAGCCCTGAAGCCATTCTTGAGCTTGCGGAAGCTTTTGAGCCCGAAGGATACATAAAAGAAGGAGAAAGCTTTGTTGTCAGGGCAAAGAGAATTAAACACCACGTTGATTTTCCGTGCGAGTACCTGGAACAGAAGATTGGAGGCTGCATCTACAGGAAAGGTTTCAGGGCAAACCTGAAAAACGCTGATGTGGAATTCCGGCTGATCCTGAGCGAAAAAGCAGTACTTGGAACCCTGATTTCCTCTGTAGACAGGAGCGCATATGAAGCCAGGACTCCCCAGAACAAGCCTTTTTTCCACCCCGGTGTGCTTATGCCAAGGGTTGCACGTGCACTTACGAATTTATCCGGGATAAAGCCCGGAGAGCTCTTTCTTGACCCCTTCTGCGGCACTGCTGGAATACTTGTAGAAGCCGGGCTTGTGGGCGCAAAGGTTGTGGGAATTGATGCCCAGGAAAAGCTTGTCCTCGGGGCTTATATGAACCTGGAAGCCTATGAACTGGACTATTTTTTGATGGAAGGGGATGCCTGTAGAATTCCCCTGAAGGATTGCACAATAGATGCAGTTGTTACTGATCCTCCTTACGGCAGGTCGGCAGCAATTCTTGCCAGTTCCCTGGAAGAGTTATATTCGGGTGCTCTTTCGGAAATCCAGCGTGTCCTGAAACCCGGAGGAATTGCAGTTGTCGTCTCTGATAAGGCATCAGTTGAATACGGGGAAAAAGCCGGGCTTAAGGTCCTTGAAATATATGTCCAGAGGGTGCACAGGAGCCTTACACGGATAATAACAATTTTTCAGAAGGATGAGGATTGAAGTTGTCTGGAGGAATGAAAGAATGGAAAGAAAAAAAGATAATTAAAAAGTGAGAAACTGAGCCAGAGACTGAGCCAGAACCTGAATAAAGATAAAAAATTGATAGGAAAAGCAAAAAAAGTAGTGAAGACGGAAATGAAGTTATTTACTCATGGTAAATCAATTCCTCGAGCACTTCAGCCATAACCCTGTACCTGAGGATGCGCTTGGAGTTCTGGTCACTTGCCCTTCGGATTGAGTAGTTATCTTCAATCCAGTTTATTTCCTCTCCGTAGTTTACTCCCATAAGGGTCAACCCATAGGCAGGAGCCGGTTCAATACCTTCTTCATAAATATCAGGATTTAACATCTGGATCAGCCAGTCATTGTCACGTACACCTTTTCCGATCATTGAAAGGGCGGTTACTATTTTCCTCACCATATTCCAGAGAAAACTGTTGCCTACAACGTCAATCTTTGTAATATCTCCATCCACGCGGACGTTGATCCTTTCCAGGGTACGAACCGTACTTTTCTCTCCGTTTGATCTGGAAAAGTTTTCGAAATCATGGGTTCCGAGAAGCAGTTTTGAAGCTTCCCTCATTTTTGAGATATCGTACCCTTCACCGCTAATTACGTATCTATAATGCCTGGAAACTGCATGCCTCCTGGCATCAAAATCGTAGGGGACTTCTGCATGAGCCCATACCCATATGGTTGGAGGAAGTCCGGAGTTTATGATTCTGGGAATTGCCAGGTTTGGCCTGTCCGTATCAAAAGCTATAACCTGTCCAAGAGCATGAACACCCGCATCTGTCCTGCCCGCGCAGATATAGTTAGCAGATTTGGGGCTTTCTATAATCCTGAGGTTCCGAAGAGCTTTGAAGAGTTCTTTCTCCACTGTTTCAACACTAGGCTGAATCTGAGATCCATGAAACTCGGTGCCTATGTATGCAAGTTTTAAAGCGACTCTCATACAATCCCTGATTACTTGGTTTTTTTCTTATAATAGATTTCTCTTACAACTACCAGAAATATCACGAAGATGCACCCGAAAAGGAACCAGATCCCCGGATGAAGGGAAAGTGAATCATAAATCCCGTGTATCCCTCCGAGATGTGTAAGCCCTTCGGGAGGAACAGGGGGAAGTCCCTGGCCCGACTCCAGTTCTTCGGGAACAGGAATTTCAGCGCTATCAGCGTCCAGTGTTGTAGACTCCGTTTCCGAAGGCAGATATTCCTCCTCTGCTACTTCAACCTCCTGTTCTTCTACAACTGTTTCAGGGATCTCATTTACGATTTCATCTTTTGCAATAGAATGCTCGTCCAGAGCAGATCCCTGGCTTCCGGCTTCAGGCTTAAAGCTCTCTTCTTCAGAGCTCTCCATAATTGTTGCTTCCGGAGAGGTTCTGTTTGCCGGACCCGTAACTCCCATCCGCAGGGGGGCAGTGGCATCGATGATACTTTTTGCCCGCAGATAGGCTGAGAGGTATTCTATTCCTGCAGCTGCAAAGACTGCAGCACCTATTACTCCCATGTATTTTTGCAGCAGGCTTATTATGGAGAGTTTATCTATCGGATTTTTTGAAGGGACAAGGACAATCAGTTTTTCCACGGATTCATAGATCTTAACCTGGCGGCCTTTCTGGCTCCACTTAATCTGTTTGACTTTAATAAGGTCGGAGTCAACCAGGGAATCAAGGTTGTATTTGACCGTTGTCAGAGGAAGCTTCAGCTCTTCTGCAATATTCGTTGCAGACATGCTTTTCTTCCCCAGGAGTTCAAGTATCTTCAATGAGGTTTCGTTGGAGAGGATCTGAGTAATTTTTCTTGAATCTCCATTTACAGGGAGAACAAGAACCCTGTTATCCTGCTCTTCGAGTCCAGGACCCCTGGGAGATTCACCGGTTTCAGACAGACCGTCTCGATCTTCAAGCCCGTTCATGCTTATTTCCTGATTTAAAAACCTTTTTATCAGTATTTTTTAATTGTACTCTATACTGTACTTTACAACGATCTCAATATAAAGTTTTATTTTCTGAGCGTTATTATAGATCCACTACTATATTTATATATAGAATCCTGCCCTTAAGCTTAAATATAGCATTGTATATTCTAATCTAAATTTTTCGCTGGTAGCAATCATGATCACAAAACAGCAGGTTCTTGAATTTCTGAAAAATTACGATTTAGATAACATCACTATTGCAACAGTCTGTTCTCACTCAAGCCTCCAGATCTTTGATGGGGCGAGAAAAGAAGGCTTCAGAACTATGGGGATCTGCGTTGGTAAACCTCCCAAGTTCTATGAGGCATTCCCCAGAGCAAAACCTGATGAGTACCTTATTGTCGAAAGCTATGAAGACATAATGAACAAAGTTGAAGAGCTCAGGAAAAAGAATGTAATAATTATTCCTCACGGTTCATTTGTTGCGTATCTGGGTACGGAAAATTTCGCAGAGATGGCTGTACCTACCTTCGGGAACCGGGCTGTACTGGAGTGGGAATCAGACAGGAGCAAGGAACGGGAATGGCTGCTTGGAGCAGGGATCCATATGCCCGGAAAAATAGATGACCCTCGAGACATCAACGGACCTGTAATGGTCAAATACGACGGGGCAAAAGGAGGAAAAGGATTCTTCGTTGCGAAAACCTATGAAGAGTTCGATGAGCTCGTAGACCGCACCCAGAAATATACGATTCAGGAATTCATTACCGGAACCCGCTACTATCTTCACTACTTCTACTCCCCTATCAGGAACGAAGGGTATACATTAAGCGAAGGCAGCCTTGAGCTCCTCAGCATGGACCGCAGGGTAGAGTCCAATGCTGATGAAATCTTCAGGCTCGGTTCCCCCAGAGAACTCATAGAAGCAGGAATTCGCCCGACATACGTGGTTACAGGAAACGTGCCCCTTGTTGCGAGGGAATCCCTCCTGCCCCTGATCTTCTCTCTTGGAGAAAGAGTGGTCGAAGAGTCCCTTGGCCTTTTCGGCGGGATGATAGGGGCTTTCTGCCTTGAAACTGTTTTTACTGACGAGCTTGAAATTAAGGTATTTGAGATTTCCGCCAGAATTGTTGCAGGAACGAACCTTTACATTTCAGGTTCCCCCTATGCAGATCTTATTCAGGAAGACCTCTCAACCGGAAGGAGAATAGCGCAGGAAATCAAAGAGGCAGTCCGGAAAAACCAGCTGGATAAAATAATATCCTGAGCTTCCGGGTGTCCTGAATCTGCTGAAAAATCCTCAGCAGCTTTCAGGGAATTGATTTTTTGTAAATTCGGATCTGACTGACTCAGATTTGATTTTTAGGGGAATTAGCGTATCAAAACCGATTTCCTCTGTTTTATTGCCCTTCTTTTTTTACTCTGCTTTTTAACTATTTTTTGCTTCTTCTACTTCATTTACTATTGTTACATTATTTATTATTATTATTATTATTATCATTATGTATTATTGTTACATTATTTATTATTGTTACATTATGTATTATTGTTACATTATGTATTATTGTTACATTATGTATTATTGTTACATTATGTATTATTGTTACATTATGTATTATTGTTACATTATGTATTATTGTTACATTATGTATTATTGTTAC
>Ga0265295_1002977_pt1 | contig 25518 bp, 24 predicted proteins | sample Munlansysbiofilm_FD_192503 | JGI IMG/M metagenome (GOLD analysis project Ga0265295, IMG submission 192503) | Leachate microbial communities from a municipal landfill in Southern Ontario, Canada - Methane capture system biofilm | ecosystem: Engineered > Solid waste > Landfill > Unclassified ... | reverse complement strand
CCCGTCTTCCCCACGCCCGTGGGGGTGTTTCCATACCGGAGTGGGTACAAGCATCAGACTGACAGTCTTCCCCACGCCCGTGGGGGTGTTTCTGCATGCATATAAGCAGGACGCTTTGACGCAAGGTCTTCCCCACGCCCGTGGGGGTGTTTCTTTTGGCGCGCAGGCGGGATTGTAGCTTAATATGTCTTCCCCACGCCCGTGGGGGTGTTTCCTCTGCAACCTCGCACTTGAGAGTGTGCAGACCGTCTTCCCCACGCCCGTGGGGGTGTTTCCAAAATATCCGCATATCGGTCTTTTCTGCCTATGTCTTCCCCACGCCCGTGGGGGTGTTTCCGGCTTATCGTGCAGGTCGGAAGAGTCGCGCGGGTCTTCCCCACGCCCGTGGGGGTGTTTCCCACTCAGTAGAGACGCTGCAGCCCCTATATGTGTCTTCCCCACGCCCGTGGGGGTGTTTCTCCTTGAAGATCTGCCATGTCGTTTTCTCCTTGGTCTTCCCCACGCCCGTGGGGGTGTTTCTATATATGATCCGACAGTAACGCTGCTTGCCTTGTCTTCCCCACGCCCGTGGGGGTGTTTCCTGTCGATGCTATATGATCCCTGTCATTGATTTGTCTTCCCCACGCCCGTGGGGGTGTTTCCGGGAAAAGGACTAAGAGAGCGGCTGAAGTATAGTCTTCCCCACGCCCGTGGGGGTGTTTCTAAAAAAAGCTGCACACTCTAAGCGAAGTTGAGGTCTTCCCCACGCCCGTGGGGGTGTTTCTCCCTCTGACCCTGCGTGAAGACGGCGCGCCCAGTCTTCCCCACGCCCGTGGGGGTGTTTCTATAAGATCACTGGCCGCATACAACGGATGGTTGTCTTCCCCACGCCCGTGGGGGTGTTTCTCGCGCTTGATACGCGCTATGGCGTCGCGGTCGGTCTTCCCCACGCCCGTGGGGGTGTTTCCTCTTCGTTCGCCATTATGCCCGGCTTGACCATGTCTTCCCCACGCCCGTGGGGGTGTTTCTTTCTGGGTGTCTCTGTTTTATTTCCCATGAGAGTCTTCCCCACGCCCGTGGGGGTGTTTCTGCTATGTGGCTCAAGAGATGGAAACATCTACGGTCTTCCCCACGCCCGTGGGGGTGTTTCTCGTAGTTTTTAATCTGGCAACTTATATTCATTGTCTTCCCCACGCCCGTGGGGGTGTTTCCTCTACGAAAAGACACAGGCGGAACTTGAGAGGGTCTTCCCCACGCCCGTGGGGGTGTTTCTCTCGTTCGTGCCGTATGTGCCGAGAGTGTTTTGGTCTTCCCCACGCCCGTGGGGGTGTTTCTACACGCCTTTGGTTACATCGCCGGTGTGGCGTGGTCTTCCCCACGCCCGTGGGGGTGTTTCTCTGTGACACAAAAGATTCCGCATATGATTTTTGTCTTCCCCACGCCCGTGGGGGTGTTTCTACCCGACCTTTGACGAGGACGGATCACCCAGTGTCTTCCCCACGCCCGTGGGGGTGTTTCTACGACGAACAGCCGCCCACGGTAAAAAAGATGGTCTTCCCCACGCCCGTGGGGGTGTTTCTGCGAGTAGCGCCGCCTCTGCCGCCGCCGCTTTGTCTTCCCCACGCCCGTGGGGGTGTTTCTCCCTGATGCTGCCAGCATGAGGTTAAACTTTTGTCTTCCCCACGCCCGTGGGGGTGTTTCTACCGTCAACGCGCACCTCCGGCTCCACCACGCGTCTTCCCCACGCCCGTGGGGGTGTTTCTACTACAAAAAAGCCGATGAGCTTGCCACCTGGGTCTTCCCCACGCCCGTGGGGGTGTTTCCTTCACCGGCTCAGGCGATGTCGGCAAGATTGAGTCTTCCCCACGCCCGTGGGGGTGTTTCAGATCTCCTCCTGGACGAGGAAGGCTGGTGACAGTCTTCCCCACGCCCGTGGGGGTGTTTCCTCGCAACCATCCGCCATGCGGTGGGGGAGGTGGTCTTCCCCACGCCCGTGGGGGTGTTTCCATTAAAAACGCATGGTTCGCCGCCCTCAGTGCGTCTTCCCCACGCCCGTGGGGGTGTTTCCAGGATCCCCGCATCATCGAAGGGCAACTTGCTGTCTTCCCCACGCCCGTGGGGGTGTTTCTGGCGCCACTATCAACACTTCTTGGCGACGGGGGTCTTCCCCACGCCCGTGGGGGTGTTTCCTATTTCATCTTGAAGACCTTGGAGAAAACTCGGTCTTCCCCACGCCCGTGGGGGTGTTTCTACTGGCATACGTGCGTGGCGGTGCGCTATGCTGTCTTCCCCACGCCCGTGGGGGTGTTTCCAACATCTTGTAAAGATCCTGCTTTATGTCCTTGTCTTCCCCACGCCCGTGGGGGTGTTTCCATGCTCGCGATTGTGATTACTTTTCGCTCCACGTCTTCCCCACGCCCGTGGGGGTGTTTCTTCTGTTGTAGTGCGAGATATAAGCCTTACAGTGTCTTCCCCACGCCCGTGGGGGTGTTTCTTTATCTATCTCATCGCCTATATTCAGCTTGCCGTCTTCCCCACGCCCGTGGGGGTGTTTCTCTCCTGCGGGGGCGTGCCTATAAGTGTCGAGCGTCTTCCCCACGCCCGTGGGGGTGTTTCTGGGGTGTAGGTGTTATATGGTTATCAATAAAGGTCTTCCCCACGCCCGTGGGGGTGTTTCCTCTAGAAGGCGCTTAAAGTGTATAATATAGTAGTCTTCCCCACGCCCGTGGGGGTGTTTCTGGAGTTCCGGATTTAGTATAAAAAAGATTTCCGTCTTCCCCACGCCCGTGGGGGTGTTTCCCCAGGTTAGCAGCGCCCTGGTCTTCGGCGACCGTCTTCCCCACGCCCGTGGGGGTGTTTCTGGTTCGCGCATCGTTTGATGTGGACTGGCACGGTCTTCCCCACGCCCGTGGGGGTGTTTCTGGGATATAGATTAGATGCTCATGTGATAGGGGGTCTTCCCCACGCCCGTGGGGGTGTTTCTACAGATCAATGGAGTCAAGATAAAGCTAAAGCGTCTTCCCCACGCCCGTGGGGGTGTTTCCTTAAAACGGACCCCAAGGGGGAGTTGCGTATCGTCTTCCCCACGCCCGTGGGGGTGTTTCCCCAGACATTGTGCCGCCAGGAAAGTTTAGTGGGTCTTCCCCACGCCCGTGGGGGTGTTTCCTTTAGCGACATCAAGGAGTACGCAAAAGAAGAGTCTTCCCCACGCCCGTGGGGGTGTTTCCAAAGTATCGTACACTACACCTTTTGGGTTTGTGTCTTCCCCACGCCCGTGGGGGTGTTTCCCTGTGTATCAAGCTCAGACACAGATTGTTTTGGTCTTCCCCACGCCCGTGGGGGTGTTTCTAAAGATGTGCCTATTGTACTTACACTGGATATGTCTTCCCCACGCCCGTGGGGGTGTTTCTCAAGGCTGGTGCACTGGCCGATGCCTTCGCAAGTCTTCCCCACGCCCGTGGGGGTGTTTCTCAAGGAGGATGGCAGCACAGTTACTTGGGGAAGTCTTCCCCACGCCCGTGGGGGTGTTTCTCAAGTGTTAGCAAACGAAGGGAGACCGCAATGGTCTTCCCCACGCCCGTGGGGGTGTTTCCTTGCGCCCGTAGATAAAGACTTGGCTGCAAAGGTCTTCCCCACGCCCGTGGGGGTGTTTCTGACATTGGAATAATACCAGCAGGCATAGCGTTGTCTTCCCCACGCCCGTGGGGGTGTTTCCGTAAGTTGTCCGAGAAAAGTGCACCAGATATCGTCTTCCCCACGCCCGTGGGGGTGTTTCTGATCCTTGGGGTTCTACTTCCTCAGCGTTGAAGTCTTCCCCACGCCCGTGGGGGTGTTTCCTCAAGCACCTTTTTGGAGTCCAGTTCGTATTGGTCTTCCCCACGCCCGTGGGGGTGTTTCTGGCAATGAGTCATACTACATACCATGGCAGGTGTCTTCCCCACGCCCGTGGGGGTGTTTCTGACATAAAAGTATTCTGCACGTACGAAGCGATGTCTTCCCCACGCCCGTGGGGGTGTTTCTCCTCGTTAAGTACTTTTTCGCACATCTCACCAGTCTTCCCCACGCCCGTGGGGGTGTTTCGCCAGAAAAACGCGGCTTTTTGTTCTTTGAAAAGTCTTCCCCACGCCCGTGGGGGTGTTTCTCCCTGAGGGTTAGGCGTGGTGACGATGGCTAGGTCTTCCCCACGCCCGTGGGGGTGTTTCCGACCGCGGCACTCCGATCGTTAATCCTAAGCAGTCTTCCCCACGCCCGTGGGGGTGTTTCCACGCATAGTTGTTGGTTTCGGGGTATGGCTCCGTCTTCCCCACGCCCGTGGGGGTGTTTCTATTAGCGCTGTTTGGTGGGCTTGGGGTAGTTTGTCTTCCCCACGCCCGTGGGGGTGTTTCCTTCCGCCCATGAGGGCCATCTTGTAGCCGTAGGTCTTCCCCACGCCCGTGGGGGTGTTTCCAAGCAGATACAGTTACAATACTTTTATTATCTGTCTTCCCCACGCCCGTGGGGGTGTTTCCAATAACGGTGTTGTTGATAATGCCGAGAAGTTGTCTTCCCCACGCCCGTGGGGGTGTTTCTCAATTAAAACTGTTAATCGATCTTAAAGGAGTGTCTTCCCCACGCCCGTGGGGGTGTTTCTAGCTTCTGTCGGGTCTGCAAGCGGCAACTGATGTCTTCCCCACGCCCGTGGGGGTGTTTCTATAATACGCATATCTTCCCCACGAAAAAAAAGGTCTTCCCCACGCCCGTGGGGGTGTTTCCGGCGAATATCTCCAACTGCGCCTTGATGTAATGTCTTCCCCACGCCCGTGGGGGTGTTTCCAGGCGCAGCATACGTCCGTCAAAGGTGGGTGAGTCTTCCCCACGCCCGTGGGGGTGTTTCTCATCCCACGTTAGCGGTACGGTGTCGGGCATTGTCTTCCCCACGCCCGTGGGGGTGTTTCTGAGCGAGGGAAAAAACCTTGTGCTTCATCTATGTCTTCCCCACGCCCGTGGGGGTGTTTCTCTTTAGCGGTATGGCTTGCATTATGTAGACTCGTCTTCCCCACGCCCGTGGGGGTGTTTCTAGCCTCTTCTCCATTCATCAGCGTTTCATTGTGTCTTCCCCACGCCCGTGGGGGTGTTTCCTATCTGGGCAGACTGAGGTACACTCTACACCCGTCTTCCCCACGCCCGTGGGGGTGTTTCCTTCAGCTCGGCGGATATGCCCTACACGGCTCCGTCTTCCCCACGCCCGTGGGGGTGTTTCGCAGCGTGATTTTAGGCGGCAAGCGCGCCCTGCGTCTTCCCCACGCCCGTGGGGGTGTTTCTGATCCTCCAACTCCTCAGCGAACACGGCATCCGTCTTCCCCACGCCCGTGGGGGTGTTTCTGCAAAACAACTACGACATCCCCCACAAAGAAAGTCTTCCCCACGCCCGTGGGGGTGTTTCTAGATGGCCGTGCAAAGTAGATGGGATGCCCTAGTCTTCCCCACGCCCGTGGGGGTGTTTCCGCTCCGGATCTGTGGCGCCTTTGGTATTCCGGGTCTTCCCCACGCCCGTGGGGGTGTTTCTTTGTCTATCTCATCGCCTATATTCAGCTTGCCGTCTTCCCCACGCCCGTGGGGGTGTTTCCTTTTGTAGACCCAGAAGAGTGGCGTAAAAATAGTCTTCCCCACGCCCGTGGGGGTGTTTCTGCACCCATGCTTTTTAGCGTTTCGAGGTTAAGGTCTTCCCCACGCCCGTGGGGGTGTTTCTATTTTTAATGTCACGGAAAGAAGGGGTCAAGTCTGCCTTTGACTAATGTCTGAAGAGAGGTAAGCTGTTTTCATGTCGAGACCATTACGCATAGGAAAGAAGGGGTCAAGTCTGCCTTTGACTAATGTCTGAAGAGAGGTAAGCTGTTTTCATGTCGAGACCATTACGCATAGAATATCCCGGTGCCTGGTATCACGTAATGAATCGTGGACGACGGCGAGAGGACATTTATCAGGACGAAGAGGATTACTTACTATTCCTGAACGAATTACAAGACACAGTAAAGATGTGGAACTTAAACGTCTCTGCGTATTGTCTGATGTCAAATCATTATCATTTATTAGTGCAAACACCGGATGGAAACCTGTCTCGTTGTATGCGCCATCTTAACGGAGTTTACACCCAGCGTTATAATCGCAGACACAGCACTGACGGCCAATTGTTCCGTGGCCGCTACAAAGCTGTGTTGATCGAAGAAGATAGCCATTTGTTGGAACTCTTACGCTATATCCACCGGAACCCTATCGAGGCTTGTATAGTTTCAGAGTTGGACGCGTATAAATGGAGTAGTCATCTAGGTTATCTTGCTGACGAAAGACGATGGCAGTGGTTGCAGCGCGAGCCACTGTTGAATATGTTTTCATCAACAAGAAAAACAGCTTTTATAAATTATCTCTCCTTTGTGAATCAGCAGGATTCTGAAGAGGTGCAGCAATTATTTTCACGTAAAAATCTTCCATCCATCTTTGGCTCTGAAGGATTTATAGAAAAGATAAGAAACAGGTGCGAATTTTTACTTAAGGATAAAGAGATTGCAGGAAGAGAGGTTTTCGCAGTCGATGCTACTGCAGTGCTCAAAGCAATTTGTGAAGCGTGTCAGGTCACTGAAGAGGAGTTAACCACCGCCAGACGGGGCGTTACCAACCTTGCAAGAGATTTAGCTGCTTATACTCTAAGAGCACATAGCCAAAGAACGCTTGCTGAAATTGGCAATGTAATCGGATGCGAGAATTATAGCACCGTTAGTTCTGCAATTGAGCGCACGAAAAAAGCGTTGGATAGTGAGGCGAAGGTGCAAAAACTATACAAGAAGATTTGTTCAGAACTTAAGGTTAGCCAAAGGCAGACTTGACCCCTTTGTTTTTGTTTGTTCAGAACTTAAGGTTAGCCAAAGGCAGACTTGACCCCTTTGTTTTTGTTTGCCTAAATATTCTCGCGGTAAGCGTTTGTGCAGTCCTTATGTCTACCACAATATCTTTTGCGACAGACAAGGATTGTTCGGTAATCAATAAGGCTGCAGATGCGGCAAGAGAGGCGTATGAAGAGGTTAGTGTAGCCGTATATGACAGCTACCTTGTAGACAAGGATGATAGTTTTTGGGATAACTGTATGGGCAATATTATTGATGGAGGGTTTAGCTTTGACCTGTCAATACCAAGCCTTTCAGGGCTGATCAATAAGGCATGCAACTACGCCAAAAGCGAAGTAAGAAACCAGATCGACTCTGCAACCCAAGAAGTCACAAGCGGTATAAGCGCAGATGCTGGATACGGATTCAGCGCCGGAGGTTCAGCCTCAGCCACCAGAGGAGGGCGTGGAGTCAGTGTGCGTGATAGCAGTAGCGAGTTGAGCAACAACATCTGGCGTGCGATAAAATAGATTCTGACTCGGTGCGCTTTAGCTGATTGGCCGACCCAACATCTTAGAGGATGTGCCATGCAAAACTACAACCCGCAATTTCTGGAAAAAACCAGCATCTTCTCTCAAAAAGAAACCTCTCTGCTTGACGCCTTAAACGCGAAAGTTCCTTTGTCATTGTTTTTGAAAAACGATAGCTATGTCAAAAAGTATGGAATAGACTTTATCCACACTTCAGCACTGATTGAGGGTAACACATACGACAGGAACGATACGCTTACGTTGCTTGAGTACGGCAGAACAGCGGGCGGCAAGAAATATACCGATGCAAAGATGATACTCAACATGAGAACTGCGTTTAACTTGCTTCTTTACGAAGATCTTGGTGTGAGCAAGTCATCGCTTAAAGACATGCACTATGTGTTGTCTGATGAGATGGTCGCAGACAATGAAAGGGCTGTGCCTCGCAATGAAGCTGTAGCTGTAGCCGGCTGTGATTACATCCCCCTGGCGACAAGAGAGCGTCTCGATTCGGAACTTACCTACATGATGGATAAATACAGGAGCATTGAGGGTGTATATGACAGAGCCTTGTATCTTCATTGCAACCTTGCATATCTTCAATATTTCAAGGATTGCAACAAAAGAACCGCGCGGATGATGCTTAACCTGTCATTAAAAAATGACGGAAAAATGCTCTACATCCCCAGCCCGGAAAGCGTTTCCGGTTATGTGCGCGGCATAGTTTCTTATTATGAAACTGGAAGTTATGACCTGTTCAAAGAGCATTTTGTTGGCGAGTATAAACGCGCTGTTGACTCTATACATGCGATAGAATCTGCAAAGGATCAGGAGCAAGACATTCAACAGGGTTCCGCTCCAGCACCACGCTGAACAACAAAAACAATAGACGTTACCCAAAAAGAAAGGACGGTGGACAGTATGGATACATTGTGGGCGCATTATTTGGCAGATGGCTTTGAGCAAGGGTTTGTGGAAGGTGAGTTGAAGGGCTGGAAGAATCGTGCTCGGCAAATGCAGAATGATTACTCGGTGCTGCATCGTGATTGGCATGAGAGAGGCATGTTTGCTATTGCGTGGCGTAAGGTTGCTGAGGATCTTTATCTAAACTATTACAAGAAAATGGTAAAGTCAAACAATCAAATTCGCTTAAATCAAATGTATCAAGGACAGTTGAAAGAAACCAAAGGTCAGTATAGCTATGATCCTAACCAGCCTCCAACAGTAAGATAAGTTTTATACTTTCGACATATAAAAAGGTCGTGTCCCACCATAGAGCACGACCTTTTTATATGAAATGGCATTTCTGAATCTTTTCTTGCTAAGCCTGAGATGAGAAATCGCTTTCGGAAGCTCCTCCACCGGAACCCTTGCCCCCACCTTCACCACCTCCACCGAAGCCCTTGCCCCCGCCGGGCTTGCCGGGTTCCTCACCACCAGCCGTCATAGCAGCGACAGCCCCAGCAGCAGCTCTGCTACCACCACGACCACCCACAACAGCCATGCCGCGAATCCGAGCTTCATCATCCCGCTCACCGAGACTTGTTGCCTGACCACCAATCCATTTGGTGACGTTCTCCGGCAGGTGTGTGATTAGCCCAAATACCTTATGGGCAAACACGATCATTACTGTGATAATCAGGACGATAAACGCTAACACCGTAATAGGTCCCAAGAATGAGTCAGCCGTGACAGACGCTTGGTAAACCAGAATACTGCCTGCCACCGCTTTCCCCATGACCGAGAAAATAATGATACTCGCAAAGAATCCGGCGACCATTAAAGGGGGTCTCAAACTAGTAGGCTCTACCTCAAACAAGGAAAACAAATAATTCCATAAAAAACAAAAAGGGATTCCAGCGAGTATGCGGAATCCCTTAATTTGTTAGTGGTACCGAAGGCCGGAATCGAACCGGCACGCCCAGAAGGCATCGGTTTTTGAGACCATCCATAAGATATAAAAGCGTGTAATTTCAGTAACTTAAATGAAGCACATCCGTCAATTTTGGGACAGTGAGTGTCCCAAAATTGTCCCAAATGTTCCCCATTATTCCCGCCTGCCGACTGTCCCCAAAATGGCCCGCCTCACTGCTCTATTTTTTCACTGTATTCTCTTATTCTTCGACCCAGTATTTCCCTTTCAAGTTCTTTGCTTGTCTCGGGATCTGCAACATCATAAAAAAAACTGAATCGAAAAAAAGGATCAAGATCCTGGATTAAATAGTTCATCCATATATCACCCGAGGCGGTGTGTGCATCCAAAGACAATGACCATCTTTCAAAGAGTTCGATTGCTGAAAGGTTGAAAGGCACGTTTTTGTAGAGATAGGGGAAGGGAAGATCTTTGTGCTTATTACATCCTTCCACCAGTTCTTTAGGGATAAGAAGTACAGGAGGCCATGGCTGCGGTGCCGGGACATTAAGCATTTCAAGAGGGCCGTCTTGAATAAGAAATCCCTCTGCCCGACCCACAAGCTCTTTATAAAAGTGTGCATGAACTTGTGCAGCTTTGATGACTTGCTCTTCAGTGTCCAACGTTGAGCCTATGCGAGAGAACGGAGACCACGCGAATACGGGGGCAGTAGTTACCGAACCCGCTCTTTTAATTGTCCATCGGATCGGGAAACCGGGGTTTTTGTTTGTACTGCTTTTGCTTTTGAAAACTATGAACCTGTCAAGATTCAAGAGTGTATCGCGGTGCGGCCTTCGTTGACCCTTCTCGTAAGAATACCACGCAGAAAGCTTTCCGAGCTCTACACTTTCCTTGCCCCAAATTTCGCGCCTTTTATCACTGGTCAAGCTTTCAAGTTCTGAAATCAGCGATTCATGAGCGGACTTAATATTGACATTCTCAAAATCAAGAGCTTTCAAAACAAGCTGAAACCAGTTTGAAATAAGATACTCGTCTTCCGAGTCTTTCCTTGCGCGCCCAGCGTTTACCCTTTTCCCGCCTCTTCCAACAATATTGCCCATTTCCAATCCTCCTTTTTTTTATTGCCACTGCCACAACATACCACGGCATTTCACAGAAATCAAATACAAGTTGAAAACTAGATACTTGAGTTATGAAGTTCACCGGGGTACTTTATGTTTAAAGATGAACACAAGGGAACCAAAAACATGAAAGGAGAAGAAAAAATGGAATTCAGCTTCATAGAAAAGAAAAACGAATACCCGGATCCACTGCCAGGGAAATTCATCGACAAGTATTTCCCCTGGCTAAACCCCAAGCGCATGGCAAACCTGAGATCTTTAGGGCGGGGGCCACACTATTTTAAACATGGCAGGGCGGTTTTATATCCGCGAGATGAATTTCTCAGGTGGCTCGACGAAAGCATATCCGCGCCGGGGAGCCGCCGCAAAGACAAAGCAACACCAAAAGAAGAAAAGAAACCTGAAAAACAACAAGTGGTCACGCCGCGCAGGGGAAGAAAAACAAAGCAACAGGAGGTACGCGAGCGCAGGGGGTTGGCATGAGAAAAACAAAGCATCCCCTGCCAGTTGCCGCTGGCAGGGGACAGGGGCACGAAGGACTACTGCAGAGACTATTGATTCGCCCATCGTCTTTTTTGAGTTTAGCACACAGAAAAAGGGAAGTAAAAGTTTCGGTGCCAGTAATGGATCCTGAGCTAAAAAAACAGCTTGAAAAATACAAGGCCGACATCATTGATTACAGTGAATATAGAATCGCCTGTGAAATGGTGGGGTGCATTGACTTCTTACTGATAGAAAACGAACGGATAGAAAAGGGGGTGCTCATATGAACTCCGGCACCCATTTTTTAGACAAAAACAAAATACAAGAGCAAGCAAAAGGGCAGTGGAAAAAAATTCTGACTACCCTGGGGGTGGATGGCGCGGCACTGGACGGCAAACACCACCCATGCCCCTTATGCGGTGGCGCTGACCGCTTTCGTTTCGATGATCAAGGCGGGAAAGGTACGTGGTTCTGCAACCAGTGCGGAGGAAGAGGCCGCAATGGCGGCGCAGGTGATGGCCTGGAACTAGCTCACCGCCTGATCGGTGGTTCCTTCCCCGACACCCTGAAAAAAGTGGCTGAGCTTGTCGGCGGCGGCGCAGACAACCCCAGGCCAGTGAATAATGCAGCAGACAGGCCGGATTTTGAAAAAATATGGAGAAATTCAGAGCCTGCGACCCCTGAACACCAGTACTTAAAAATCAAAAAGGTGAAGTGCCATGGTGCGCGGATCTTAGGAAATGAAGGAATAAAACTTCTGCAGCAGTGCAACAAGTCGCAGAATCAGGCCAGACATTTAGAGGCGGGGAGCTTGCTGTTGCCGGTCCTGTCAGTTGATGGAGCATTACACGGTCTGCAGGTAATACCTGGATCAGGAAAAAACAAGGTGTTCGTCGCCGGATCGTTGAAAAAAGGACACTTCTACCCCATAGGCTTCAAGTTAGACCAGGTACTGCAAGGCACTATATACATTGCCGAGGGATATGCCACCGCTGCCAGTATACACGAAGCCACGGGCTGCCCTGTAGCAGTATCGTTCGATGCGGCCAACCTCCACCCTGTGCTCAGCGCATTGAGGCAGAAAATGCCGAAAACCCAAATGGTTATCTGCGCCGACAATGATAGGGATGGGGACACAAACACCGGAGTTATCAAGGCCACAAAAGCCGCGCAAGCAGAAGGTGCATTGCTGGCTATACCTCAATTCCCTGAAGGAGTGCAGGGCACTGACTTTAACGATCTGGCCCAGGCTTACGGATTGGAGGAAGTGAGAAAGCAGGTTGAGGCAGCAAGGCGCGCGGCGGCAGAGTGCAAAAAAGAGGTGTTTAGCTTGTCGCAGTTTTCACTGAGGGGGAAGGCATCAGAAATGAAAGAGAAAATGAAAAATGACGTGTATGTGCTGGGGAAGCTGGCACTGATGGGGGAAGCGACCGTTTTCTATGGATCGCCAAACTCGGGAAAAACGCTGCTCACCCTCTTCATGCTGATAGAGGCACTGCAAGCCGGCGAAATCAGGGGAGAAAACGTGTTTTACGTGAACGCCGACGACAACTACAGGGGGTTGACACAAAAACTTGAATTAGCCGAAGAGCACGGATTTGAAATGCTAGCTCCAGGGCAAAACGGATTTAAGTCTGACCAACTGCAAATCTACCTCCAGCAGCTTGTTGATGAAAAAAATTGCATGGGGAAAATCCTCATTTTGGACACTGTTAAAAAATTTACAAATTTGATGGATAAGACAGCATGCAGCAGCTTCAGCAACTCGCTCCGGCAATTTGTAGGAAACGGGGGGACAGTGATCATGCTAGCTCATGTAAATAAGAACAGGGATGGGCAAGGGAAAGTGGTTTTTACTGGGGTTGCAGATCTAGTGGACGATGTTGACTGCGCCTACACACTCGATGTTGTGAAAACTCGGGAAGACACCCGGTCGGTGATTTTTGAAAATATAAAGAATAGGGGAAATGTGGAGCAGGAGGCATGCTACACGTACTCATGCAAAGCTGAAATAGATTATTTTGCAAGGCTGGGCTCAATCCAAAAAGTGACTGACGAAGAAAAAGGAGGAATAGAGCATCTGCGCCGTCTGAACCTCATGCTCGAAAAGAACAAGGAAGCGATAGACGCCATTTGCGAGATTTTATGCGAAGGCGCCATGAAAAAAACTGAGTTGATTTCTGAGGCATCCCGGCGCAGCGGAATTTCTCGCAAAAGAATCAACAAGGCTCTTGTGGAGCACCGAGGCGACGATATAAACCAGCACGAGTTTTGGATTGAAGAAGTCGGGGAGCACAATACAAGAACTTACTACCTGAACACACACAAACCCCATGCCCCCAGCCAGAATGAAGTTCCCCAACCCCAACAGCAGCTTTTTGCTGTGAATTGATACAAAAGTGAAAAACTGGGGAGGGGTCTAAAAACTATAAATCTAAATAAACTACAAAAACTGGTGAAACTAAAGAAACTGGTAAAACTAAATAGATACAGGGGTTTAAGTGAGAGGGATTGTTTTCTGGATGGGGGAGGGTTTTGGTTTTTGGGGAGGTGAGAATAAGCAAGAAGAACCAGTTTTTACAGTTTTCGCAGTTTGAACAGTTTGGTTCAGTTTTCGCAGTTTTTCAGTTTTCAGACCCCTCCCCCAGTTTCGCAGTTTTTCAGTTTTTGAAGGAAAGGAGCCAATATGCAGCACAAAAATGACAAGATTCAGAACTGGCTTGAACACGCAGACAGGGGCGGCCTCAGCCTCACGCTGCAGCAACTCAACCACCTGCTTTCCTGCGCCCCACCCGGCGCACAAAAAACGCCGGAATACAGCTATCTGGAGGGGTTTCGCGACCACAAATTTCTCATTGAACAAGTCGGAGGACAAAAAAATGCAGACAATAAAAAACTTCTTCAGAACTAGAATCCCCAATAATTTCGCCATCATATCCCGCGCATGGTTTTGGGGGTTTTTATTCGGCGCAGGAACATATTACTTCATAACAACATTAGTCAAAATAAAGGGGGTAAACATATGAAATTCATACCTTTACCTTTTTCATCACCAGCAAAGTCAATCAAAACAGGATTAACCCCCTGGGAAAGCCGCGCAGGCGCTCAATACATAAAAAGTGAATCCGGGAGAATCCGCAACCATTTCAAGGACTTGCACCGCAACAGGAACCCATATTCACCAAATGCGCCGAACTTGAACGATTTCAGTCAAGTATTGCAGCATTGGGGCATAACAAAACAAGAGTTGCCCCACGTCATAAAAGCCCTGCAATTACAGACACTTATCTACTCAATTTTCTGGATTGCAGCAGCCGCAGGGTTATTTTACGGCATGAAAAACGGCTCGCTCTTTACTATATACAACGCTTCACTTGTTTTCATTTTGTCGGCAACGGTTGTCACCTGCCGCACCTGGCGAATTAAAGTCCTTAAAAATCAAAAGTTTACGTTTTTCAAAGACTGGATCAGGGGCAGAGAAAGCATATTGCCAATCCCCGGAAGACCCACCACCAATATGAAAGGAGGTGAAAAATGCCTGAAGAAGTAAACGACCCCACGGGTCTGTTCAATCAAGACCTGCCGCAAATAGACATAAGTGGGCGAATTTTGGGAGAATTGTTCGGTCAGGATTGGACAACTTTGATGCAGACAGTGAGAAGCGGGGAGGAATTGAGCGGCGCATCATCCCTGCTGATCACACTTTTGCAAGCGTTGAGCACGGTCGCGCTGTCTATCGGCGCAGTCATCATGGTGTACACCATTTTTGCCGGAATTTTGGGCACGGCATGGAGCGGCAAAGTTGGCGGCAAAATGAGCATGTGGACCCCTCTGCGCGGCGCCATAGCCGTAGGCATGCTAATTCCAACCGCCAAGGGCCTCAATATCCTGATGGTTTTAATTTTAACATGCATAGGCGGATCCGTGAGCCTGGCAAACCACCTGGCAAGCGCGGGGCATGATTTTCTGACAAACACCGGTGGCAAGCTCACAGTTCAAGCCCCACCCAGCGTGCGCGGCAACATTGAGAAAGTGGCGCAGGAAATCACTCAAAACCTGACAGCTCAGCACTACATGACTTATAAGCTCCACCAGCAATTTGACACTATGTATGTAGTAATCCCCCCCGCGCCGGGGCATGAGCAGTACACCATTTCTTTTCTCCCGAGCCTCGAATCTTCTCTAAATGATGATGATATGGGATCCGTCCAAATCCCCTGCGCTGGCAGTAAGCCAGATACAATTTGCAAGGCGCGCACAAATGCCATGCTTGATTTAATAAAAGATTTAACCCCCGTTGCGCGCAATCTTTCTGTGCAAATACTGACCAAAAAAGAACGAGAAGCCGCAGGAGCCCCCCACCCCCTCCCGGTGAGCGGACAGGAGATAAGGGGCGCAGCGAATCGGTACCTGGCAACCGTGAAGGAGCATATACCCCAGATACTTGCGGAAGCTGAACCCCAGTTCCAGGAAGACGTTGAGGAGTTCGCAAAACAGGCCCAGCGCGACGGCTGGGCGATGCTCGGGAGTTACTACTGGACGCTGGCACGTATAACAGAACACACACACGACCTGTCGGGCAGCCTGCCGCGCGCTACAAGGGGCGATTTCGCTGCGCAGATGGCGAACAGCTGGGAAGACCCGGCGTTCAAGGCACTGATGGATTCCACTGAAGAGGTGGCAAGCAGGGAGCTTTCAGAGCGCCAGGAAGCCGCAAAAATCAGCGACGAAGGGCTATGGGCCAAAGTAACAAACATGGTCAGAAAATTCGTGTTTTTCGGAACAGAAGGACCGGTGCAGGCATACTCTCAGAAACTCAGAGACGGCAACCCCCTGATGGTTCTTTCAGATATGGGCCACTACATGGTAGGAGCAGCCCAGGGGCTCACCGGCGCAGCCGTTGCAGTAGGAACGGCAGGTGCAGCCACTGAGGCGGGACTTGAAAGCACGCTGGCAGAACTGCTGAGCTTCGGCGGGTCGGCGGCGGCAGGGCGCGCGCTGGGGTTCCTAGCGATGGCAGCAATGACCGTTTGTCTATTGATAGCAAGCGCGCTTTTCAGCGCGGGCATAATGCTTGCCTTCTATCTCCCTGCGCTGCCCTGGATCCTCTGGATGTCGGCAATCCTGGGCTGGCTAATCCTGATTGTAGAAACCCTGTTCGCGGCCCCCCTGTGGGCTGTGGGGCACTTAATCCCAGAAGGTGACGGGGTAACAGGCCAACACGGCAGGCAGGGCTATATGTTGCTTTTGGGCGTCCTGGCACGGCCCCCGCTGATGGTCGCGGGGTTCTTTGCGAGCCTGATTATTTTTAGCTTGTTTGGGAACTTCGTAGGCCATTGCTTCTCAATCTTTGTTTCAAGCGCAGAACAGGGCCATATCACAGGCATTACTACCATGATCATGCAGGTAGTGATTTTGACTGCAGCAATGGTTGCTTTTAGCCATAAAATTTTCAGCTTGATTAACACTTTGCCGGAGCGCGTTGTGAACTGGATTGGACAACTCAATCAAAATCTGGGTGAAGCTGCGGACGAGGGCCGGGCGCACTCAATCGTTGTTGCAGGCGGCGGCGTCATAAGCCAGGGCAGCGGAGCAGCAGGCGGAGCTAAAACAGCAACACCGCAGAGCAGCGGCGGCGCGGCGGAGCTAGAACAGGAAAGCAAGACGAAAGTACAAAACGACGATTTGTCGAATTGATGAAAACCCCCTGCATATATTTTTTACTCAAATCACCGTTTAACGAATATACGCAAAACAGTTAATTCTAAAAATGTAAAAACTAACAAAAACAGCAAAACGGGAAAAAGTAGAAAATGAGGAAAACAGCAAAACAGGAAATTTGCACAAGTGGAAAGAGGTCAGCGCGTGGGGTTGCAGGGGCCACGCGCGCTGACCCTGGAGAAGGAAATCGCATGCAGATGTCATACGAAAACCGAAACCCATGTTAGCAATTCACACCCGACGCACCTTGTGGATGCAGCCTACGGCAGACAAACAGCCGCGCGTCGGGCAGCAAAGCCGCAGAACATCAAGCTTTGCGCGTCAGACAAAACACGTTAACAGCGTCAGACAACAGAAACGATAAACCGGCGCAAAAACAGAACCTTGTCTGACAAAACGTCAGACACCGCTACACATATTTTAAAGGGGTGCAGGCAGATAAAAACATCTTTGTCTGACAACCATGTCAGACTGCTAGCACCGTCAGACAACCTTCGTCAGACAGATGTCTGACATGATTTCACACAAAAAAGGAGCGTTGAACATGGAAAAACGAATAACTATTCGATTGAGCGGAGAGGATTATCGGTCGCTTGAACGTCAGGCGAAAAAAGAGGGTTTAACGATTTCTCAAGTTTTGCGCAAAGCGTGGATTCAAGAAAATGAGCAAGATTGTGTTTTGCAAAAACTCGACGAACTAGAAAACCGAATCACAGAACGCATGAACCAAAGATTTGACCACGTAGTCAAGATCCTCGGAATCATAGGCAAGAAAGTTGAGTGGATAGTGGATCGCCTAAGCAACATCAAAAAGAAACCCAGCGGCGCCAGCGGCGGAAACTAATAAGGAGGTTCGGCATGTCACAAGACAAAACAACAATGAAGCAGCCGCGTGATTTACAGGGCACTTTAGCTGTTTGCTCTACATTCCCCTTTATATTCTTTGTGATCGGGGTGCTAGGCGCGGCGTGGTGCATCAGTAGAGTGGATCTCTTTGCTCAAAACGGCTGGCAGGTCATCAACATTTTAAAAGCATCTGCGGGACTTTTGCAGTTAAACATTTCAAACAGCGCGGGACACTATCAATTCTTATATAACAATCTTCCCGTTCCGTACAACTACGCTAGTCATGCTTGTGTAGGCAGCGGCGCGGTGATGGCGGCTGCTGGTTTGTGGCTCGGGTGGTGGATTACGACCCCCCAGCCTGCAGTTGAGCACCTAGCAGGTCGGCAACTCAAAACTGGCAAGCAGGCTTTCAAAGCACTTAAAAAAGAAATGCGGGAAGAAATCGGGCGTGAAGCTGAAGGAGTCGATTTGTACCCAGAAATTCCATGTAGCCTTGAGCGCGAAACAAAGCATATCTGCGCTATAGGCGGCAGCGGCGCGGGTAAAACAACAGTCCTTTATCCTATTATTAAAGAAGCTGTGGATCGAGGCGACAGGGTGCTGATCTACGACAACAAAGGGGAATGGACAAGTTATTTCAACGGCCTGATCCTGGCACCGTGGGATAAGCGCTGCGTTGCGTGGAAAATATCAGCAGACTTGGAAAACGTCGCAGACGCTCGATCCTTTGCAGGATCCTTGATAAAAGAATCGTCGGATCCAATGTGGTCAAGCGCAGCACGCGCGATACTGACAGCAGTCCTCGTTTATTTGATGAGCGAAAAGGAAAACTGGACGCTGCGAGATGTGCTCTTTGAAATAGCGAAAGGATATAAACACGTTCGCGCCATAGTCCGCGAATGCACCCCCGAAAGTGCTCAAATAGTTGAAGCTGAAGAGATATCAAAGACAGAAAAAGGCTTTCTGATAAACCTTAGCACATATCTGTCAAACGTAGCGGATCTGGCGGCGGCGTGGCATGGAAAGCAAGAAATTTCAATAAGAGGCTGGTTGTTGAGAAATAAGCAATTCAAGAAACAATCAACAAGAATCCTGCTCATGCAAGGTAATGAGCGCTACAGGCAGCTTGAGAAAGCATATATCCAGGCGATCATGGAAGTTGTAGGCGCGACAGTTTCAAGCCCGACAATGACCGAATCAAGAACACGTCGAATCTGGTTTGCGTTTGATGAAATTGTGCAAGCTGGGAAAATCCCCACTTTAACAAAAATGCTTGAAGTCGGGCGAAGCAAAGGGATCCGAATGATTATCGGAGCGCAAGACCTCGGGCAAATAAGAGAAGAATACGGAAACAATATTGCGGAAATCTGGACTTCCAATATCTCAACATATTTTCTGGGCTCAACAGGCGCAGTTGAAACCGCTGAATTTCTGGCAAAACTTTGCGGAAAGCAGAAAGTAAGGAAGTACGTTGCGAGCTATGCAGGCGGTGGAATTGCAGGTAGCACAGCAGAGCAGCGGCAGGATTCCTGGCAAGAATCAGAAGAGTGGATCATTCGGCCAGACGAATTTTCAGAACTCGGCAACAAAAAAAAGAAGAAAGGCGTTGAAATGGTGCTGCTCACCGGCAGCCGAAATGTCTACAAGATGCTGTGGCCCTGGGTAGACAAGAAAGAAATAAGAAAAGGAGAAGTTGCTGCAGCGTGGACAAAACGCAAGAAAGTGAAACAGCTAACCGACTACAGGCAAGAGCATAAAAAGCAGGGGCAGGGGGATCAGAGCACTGCGGGTGGCGCGGAGCAAAAGCAAGAAGCCCCAGCACCTGCACACGAGCAGGAGCAGGAGCCGGAGCAGCAACAGGGGCAGCAGGATAAACAAAAGCCTGAGCAAAAAGAACCGAAGCCTGAACCTAAACAAGAACCGAAGGCCGAACCCAAAAGCAACAGCTTTTTACCACCTCAGACGGCTGAAGCTTCCGAACCCGAACACGAACCGGAGCAAGAGCAGGAGCCGGAAGATGCACACAAAGAAATTGTAAGTGAAGGGCTTGAGGATTTAATCCCTGGCTGGAGTGAAATCGACGAAGCTGTGAAAGGCGTCGAAGTTGCTTCTTCTCTGGTTTCAAGCCCGAAAAAACAAGCAGCGCAAGTTGTTGAAATAAATCAGGAAGACGAAGAGGAGGAGGAACCGGAATGCTAAGCATCGCATCTATAAAAAATGTTGATTACTACTCTGATTTGGCCGCAAAAGACGATTATTATGCAGAAGAAGGTGAAGCCCCAGGCACCTGGGGCGGAGCCGCTTCACATCTGAATCTTTCCGGCCAAGTCAACAGCGAGCAATTCAGCGCTTTAATGCAAGGCTTCGACCCGCAAACCGGCGCGGCGCTCGTACAAAACGCAGGCCGCGACAATCACCGCCCCGGCTGGGACCTCACATTCTCAGCACCAAAAAGCGTTTCCCTGGCATACGCAGTCGCCGACGAAGACCAGCGCAAACAGATAGAACAAGCTCAGCAAAAAGCCGCTGACTCAGCTATGCAGTACCTTGAACAATATGCAGAAGTCAGAACCGGCAAAGGCGGCGCAGAGCGCGAACAGGCAAAGCTCCTGCATGCAAGCTGGCAGCACGTGACATCCAGAGCACAAGACCCTCAATTACATACACACGTAACCGTGGCAAACGCGGGGCTATGCGCGGACGGCAAATACAGAACACTGGAAACAAAGCAGCTATATGAAAGCAAAATGGCCGCCGGAGCAATATACAGAGCCGAACTCGCAGCCCAAATGCAGCAGATGGGGCTGCACATAGAGCAGGACGGCGATTCCTTCAGGCTTTCCGGATCCAACCAGGACCTTGAAAAACTATATTCAAAGCGCAGTGAAGCAATACAGGAGGCGCTTACAGAAAAAGGGCTGTCAAGCGCCAAAGCGTCAGAAATGGCGGCCCTCGATACGCGCGAAGCAAAAGACGTGCTACCGCGCAGCGAGCTTTTTCAGCAGTGGCAAGATGAAGCCACACAACATGAATTCAGCTTTGAATCACTACAGAGCGCAGAGCTTTCAGAAGCTCCGGAGCGCAAAACAGATGCGGAGATTCTGCGCGAGCTTACAGACAAGCAATCAACTTTCAAACCCCAGGCGCTCATGGCAGCAGTCGCTATAAACGAAGCCGGAAACCTGAACGCTGAACAAGTACAAGAAAAAGCCCAGAAGCTGATGGAATCACGCGAAATCGTGCAACTGCAGAACCCCAAAACGGGGGAAATGCGCTTAACAACCCATGAAATGATGCAGATAGAGAAAGGCATGGTGGAATCAGCAGAGCAGATGCACAACAGCGCAACACACGATGTAAAAGCGGATTCAATCAGCGCAGCCATTAAATCCCGCACGCTATCAGAAGAACAAGAAAACGCCCTCCGCCATATGACGGATTCAAAACAGATTTCAGCATTGGTCGGCATAGCAGGCGCAGGCAAAAGCTACACACTGGGCGCTGCGCGCGAAGCCTGGGAAAACTCCGGATATAAAACAATAGGCGCAGCCTTGAGCGGTAAAGCAGCGCAGGGCTTGCAAGAATCAGCAGACATAAAAAGCGATACGATCCACGCAACACTGAAAAATCTGGAAAAAGGAGATCTGCAGCTTGATGAAAAAACGGTTTTAGTAATAGACGAAGCCGGCATGGTCGGCAGTCGGCAAACCGCCAAACTCATAGAACACGCGCGGGATTCAGGCGCAAAACTGGTACTGGTCGGCGACCACAAACAACTCCAGCCGATAGACGCAGGCGGGGCTTTCAAAGCAATACAGAGCAAAATAGGAGCCGCTGAGATGACCGAGAATCGACGGCAAAAAGAGCAATGGGCCGCTCAAGCTGCAAATCAGATACGCAGCGGCAGCGCTTTCAAAGCGCTTTCAGAGTATCAGCAGCGTGGCCAGCTTCATATAAACAGTGATACCCAGGCAGCAAGCAGGGACCTGGTTAACAAGTGGAGCCAGAACATAAACTCCACAGAAGATGTGAAAAACAACCTCATACTTGCATCGACGAAAAAAGAAGTTAAGGCGTTAAATGAGCTTGCAAGGCAAAGCATGCAGGAAAGCGGCATGCTGGGCCCCCACACACATATACAAACAGAATCCGGAAAGCTTGAGATCCGCGAAGGGGACCGGATTCTGTTTAACCGAAACAATAAATATCTGGGCGTGAAGAACGGGACCCTGGGACACGTTGAACGCATATCATCAACGCAAATACTAATCAAAACAGATGATGGCAACCAGGTGAACCTGTACGGCTCAGACTACGAGCACGTAAGCCATGGCTACGCCGTCACAACTCATAAGTCACAAGGCGTGACAGTCCAAAACAGCTTCATTCTTAACTCCGGAGCGATGGCTTCAAGTGAACTTTCATATGTACAAATGAGCCGACACAAGCAAGACGCGCATCTTTTCATAGACCGGCAAAACTTTGAAAGCCAGCTGCGCACCGAACTTTACAACGCAGAACCAACGGAGCGAATGGCCGCACTGGCGGAGCAGGTGGCAGCAGAACAGCAAATCGAGCTGCCAGGCGAAGCACGGAAAGACTTCTGGAGTTGCAGAGAGTTTTTGAACGAGCATTCAAGCAATGAGCTATTGAAGAAAGAAGACGCGGAATTGCTGCAGCAAGTATCTGAAAAGCTCGGCAGAGAGCGCGAAAAAGAATCAACCTTGGATTACGTACAAGTGCCTGAACCAAAGCAGGAGCCAGAACTGGAGCAACAGCATGAACCGGAGCCCGAGCTTGAAATGGAAATGGAGATGGAAATGTGAAAACCACCACAAAAACAGCAAAATAACACATCATTTTGCTAGACAAAAACCTTTTATTATGGCACAGTTTACAGCATAAGTAAATAGTCAACTTTAGAGAGCCGCGAGGTCAAATTCAGCACAACTGAAAGGAGAACGGCATGGAAAAAGAGCAGATGGACTTGGAATGGATGGGAAGCCCGGAATCAGAGAAAAAATTAGCCGAATATCTAGCTTCTGAAAGTTACGTCGGGGATCACTACTTACAAGAAGAGGAAGAGCTCAGGCAGGAGCAAAAAAGAAGGTTCGCAAAGGCACTTATTCCGGAAAGCCCCAACGCCGACGCGCTCATGATCAGCGGTGCAAGGCAAGCGGTGGTGCAGGCGCTGGAAGGAAAAAATGTGGAAGGCTTGCATCTGTATCGGCAAGAGCTCATTGAAGCGCTGAAAGCTCAGGATGACGCAGACAAGACGCAGCAGAGCTTTATCTGCATTGCAGATACATATGCGAATGACACCCAAAGATTCGAGCATGCGCGGGAGCAGGCCTTGGCATACGCAGCAGGATTCTGGCGCGGCCAGGGCGTAGTCCAGCGCAGCCGCAAGCTAGCGCGGCAGCACCTGGATAGCCTGGAGCATTCACAGGAATTTGCAGGAATGGACGATTGGGTCAACCAGCATTCACAGGGGATGATTGCAGGCATAAAGAAAGGCCTGTCAGTTCACTAAGCAGACACAGGACACACGGTACACGGGGGGGGGAAAGTGCAGGGCTTGTTGCGGGTCCTGCACTTTTTTTGTTCCTTGATGCCGCGCCTGCGGCGCGGGGAGTGCAAGTGAAGCCTGCACAATTGTTTGAATGACGGTTGCTGGCCGTTATGTTACCTTGCACTCAGGAAAAATATTTAAGCTACAAAGACCTATTGCCATTCAAGGCTGTAAAGATTCCATCTGACAGGATGTATTATGTCTATTATTCAATGCAAGAATTGTGGGAAAAAATATAGCGATAATGTTTCGAGTTGTCCGTTTTGTGAAGGGCAGTCAAAAGGAAAACTGCGAAAAATGTTCGATTGGCGAGCGCCTAATGACAACGACAATCTCAAGAAATGTAAAGAATGCGGCAATTCTGTAAGTCCAAAAGCAAAAGCATGTCCTAACTGCGGAGCCCCGGTGGCAAAGAAAACGTCACCAATTACATGGTTTGTTCTGATTATTTTTATAGTTATTTTCTGGGGGGCTATTTCAGGAGAAACACCCAAAGGCACATCCACGTCCAGTACATCCACATCCTTAAATATTGCAGAAAGGTATCCAGGCCCCTGGGTTCGTGATGTACATCCTGGAATTGCTAGGGTTTTAGTTAAAAATGATGTTCGTGGTTGTGGTGAATTCAAATACCGAGAAAGCAGTCAAAATAAAAACGAGTTTATTGTTAGATGTAGCAGAGATGGGAACATTTGGCAGACATACCTTGTATGGGTTGGAGCTGATAAAATAATGGGACCATACACCCCTGATTCTACAATGGATTAACTGACAGCAGTTGAGTCTAAAAATGAAATGCAGATATGCCTTTAATAGCCTGAAAGGCATGGTTGATTTTTTGAATTAACGGCCATAGTGCCGAGCATAGGATTTTGTTAAAAACCCATTCATCCGGAAGGTGAGCAATTGATTAGTGTAAAAAGTAAATGGCTTGAAACTAGCGGCGTTTTGATGGTTTTTTTAGCTGCAGTTTTATCAGGATGCAGCAGTGACAGATCTCTTGATATTTCAGCGCCAACGGAGCAGGAGAATGTTTCGGTGCCACTTGATCCTGCCACTGAAGAGGAAGCTGCTGATTCAAGTACCTCAACTGATGGAATCACTACTATAAAAACCTTCCCCTTTCCCAGCGAATACTCGTACCTTGGGGATGTTGCATACGATAGCGCAAGCGATACCGTTTGGACTTTTGCTGGCGATTCTAATTCGCTTGACACCCTCCTTCAGATAGACCTCCAGGACGGCAGCGTGTTGAATAGCGCAGACAACCCCAGCTTTTTTCTCAACCATGGTAGCGAAGTTGCTTTTGATGGTGAGTATCTATGGGCTACGACTTATGGCTCAAGCAACGGAGAGTCTCAGTCTTATATTTTTAAGCTTGATACCAGCGGCAACATATTGGAGCAGATCCCGTGTCCCAGCACCGACACAGGAGGATATTGTGAAGGCTTGGCATGGGATGGGCAGTATTTATGGACAGGTGCTAGTGACAATAAGAGCCTGGTTCGATATGACCCCTCAACTGGTGAAACAACTGCCTACGAAAACTTCTGGGACACTATCGGATACGGAATTGATATCGGATATGATTTCGTTTCCGGACAGCTCCTGGTTAAAAAAGATGGGAAGTTTATTTATATAGATTCGCAGTCTGTAGAAATTCTTTACGAAGAAAGATATGACGGCAGTATCAGTAAGGGTGATTGGACCGGTGAGCTGTTTTGGTTTGCAGATACCTGGAAGCTGATGATGACAAACGTGCTTCTCGACCCAGCCACCGAATAGGGAAAGGAAACAGCATGAAGAAGAGATTTGTCATAATATTTTTGGGAGCCGCAATTTTATTTATAGCATTTAAACCAAATAGCCCGCCAAATGCTGAAACATATAGTCCGCAACATGATCAGGTGAAAGAGCTGTTCCAAAGCAGCAAGGAAAGTACAGCAAAAGATGCTATCTGGACATCCAGTAGTATCTTTAAGGTAGGGGTGGTAGACGATGGAACTCGGAGAGACGGGTACGCAGAATATGTATGTCAGGTACTATATGATTATGGTTTCAAAGGGGAAGAAGTGTGGGTTCAGATTATAGATATAGTTAAGCTTACTCGTGACGGTGACTGGGTGAAAATTGGAGAGACAAGATGCCAATAAAAACCAAAAGCACAGCACTCTATTTCTGCAATAAAAGCGTGTTGCGAATGAAGGTTTGAGCCCCTGTGTTAATGCCGAAAATGGCATTAACACAAAAGGTTTTTACTGCGCGTATGCTGTACTCCTTCGCACGTCTTCGGCGTTCTGGAGCCTATTCATTTCAGATATGTTAACTTCGTTGCGCATAGTCTCGGCGCTCGGTCGCCCCGCCCTGGTATGCTTGGAATTGAGCAGGAAAAACCGCGCTGCATAAACAATGTTGCACATAGATTCTGCAGCGCAATAAGTTTGCCAGACACTTTGCAAACCGCGCAAATAGTCCGGAATCAATTTTGTGTGTTTTTGCGATTCGCACAAACGCACAAACGCACAAACGCACAAAC
>Ga0265295_1002976_pt1 | contig 25529 bp, 25 predicted proteins | sample Munlansysbiofilm_FD_192503 | JGI IMG/M metagenome (GOLD analysis project Ga0265295, IMG submission 192503) | Leachate microbial communities from a municipal landfill in Southern Ontario, Canada - Methane capture system biofilm | ecosystem: Engineered > Solid waste > Landfill > Unclassified ... | reverse complement strand
AAAAGCATTATTTTTGAAATTAAAAAATATTTGAGTTATAATAATATTGTAAACAAGGAGGTTTATATTAATATGTTAACAAAAAAAGTTGAAAAATTATTGAATGAACAAATAAATAAAGAGTTGTTTTCTGCATATCTTTATTTAGATATGGCAAATTTTTATGCTGATAAAAATTTAGATGGTTTTGCAAATTGGTTTACTGTTCAAGCTAAGGAAGAAGTATCACATGCAAATATTTTTATGGATTATATGAAAGAAATAGGAGCTAAGGTTGTTCTTGAAGCAATTGCTAAACCTGAAGTTGAATTTAAAGAATTGAAAGATCCATTAGTAGAAGCATTAAAACATGAACAATTTGTAACTGCTTCAATTCATAATTTAATGGAAGCTGCAATTGAGGATAAAGATTATCGTACTAAAATGATTTTAGATTGGTTTGTAAAAGAACAAATTGAAGAAGAAGCTAATGCTGATGAATTAATTAATCATTTTGATATGATTGGTTCAAAAGGAATTTACATGATGAATAAGGATTTATTAGCAAGAGTATTTGAAGAACCAACATTTACAATCTAAAAAGAATTATATGAAAGTTCAAAAAGAAGAAAACAGATTTTTTATTAATGAAAGTGATAAACTAGTTGGAGAAATTACTTTTGTAAAAAAAAGCAACTATTTAATTGCTAATCATACTTTTGTTAATCCCGATTATAGAGGACAAGGTATTGCTGCAATTTTACTTGAAGTTTTAGTTGATTACGCCTTGAAAAACGGGTTTAAAATTCAAGCTGTTTGTTCTTATGTACGAAAAAAATTTACAGAATCTGATAGATATAATAATGTTAAGTTATAAAAAAAACACTCAGAAACGAGTGTTTTTTTATATTTATATTATATTTAAATGAATTACTATATTTCAATCCAATATCTTTGTTCAATGATATCATTTTCTATAATTTCGTTTTCTAAAATGCCACCATTTTTTATAATGGTTTTTGCTGATGCAACATTATTTTTATTACAAACCATTAATACTTTCTTGATTTTTAATTCTTTACACTTTTCAAGTGCCAATTTAATCATTTTAGTTCCTAACCCTTTATTTCTTTCAGATGGTCTTATTCCATCTCCGATATGACCACCATTTTTTAGTAGCTTTTCATTTAAATAATGTCTGATGTTTACTGCACCAATGAAAATATTTCTATCTTCATCTAAACAAAAATAAGTAGAATCTGGAACATAATTATTAGTAAATTCTTTTATTTCTAAACTATTTAAATAGTTATCCCAGTTATGATAATCAACTTTGTTTATGGCCCAAGGAATTATTTTTTTTTCGAGTTTTGTCCATTCATCCATCATTTCGTATAATTGTTTTTTATATTTATGGCTTAACTTTACTAATTTTAAATTCATGAAATAATCCTTTTCTTATCTAAAATTTTAAATTTATTGTGTTTTACATAACAATATTAAACAGTATTATTGCAAGCACATAGAAGAATACTAATGCAGATAAGTCATTTAAAGTTGTAATTAATGGACCGCTAGCCACTGCTGGATCAACTTTAATTTTGTTGAAAAACAAAGGAATTGTTGTACCAACAAAACTAGAAATAGTTATTGCTAGAAACAATGAAATACTAACAACTGATGATGCTTTTAGAGCTAACACATAAGAGAAATCTTCACCTACGCGAATAGAACCTTTTAATAAAATTAAATAAAGAAATATGGTTGCAAAAGAAGCTATACCTAATATTAATCCGTTTAGTAATCCTACTTTTAATTCTTTCCATATTAATTTGAAGGGTTTTATTTCGTTTTCGCTTGTTATTCCTCTAATAGTTACGGCTAATGATTGTGTTCCAGCATTACCTGCCATTGCTAGAACTAAAGGTTGAAAAAACACAATAATTGGTAATGTAATAATTACAATTTCAAATTGAGAAGTAACAAACGAGATAAGAAAAGCTATTAGTAGTAAAACAAGTAACCAAGGTGTTCTTTTTTTTACAGAAGTCAAAACTTTTTCATCTAATCTTGAATCTGAACTAATACCGGCAAATTTAGCATAATCGTCTTGCATTTCTTTATCATATGCTTCAACAATATCATCATTGGTTATAACACCGACAAGTTTTTGATTTTCATCAACAACGGGAAGAATTTCCAAATCATATTCTATTATGTTAGCAATATTTTCAGAAATATTATCGTTAACATTCAAAACTGGATAATTTGTTTTAATTATTTCGCTTATATTTTGTGTTACTCTTGCAATAATTAAATCTCTTAAATCAATAGATCCATAATACTTATCTTCCTCATCTAAAACATAAATAATAGAAATATTATCATTTATTGCTGCTTCAGTAATTAACTGTTTCATTGCAGTTTTAATTGTATCTGTTTTATGAACTGTTATAAAATTTGTAGTCATTAAACTTCCAAAAGTGTCTTCTTCATATGAAAATAGAAGTTGGACATCTTCAAAAGACTCTTTGTCCATTAGACGCATGATATCTTCTCTATCTTCAGTATCTAGTTCTTCTAAAATATCAATTGCATCATCTGAGTCCATTAATTCAATAATATCTGCTGTTTTTTCAGTGTCTAATTCATCTATATATAGTTTAGGGTTTTCTAAATAAGCAAAACAATCTGATAATTCTTGAATGCTTAAACTGTTATAAATTTTTTTTCTTTCTTGGGGTGTAAGGTCCTTAAAAACACTAGCAATATCATAATCATGATATTGTGTTAATTTTTTTCGTAGATTTTCACCTTGGTGTAATCTAATAATAGTTTTAAGCTCTAAAATAATATTTTTTTTCATTTTATTCACCTCAATAATCTATTTTATTTTAACATAGAACATTGTATGATTCAATTTATTATTTCAATATTAACAAATCGCCTTATGTTTGTTATAATAGAGTAATGATGGAGGCTTTTATGAAATATAGTTTTAGAAATGATTACAGCGAATTAGCACATCCTAAAATTTTGGAGTTAATGCTAAATAACGCAAATGAACAAAACATTGGATATGGCTTGGATAAACATTCAGAAAGAGCAAAATTATTAATAAAAAAATTTATTGATCAAGATGTTGATATCCATTTTTTAGCAGGAGGAACAAGTGCGAATAAAATATTAATTTCTCATGTTCTAAGACCTTATGAAGCAGTTATCTCTGTAGAAAGTGGTCATATTAATGTTCATGAATCGGGAGCAATTGAAGCAAACGGACATAAAATTTTATATTATCCAGGAAAGAATGGAAAATTATTACCTGAAGAAATTGTTCAAGCAATTTTAGTTAATTGTGATGAACACATGGTTGTTCCTAAAATGGTATATATTTCTAATGCTACAGAATTAGGAACTATTTATACAAAAAAAGAAATTAAAGCTATTAGTGATGTATGTAAGAAATACAATTTATATTTATTTATTGATGGTGCAAGATTAGCACAAGCATTAGCATGTAATGAAAATGATTTAACTATAAATGATTTTGCTGAATTTTCTGATGCATTTTATATTGGAGGTACTAAAAATGGAGCAATGATTGGAGAAGCCTTAATTTTAGTTAATTCATTTTTTAAAGATAATTTTAGAAATTCTATAAAATTAAATGGTGGTATGTTAGCAAAAGGGTATTTAGTAGCTATGCAATATGAATGTTTATTTACGGATAATTTATATTTAAAATTAGCTAAACATGCAGTGGATGCAAGTATCGTCCTTAAAGAAGAATTATCAAAAGACAATATTGAATTTTTTATTGAATCAAATATAAATATGCATTTTATTATTCTTGATAATAAAATTATTAAAGATTTAAATAAGCTGTATGATTTTGAAATATGGAAAAGTCTTGATAACGATAGATCTGTTATTAGGCTTGTAACTTCGTGGGCAACAAATATTAATGCTGTTTATGAGTTCGTAGATGATTTTAGGAAATTATTATATGATTAATACTAAATATTTCAATAGAAATAAAAAGTCACATCTTATAGATAAAGTCACATGTAAATATAAATGTGACTTTTACAAAAAGGAATTGATTATAGTTTATGAAAATAATAATATATATGGCTTTTTAGAATTTATTAATGATGAGATTACATTGATAAAAGTTGATAAACCAGAATACGCTTATTATTTGATTTCAAAATACTTAATTATCAAAAGATATATTTTTGAAGAAATTAAAATTAATAAAAAAATTTTTTCTTCTTTTAAAAATCAATTTACAAAAATTAATTATCCTTATAAAGAAGAAAATGATTTTATTATTTTAAAAAATAATGCTAAAGATATAAATAGGCTTGTTAAGGTGGGAATACTAGATACTGGGAAAAATAATTCAATTACAGATGTTCCAGGAGTAAAAGTAGGCCACACAACTTATCATGATTCGATTCATCACACAGGGATTACTGCAATTATTCCTCACGCTGATAATGTTTTTAAGAATAAGCTTTTAGCAAGTTGTTATGTTGGTAATGGCTTCTCTAAACCAGTTGGTTTTATTCAAGTTGAAGAACTTGGAACAATAGAAACACCAATATTATTTACTAATACTTTAAGTATTGGAGTAGTTACAAATGGTTTAATTAAATATATGATTGAAAATAACGAGGATATTGGTTTGTCTACCGGAACAGTAAATCCTATTGTAATGGAGTGTAATGATAGTAGTATTAATAATATAAGAGATATTTTCCTTAATGATGAAGATGTTAATAAAGCAATTAAAAATGCAGAATCTTATTTTTTACAAGGTTCATATGGCGCTGGTTCAGGAATGTGTTGTCATGGTTTTAAAGGTGGAATTGGTTCTTCTTCAAGAATAGTGAAAATAGAAGATTCTAATTATAATATAGGAGTTATAGTAAATTCTAATTTTAAAGGCAATAGTAATGATTTAGTTTTTAATAAAAAATTTGTGGGGAATATAATTAATGATTTACAAGAAGAGGTGCAAGATAGGGGATCTATTGCTGTAGTTATAGCTACAGATATTCCTCTAGATAATAGACAGCTAAAAAGATTATGTAAACGTGCTATTATTGGAATAGGTAATACCGGCTCTTATATGGGAAATGGAAGTGGAGATGTTGTCTTAGCTTTTTCAACAGCAAATATAATTAGACATTATTCAAAGGAAGCTTTTAATAATATTAATACGCTTCAAGATGAATATATTGATACAGTATTTAGAGGTGTTGTTGAAGCTGTTGAAGAAGCCGTTTTGAACTCTTTGCTATTTAATTTTTCAGTAAAAAGTTATAAAGGTAAAATAAAAGATTCAATTAATGAGTATTTAGAGGCTATTGATGATTTATTAATAACAAATTTATAGGAGTTAATATATGTATGATTTAGGTATAGTTGGGGGAATGGGGTCTAAAGCTACAGTTGAAATATTTGATAGAATAATTGCGATGACAGAGGCAACTAATGATAGTGAACATATGAAAATTATTATTCTAAACAATTCAAATATTCCTGATAGAACTGATAATATTTTATATGGAGATAAATCACCTATTAATGAAATTAATAAAACTATTAATGATATTAGGAAGATTGGAGCTAGAAATATTATCATTGCTTGTAATACTGCTCATTATTATGTTGATGATTTAGATTTTTCCGGTATGAATTTTATAAGCATTGTTGATACTGCTCTTAAATGTTTATTTAATAATTATAAAAATAAGAAAATTATAATTCTTGGTACAAGAGGAATAATAAAAACGAATATATTTTTGAATAATATTTATAGTAAAAATCTTGATTTAAATTATTTAGATTATAAAAAACAGAAGCTATTACAAGAAATTATTTATCAAATTAAAAGCGGAATTAATCCTTTAACACTTTTGGATAAATTTATTGATTTATTAGAAGATAAAGACAGTATATATTTATTAGCATGTACGGAATTATCTTTATTTAAAAATTGTTTAGCGAATTATATTTTAGTAGATTCAATGGATTGTTTAGTAAAGGAAGTCATTATTAAAGCGGGATATAAACTTCGTGACGTCTTTAAATAAATTCACATATATGATATAATAAATTGTGATCAAAGTTAGAAAGGAGAACATAATGGATAAAAAAATATTTGTAGCTTTTGATGGAGCAGAAGATTTAGAGGTATTTAACAAATTATCTCAATTTAAAGATAGTGAGGGTAATAACTATATTTTTTATAATTGCTATGATTTAAAGAAAAAAATCGACAAAGAACCAGATGACAATATTAAAGAAGAAATTTATAAACTGATTGATGAATCAGATCTGGCAGTTATTATTATTTCTAAAAAAACAAAATCAATGCGTAAGTTTATTAGTTGGCAAGTTATGTATTTGAGAAATAGTGACCATCCAACAATTTGCTTAAATTTAACACCGATTAGATCAGTTGATTTCTCTCTTATTCCTGCAAAGCTAAAGAGAGGAAATTTATCTCTACATATTCCAATGGAAGAAAAAGTTTTTGAACTTGCAGTAAAAAATTGGCCAGATATGAATAAAAAATTTGTTCAAAAAAAGAAAAAAGGTAATTTTAGATTTCCTTTAACTATTTATGAAAATTTATATGGAGTTTCTGAAGAAGAATAAAAAATCATACCCTTTTGGGTATGATTTTTAAATTGTTTTTAAAAATTCTAATATTTCATTTGCATTGTCTTTGGGATCAACTTTTTTATATATTTTAACTAGTTCATGTTTTTCATTTAAAATATAAGTATCTCTAGAAGTTCCTAAAACAGATTTTCCAAACATTTTCTTTTCAACAATAACATTAAATTTTTTTAATATTTTTCTTTCGGGATCGCTTAATAAAATAAAAGGCAAATTAAATTTTTCTTTAAATTTTTTATGACTTGCAACTGTATCTTTGCTAATTCCAATAACGATTGTATCAAGTTCTTTATATTCTTTATCTAAATTTCGAAATGAACAAGCTTGTTGTTCACATCCGGGTGTAAAATCTTTTGGGTAAAAATAAATAACAACTTTTTTTCCTAAGAAATTACTTAAAGATATTTCCTCACCTAGTTCATTTGGAAGAGTAAAATCTTCTATTTTTTTATTAAGTATCATATTTTCTCCTTATGATTAATTATGTTTTTTTGGTAGTCTTTGGAAATTTTTAAAATTTCTTTATATAATTGTTCGTAATAATTATAAAAATCTTCATTAATAAGATTTTTATTTTTTTCAATTAATTCTATTTCTCTTTGGTTATCATTAATTGGAATATTATTATTTTGTTTATAAAAAGATAATTCTTTGATAGTTTCCATTCTCATGTTAAATAAAATAACAATGTGTTTATCAATATTATCAATTATTTGTCTAAACATATCTAAATCTTTCATTAAATAATCTCCTTTCTTAAATTATATCATAAATATATAGTATAATGCTTAAATAATAATAATTAGAAATTAACTTTTATTGCAAATTTAAGTAAATATTAGTATAATAATTATACTATAAGGAGAAAACGCATGGAAATAGTAATTAATTCAAAAAATAATAAATATAATATCATCTTTGAAAAAGCAATTTTGGGGCATTTAAAAGATTATTTAAATGTCTTAGAGAAGACTTTGATAATTTATGATGAAAATATTGATAATGTTAAATTAAATAACATTGTAAGGCAATTTCCTGAAGTTTTTACGTATAAAGTTAAGGCCGGAGAAAGCAGTAAATCTATAGAAACATTTACACAAATTTTAGATTACCTTGTGAATAAAAAATTTAGTAGAAGCGATACAATAATTGCTTTGGGTGGTGGAGTTATTGGAGATTTAACAGGATTTACAGCGTCTGTATTTAAACGAGGATGTAAGTTAGTTATGATCCCTACAACTACAATGTCAATGATGGATAGTGCAGTAGGGAGTAAAAATGCCCTTAATTTCAGCAATATAAAGAATGTTGTCGGATCTTTTTATGCTCCAGATTTAGTTTTAATTGACCCAGAAGTTTTAGATAGTCTTCCAAGAAGACATTATATTAATGGAATGTTTGAAGCTTTAAAGATGGGATTATTACTTGATAAAAAATTATTTAATTTTTTTGAAGAAGGAATATATTCAAAAAATATTTTAGAAGTTATAGAAAGATCAATTCTTGCAAAGAAAAAAATTGTTGAAAAAGATGAAAAAGATTTTGGAATTCGTCATATTTTAAATTTTGGTCATACTTTAGGACATGGTATAGAGAGCTCTTATCACCTTGATAAACTACTTCATGGTGAATCTATTGCTATTGGTTTAATATATATGATTGAGGATAAAGAATTACAAAATAAAGTTAAGAATATAATTATAAGAATGGGGCTAGATGTCGATACTCTTATAGCTAATATTGATAAAAATATGCTTTTAACATATCTTCAAAATGATAAAAAAGCAAAAAATGGCAAAATTGAAGCTGTTTTCTTAGAAAATATGAATAAATATCATATTAGACAAGTTACTGCAGAAGAATTAGTAGATCTTTTAGGAAAGTGATTTAATATGGCATCAATATTTGGTAAAAATTTAATAGTATCTATATTTGGTGAATCCCATAATAAAATTATGGGATTAACTATTAATGGATTAAAGGCGGGGATTAAATTAGATTTAGATTTTATTAATCAGAAATTAGCAGAAAGAAGACCGAATATTTTAGGAACTAAGAGAAAAGAAAAAGATTCTTATGAGATAATAAGTGGTTTTTTTAATGGTTTTACAACAGGAGCCCCACTTACATTCTTGGTTTATAATGAAGATATTGATTCTAAAGATTATGAAAAAAATAAATTTCTTCCAAGGAGTGGTCATGCTGACTATCCTGCTTATGTAAAATATAATGGATATCAAGATTATCGTGGAAGTGGTCATTTTAGTGGAAGAATTACAGTTTTAATTGTTATTTTGGGAGCGATTTGTGAAAAAATATTAAATAATAAGAATATTGAAATAATAAGTCACATTAAATCTATTCATACAGTTAATGATATATCTATGAATGAATTAGAAATTAGTAATTATAAGAATTTTATAAATAAAGATTTTCCAGTTTATTTAAAAGAAGTAAAAGATTCTATGATTAAGGTTATAGAAGATGCAAAAGAAGCAAAAGATTCTGTTGGTGGTGTTGTTGAAACTGCAATTTTGGGAGTTGATGTTGGGATTGGTGAACCATTCTTTAATAGTATCGAATCAGTATTTAGTCATTTATTGTTTTCAATTCCGTCTGTAAAAGGTGTTAGCTTTGGAGATGGATTTAGTATTACTAAGGAATTTGGTAGTAATACTTTAGATAATTTATATTATGATGGAAAAATTAAAACTAATCATAATCATATGGGTGGAATTAATGGTGGATTAACTAATGGTATGCCAATATTAGTTAATACAGCTATTAAAGCACCAGTATCTATTGGAAAACCTATAAGTACAATTAATCTAAAAAATTTGCAAGAAGAGATATTACAATTAACTGGTAGACATGATTCTTGTATTGTTCCACGTGCACTTCCAATCATAAATAGTATGTTGGCCTTTGGTTTAGTTGATTTGTATATGAATGTTTATGGTCAAGATTGGATGGATAAATAGTGTATGGATTATTAGGAAAAAATATTAGTTATTCATATTCTCCAGATGTACATAGTAAGTTTGGGGGATATGAGTATAAGTTCTATGATATTTTAGAAGATAATTTTAAAACTTTTATTACAGAAAAAGACTTTAAAGGAATCAATGTTACTATTCCTTATAAAGAAATAGTAATTAAATATCTTGATAATTTATCGGAAGAAGTAATTAAAACTAATTCTTGTAATACGATTATTAATAAATCAGGAAAATTATATGGATATAATACTGATTATTATGGCTTTAAGACTTTATTGCAAGAAAATAAGGTTGTAGTATATAATAAAAATTGTTTAATATTAGGATCAGGTGCTACATCTAGAACTGTTAAAGCAGTGTTGGAAGATTTATATGCAAGTAGTATTATTATTGCATCTAGAGATTCTTTAAAAGGAGATATTACATATAGTAAAATAACAGAAAAATTGCAACCAAATATTATTATCAATACTACTCCTGTTGGTGTAAGTCCAGATTATAGAAATAGTGTTATTGATATTAGTATATTTAATAATCTTGAAGTTGTAATTGATGTAATTTATAATCCGTTAAGGACGAAGTTATTGCTTGATGCAAAAGAAAAAGGAATAAAATATATAAATGGCTTGATGATGCTTGTTTTTCAAGCTAAAAAAGCGTCAGAATTATTTCAAAATATTAAAATAGATAATGCAAAAGCTTTGAAGATTTACAAAGATTTACAAGATACACTAAGAAATATAGTGTTTATAGGTTTGCCGGCATCGGGAAAGACTACTGTTGGTAAATATATTGCTAAAAAAACTAATAAAAAATTAGTTTCAATCGATAAAATTCTAGTAGCTAGTGAAAAAATGTCTGTTAGCGAAATTTTTGCTAAAAAGGGTGAAGATTATTTTCGCAAGAAAGAAGTTAGCTTAATTAAAGAATATTCTCAAAAAACAAATCAAATTATTGATACAGGCGGCGGAGTAGTTTTAAATGATGAGTCTATGGAACTTTTAAAGGCAAATGGATTATTAGTTTTTTTAAATAGAGATTATGATAAAATGATTTTAAGACCGGGGAAAAGACCATTAATAAAAAATTATGATGATTTATTAAAAATAAAAAATGAAAGATATGATTTATATTTAAAACATGCTGATATTATTATAACTAATAATTATAAATTGAAAAATTCTATTAGTCTTGTTTATAACAAAATATCTAATTATGAATAAAGGAGATTTTAAATGATAATTACTTTAAAAAATATTGTTAAAGAAGAAGATTTAATCTTGTTAAGAACAAATTTAGAAAAAGAAAATATTTCTTTTATAAATTTGCCAGGAGATAATCTTAATTTGTATTTATCTGGTAATATTTCTAAATTAGATAAAAAGAGTTTGTTAGCATATCCTTTTATTGAAAAAGTAACAGCTCTTACGTCTCCTTTAAGAAAAGTTAGTAGAGTATTGCAACCTGAGGATGTAATTATTAGGATTGGTAATTTAGATGTTGGCCAGAAAAATAGAGTTATTATAATTGCTGGTCCTTGTGCAGTTGAAAGCAGAGAGCAAATTTTATTAATTGCAGAAAAGGCTAAAGAGCTTGGTGCTGATATGTTAAGAGGTGGTGCCTATAAACCTAGAACTTCTCCATATGCTTTTAGGGGATTAGAAGAAGAAGGCATAAGACTTTTAAGTGAAGCAGGGAAGAAGTATAACTTGCCGGTTGTTTCTGAACTAACAACAGCTGACAATATTGATTTATTTACGAAATATGTTGATCTAATTCAGATTGGATCAAGGAATATGCAAAATTATGAATTGTTAAAAGCTGTTGGCAAGGTTAATAAGCCTATTCTATTAAAAAGAGGGTATGCTGCTACCGTTGAAGAATGGTTACTAGCTGCAGAATATATTATGAATGAAGGAAATCAAAATGTAATTTTATGTGAAAGAGGAATAAGAACTTTTGAGAATGCAACTAGAAATACACTTGATTTATCTGCTGTTCCTTTAATAAAAGAAATTTCTCCACTGCCAATAATTGTTGACCCTTCACATGGAACAGGAAAATGGAGTTTGGTAGAACCAATGTCACTTGCTGCTATTGCAAGTGGAGCAGATGGTTTGATAATTGAAATTCATCAAGACCCAGAACATGCCCTAAGTGATGGAGGACAATCTCTTACTTTAGAAAATTTTACGAAATTAATGAAAAAGGGAAAATTAGTAGCACATGCTTTAGATAAAGAGTTAGGTCATGATTAGAATTCATCCATCTAAAAACAGAAACAAAGTTATTGTTCCAAGTTCTAAAAGTTTACTTCATAGATATCTTTTTGCTGCTGCACTTGCAGAGGGAAAAACTGTAATAAAAAATGTAAGTTTTAGTAATGATATAAATGATAGTATTGAGTTTTTAAAATTATTTAAGAAAAAAATTAAAGTTAATAAAAATACGATTATTGTATACGAAGACAAAAATAATAATATAAAAAATGCTTCTCTAATTATGAAAGATTCAGCAACAACTTTAAGGCTTGCAATTCCTGTTTTAGGAGCACTTTCTAATAAAACAATAATTAGAACTAGTGAAAGGTTATTAGAAAGACCTTTTTCTGTTTATCAAGATATTTTTTTAAAACAAAAACTTAATTTTATTTTTGGAAAAGATATAATTGAATTTACTGGTCCATTAAAAGCAGGATTATATGAAATACCAGGATTTATTTCTAGTCAATTTATCTCTGGATTACTTTTTGCTTTGCCATTATTACATAGTGATTCGGTATTGAAAGTAATAAGACCTATTGAATCGTTATCTTATGTTAATCTTACTTTATCAGTTCTTAAAAAAGCACAGATAAAAGTTGAAAAAAAACAAAACTTATATTTGATTAATGGTAATCAAAAGTATCAATCCTTCAATATAAATTGTGAAGGAGACTATTCTCAAGCAGCTTTTTTTATTGGATTAGGTTTAATTAATTCTAAGGTTATTATTGGTAATTTTAATAAAAATTCAATTCAGGGCGATAAACAAATGATAGATATTGTTAAGAAACTTAATGGAAACATTATGGAAAAAGGCAATAAGATTATTGTCAAACCGTCTGTTTTAAGAGGAGGAATCATCGATTTAAAAGACTGTCCTGATTTAGGACCGATTTTGATGGTTATTGCTGCTACTGTTAATGATAAGTTTGAGTTTATTAATGCAAGTAGGTTAAGAATTAAAGAATCTGATCGAGTTGCTTCGATGGAAGTAGAATTAAAAAAAATAGGAGTAGATATTTATTCAACATTTGATTCAGTTATTATTAATGGTGGGATAAATGTTAATCAAGAAATTAACTTTTCTTCACATAACGATCATCGAATTTTTATGGCTTTAGCTGTTTTAGCAACAATTCTACCTTTTGGTGCAACAATAACTAATGAAGAATGTATAAAAAAATCATATCCTAAGTTTATTTATGATTTAAAAAGAATGAATGTTTTAATTGAATAAAATAAAAAAAGGTCTCATCTATTGAGACCTTTTTAAAATATATATTGTCAATAATATAATATATTATTGTTAATAGCAGAATTTAATCCTTTAATTATCGTATATTTACAATTGCAGGATTAATTTCTTCAAGCTTAGAATATCTGATATTATCATTTTCTACTTTTAAAGAATATTTTATCGCGCTTATTCCAAGAACAATTGTTGCTGCAAATAATGTAATTAATAATATTATTACCATGTTTACCTCCTTCTTACAATTAATATTATATACTATATATTATAAATGTGTCTATGAAAACGAGTCACAAATACAATGAAAATCTTTTCATTGCTTGTTTTTTTGTAATAATTTTAGATATATATTAAGAATAATGAAAAAAGGATTCTTAATGAATCCTTTTTATATATTTCTTCAAGAACATATAAATATGTTTTTGTTGTTGTTTAAAGATTATTCCTAGCTTCAATGTAGTTTTATTATAGCAGGATTAATTTCTTCGCTTTTCGAATATTTAATGTTATCATTTTTCACTTTTAAAGAATAATTAATTGCTCCAATTCCAAAAACAATTGTTACTGAAAATAATGTAATTATAAGTATTTGAATCATAGTATCCTCCTTTATATATAACTTGATTATATATTAAATAAATGAAAATAGTTTATGAAAACGAAACACAAATTCAATGAAAAGATTTTCATTGATAGATTAATTGTTTTTGCATATATTTATTTTTTGTTGTGTTATAATACTATTTAGGTGATGAAGATGATAAAGTTAATTGGAATAGATATGGATGGTACTTTACTTAATAAAGATAAATTGATATCTTTAGAAAATATAAATGCTATTAAACATGCAAAAGAAAAAGGGATTACTTCAGTGATTGCTACAGGAAGACCTCTTTGTAAAACAATGATTGAATATTATAAATTATTAGGTTTAACTGGTAAGGGTAATTATTTAATTGCTTATAATGGTGCTGCAATCTATGATATGGATAGTTATGAAATATTAAACAGTAAATATATAACTGGTAAAGATGTAAAAAGAATTGATAAATTTGTTAAATTATATCCTAATCTTAGTTCGCATGTTTATTTTTTTAATCGAGAAATTAAAGTTATGTATGAAAAATTAACTAAATATACTGCACTTGAAGAAACAGTAAATGAGATAAAATTGGAAAAGCATAATTATTCAGATTTTAATGATGATGATAAAATTGTTAAATTTATGGTTGTTGGTGAAAAAGAATATCTTGACGAATTTGTGAAAGAGATACCTGATGAACTATATAAAGATTATAATATTTTAAGAAGTGAAACATTCTTTTTAGAATTTGTAAATAAAGAAGTTAATAAATATTTTGGTTTAAAAACAGTTGCTAATTTATTAGGAATTAAAGAAAATTCAATAATGGCAATTGGGGATGCTTTAAATGATTTACATATGGTAGAAGAAGCAGCAATAGGTGTAGCAATGAGTAATGCTAGTAATGAAATAAAAAAGGTAGCTAAATTTGTTACTAAATCAAATAATAATAATGGAGTAGCGCACGCGATAAATAATTGGGCAATTAAATAAATGAAACGTTTTCAAAATAAATGCGTTTTCTTACATTAATTTATTTTAAAAAACATGATATAATAAAAATAAGTAAAAATAAAATATATTTAAGAAAGGAATATAAATATGAGAAAAACAAAAATTATATGTACAATGGGTCCAGCTGTTGACAGTGAAGAAGTAATAAAAAAATTGATACTTAATGGTATGGATTGCGCAAGGTTAAATTTTTCCCACGGTGATCAAAAAGAACATAAAGTTAGAATGGATAGAATTAAGAAGGTTAGAAAAGAATTAAAGATGCCTACGCCAATTTTACTTGATACTAGAGGTCCTGAAATTAGATTAAAAAATTTTGAAAATGAATCAATAATTGTAGAAACTGGACAAAAATTTACTTTTTCTCCTGATGATGGTACATTGGGCAATCAAGAAAGAGTTTGTATATCTTATCCAGAACTAGCAAATGATCTTCAAATTGGTTCAGAAATTTTGGTTGATGATGGTAAGGTTGGGTTTGATGTTATTGAAATTAAAGGTAAAGATGTTATTTGTGTAGCACAAAATGGTGGAAAAATTAGCAATCATAAAGGTGTAAATATTCCTAATGTTGTTGTAAATATTCCTTTTTTAAGTAAAGAAGATAGAGCAGATATTGCTTTTGGGGTTTCTGAAGATATTGATTATATAGCTGCTAGTTTTGTAAGAACTGCTAAGGATGTTTTGGAGTTAAGAGAATTTTTGAAATCAATTAATGGAAGTGACATTAAAATTATTTCTAAAATTGAAAATATGCAAGGTGTGCAAAATATTGATGCTATAATTGAAGCGTCAGATGCTATTATGGTAGCAAGAGGTGATATGGGTGTTGAGATAGATTTTACTAAATTACCTCATATACAAAAGTCAATTATTAAAAAATGTTATTTAAAGGGCAAAATTGTTATAACTGCAACGCAAATGTTAGAGTCTATGACTTCTAATCCTCGTCCAACAAGAGCAGAAGCAAGTGATGTAGCTAATGCTATATATGATGGAACAACTTGTATAATGTTATCAGGAGAAACTGCTGCAGGGAAATATCCTGTTGAGGCAGTAAAAGCAATGAAAAATATTGCTTTAACTACTGAAAGCTCAATTGACTATGCAGATTTATTTTTTAAAAATGATTTAAATTTGGGTTCCGATGTTGGAAGTGCTATTGGAAATTCTGCTTGTACTTCAGCTTATTTACTTAATGCTAGTGCTATAATTGCTGTAACTAAAAAGGGCTTAACAGCAAAAACAGTTTCAGCTTATCGTCCTGGAACTTCCATTATTGCATGTTGTTTAGATGAAAAAACATATCGTCAATTAAATTTAAACTGGAATGTTTTACCTTTAAAAGGAACAGCACAAGCTTCTACTGATGCTTTATTCTCACATGGTGTGGATGTTGCAAAAAGCACAGGTCTTCTTAAAAAGGATGATGCTGTTGTTATTGTAGGTGGATCTGTTGCTGGAGATGCTGCTACTGATGTTTTAAAAATACAAATTATTTAAATAAAAATGAAAGACATCGAAAGATGTCTTTTTTTATTCAAAATTTTTATTTTGATTTATTATATGGTATAATAAAATGATATAGTGAAAGTATAATTTTTAAAAAGGTAGTAATATGGATAAAAAAAATATTGTATTTCCCAAAACTAAAGATGGAAAACTAGATAATAAGAAATTCCTTGAGATTATGAAAAACAATAGTGTGAAAAAGGAATTTAACAAGGAAAATGTTTCAAGTGAAGATGATTCACATTTGGAAGATATTTTTCTTAAACAGATGGCTGAAGTTGTAATTAGCAATGATGAATTTCAAGAAATTAAGTTTAATAATGATAAGATTGTTGATGAATTTGGGGAAATAATTGGTGAGGCTAGTATAATTTCACAAGAAGAAATTGAAGTTTTGGAAATGTATGCAAAATTTAATAAAATGAAAGACATTTCAAATAAATATAGATCTTCAAGAAGATGGGATTGGTATTTAGATTATTCTAAAGAATTTGTAGAGATGGCTACTTATTTGGTAGATTTAACTGATGATTTTAAAGGGTTTGCTTCTTTTAAAGGTAGAGTTAACTTTCAAAATATGAATAATGAGCAATTACGAACTTATTATACTTGGAGAACTTATACGAGAAATTATCAGTATAAAAAAACCGATTATAATTATATATTATTATATTTTAATGAGATTATTAATAAAGTTGGTATTAAAAATTTTGATGATGCTATAAAGATGTTTTTGTTTATTTGGAATTCATATAGAAATGACTTTGAGCAGTTAGATTTTGAAATGCCAGAGAGAATTAGGGATTACTTTATTACTTATTCTACAAAAGAATTGTATGAAGATATTTTAAAAAAGTATCCAATAAAAATAAATTTTATTGATGGGAACATAAAAGATATATTAGAAGATAATTATCATTTAAAATTTGACTTTTTTGAAAGACTATCATCTTATAGTATAAAAACTAGTAAATTTTATAGTGATGATAAATTAGGACTTTTTAATAGTATTATTGCTTTTTTATTTACAAAGATGAATTTACTATTTAAAGAAAAGGGATTTAAATTAAATAGTTTATTAATTAAAAAAGAGCATACAGATTATTGGAAACCTTTTATTGGAGATTCTTTTTTCTTTCATAAAGAACAATTTGCAAAAAAAGTAGTTATTAGTGAATTAGAAACATATGATAGACAAGGAGCTAATTGGCATCGAGAAAGTTATTCAAGCATTAATAATAATTTGTTTTTAGGATATGTATTAAAAACGATGGAAGCAACAATGAGAAAGTTTTATAATTTTAAGTATAAACTTCATCCTAGTGTAGGTTCATTGATTACTAAAAATGTTTTTGGAAATCGAAAATTATTTAAATTTATTTGTTCAGAAGAACTAAATAGTTTTATTATTGAAACTGTCAATATGTTTTTAAAGGTTATAAAAATTAAGGAAAAGAAAAAAATAGTGTTTGATTCATCAAAGTTTGCAAAAATAAGAAAGGTATCTGATCAGATTACTGATAAACTTATTATTGATGAAGAGGAAGAAATAATTGTTGAAAAAAAGGAAAATACGAATTTTACTGAATTTGAAATTAATATTTTAAAAATGATTTTAGAGAATAAATCTATTAATGAATTAAATAATTATGCTTTAAAAAATAATGAATTATTAGATTTATCAATTGATAGAATCAATGATAAGTTTTTAGATATTATTGGCGATAATTTAATTGAAATTAATGAAACAATTTCAATATTTGAAGATTATTATGATGAAGCGCTTAGAATAATGAAGGAGTATGAATTATGAGAAAAATACCTAAAAGAATTGCAACTACAATAATGAATTCTTTAAAAGGAGGGGTAGTTCCAAGAATTGGACTGGGTTATATAACTGTAGGAAGAGAACAAGAGATTAATGCTCTTTTAAAAGATATTGAGATTATTAAAGATGGAGGAGCAACTTTTAGATTCATTGTAGGTCGATATGGTAGTGGTAAAAGTTTTTTATTACAAACTATAAGAAGTTATGCAATGGATTTAGGTTTTGTTGTTGTTGATGCTGACTTGTCACCTGAGAGAAGATTAACAGGAAGTGCAGGACAAGGTTTAGCAACTTATAAGGAATTAATACAAAATATGAGTATTAAAACAAGAAGTGAAGGTGGAGCTTTACCTGTTATTTTCCAAAAGTGGTTATTAGCTGTAGAAAATAAAATAATGGAAGAAAAAAATATTTCTAGAAATGATTTAGAATTTAGTAGATATGTTGAGGCTAAAATTTATGAAATGGTTTATAAACTTGAAGGTGTAATTAGTGGATTTGACTTTGCAAAGGCTTTATTACTGTATTGTGAGGCAACCTATAGCACAAATGAAGAGATTAAAAGTAAAGTAATGAAATGGTTTCGAGGTGAATATCAAACAAAAACTGAAAGCAAAAATGAGCTGGGAATTAATGCTATTATTAATGATAGTAATTGGTATGATTACATAAAGATTTATTCATTATTTTTTAGAGAAGCTGGTTATAGTGGATTACTTGTTATGATTGATGAGTTAGTTAATATTTATAAAGTTCCTAATTCTATTACAAGACAATATAATTATGAAAAAATATTAACTTTATATAACGATACATTACAAGGGAAAGCAAATCATTTAGGAATTATTATGAGTGGAACTCCACAAGCTATTGAAGATACAAGAAGAGGAGTTTTTAGTTATGAAGCTCTTCGATCTCGTTTAGAAGATAGTAGATTTGCAAATGATGAAATTAGAGATTTGTTAGCGCCAATTATTAGATTAAAGCCTCTTACTAGTGAAGAGACTTATGTGTTAGTTGAAAAAATAGCTTTTATTCATAGTGATTTATATGAATATGAATTAAAGGTTTCTGAAGAAGACATGATGTATTTTATAAAAGTTGAGTATGAAAGAATAGGAGCCTCAAAGAACTTAACTGTTAGAGAAGTAATAAGAGATTTTATTGAACTATTAAATATTTTATATCAACATCCTGAAAAGAGTTTTAAAAATATACTAGAAAAAGAAGATTTTGAATATAATAATCCTGAAGAAGCTGAAGATATTTTGAAAGAATATATAGGTTTTGAAATATGATGAATAAATCATACTTAATGTTAGCGCCATTTATTCAAGAATATATATACAAAAATAAATGGGAAAAACTAAGAGATATTCAAATAAATGCTATACATGCTATTTTAGAGACTGACAAAAATGTTCTTTTATCAAGTCAAACAGCATCAGGTAAAACTGAAGCTGCTTTTCTTCCAATTTTGACTGACTTAATTAATAATAAAGTTCAAGGTGTTGGGGTTTTATATATTAGTCCTTTAAAAGCATTGATTAATGATCAATTTCATCGATTAAGTGATTTGTTGAAAGAAGTAGATATAACAGTTACTAGATGGCATGGAGATGTTAGTTATAATAAAAAAATGAAGTTATTAAAAGATCCAGAAGGAATTGTTCAAATTACTCCAGAATCATTAGAAGCTTTTGTAATGAAAAGAAGAACTGATTGTATTCGACTTTTTTCAAATTTGAAATATATAATTATCGATGAAGTACATTATTTTATGAATAGTGTTAGAGGAATTCAATTATTATCAATTTTAGAAAGAATTGCTAGATTAACGAGTAATGTTCCAAGACGTGTTGGTCTTTCAGCAACTTTATCAGATTATAAAGGATCATGTGAATGGTTAGTTAGTGGAACAAATAAGGGTTGTGTTGTACCAAAAACTGGCGATGAAAGAAAAGTTGTTAGATTACTTGTTGAACATTTTTATAGTAATGTTGAAAACGAAAAAAAAGAAACAGAAGAATTCAATCCTTATTTTGAATATATCTATGATATTTCACTTAATAAAAAATGTATTATATTTTCAAATGCAAAAAAAGATGTGGAAATTACAATTGGATATTTAAAAAAAATAGCTGAAAATAAAAAAACTCCGGATAATTTTTTAGTTCATCATGGAAATATTTCTGCTTCATTAAGAGAATATACTGAAGCTAAAATGAAAGAAAATGAAAGTAAAATTATTACTGGAGCAACTGTGACATTAGAACTTGGAATTGATATTGGCGAATTAGAAAGAATTATTCAAACAGGTTCTCCTCTATCTGTTACAAGTTTTGTGCAAAGGCTTGGAAGATGTGGTAGAACTGGACAACCCTCTGAGATGGTTTTTGTTTTTAATGAAGAAAAAATAAAGGAAGATGTAGAATTTTACCGATTAATAAACTTTGAATTTTTAATGAGTATTGCAATTATCGAATTATATATTAAAGAAAAATGGATTGAGCCAATTAAGTTAAAGAAGTATCCATTTGGTATATTATTACATCAAACATTAAGTCATTTATTAACTGTTGGTGAAATATCATCAGCTGCATTAGCTTCTTTTATGTTAACTATTTCTCCTTTTAAAAATATAGTGATAGATGATTTTAAAGCATTGCTAAATAAAATGGTTAACGATAAATTGATTGAAAAAATTGATAATGGTAATTTAATAATTGGATTAATAGGAGAATCACTTGTTAATAATTATGAATTTTATGCAGTATTTGATGCAGATATTGTATATAGTGTAAAATATAATAGTCAAGAAATTGGTTCAATTAGTGAACCTTATCCAATAGGTACTGCTTTTGCACTTGCTGGAAATACTTGGGAAGTTAGAGAGATTAACCATAGGCAAAGAATAATATATGTTAATAAACTTAAAGGATTGTCAAATATTAGTTGGGCAGGCAAAGGTACAATAAATATACATACTAAGATTTTAAAGAAAATTAATGATATATTAAATAATGAAGTTGAATATTCTTATTTATCAGTTAAAGCATTGGAGAGATTAAGGGAATGTAGGAAGGTAGCACAAATTTCTAAAATGTCTACAAATCGGATTATTAAGATGTCGGCAAATACTTATGCTATATTTCCATGGTTAGGTACTTCATCGTTAATTGCTTTAAAATATTCTTTATTTCCTTATGTAGATAGTGTAGAATACATTTATCAAGCATATTTACCTTTAGGTTTAATTGTAAAGATAGATAAGGATTTATTTTATTTAGATAATATTTTAAATTATTTAATAAAAGCTAACATTGATGTATCTACATTTAAAATATTAGATTCTGATTGTTATGTGATGAATGGTAAATTTAACGAGTATATACCATTGGAATTATTAAAAAAGCAATATTGTGATGAATTTATTGACATAATTGATATGCAAAACAATTTATAGAGAGGAAAGAATATGAATTTTAATACAAAGTCACTTAAAATCGTTTTATTTATTTTAATAATATTAATGGTTATTAATATTATTCCCCCTAAACAAGTTATTGAAAACAATCCTTTTATTATTGAAAAAGGAAACAGACCTTTAGTTGCTGCCCACAGAGGAGGGAAAAATCTAAATCCAGAAAATACATTTAAGGCTTTTGATTATGCAATTAATGAACTTGAAATTGATATATTAGAACTTGATTTAGTTTCAACAAGTGATAAACATGTTGTTTCTATTCATAACTTAACAATTAATGCAAGTAGTGATGTAGAGGAAATTACTGGAAGTAATGATTCGTATTATGTTGGTGAACATACTTATGAAGAATTATTAAATTTTAATTTTGGTTATAAATTTACTAATGAATTAGGTGAACAACCGTATAAGGATTTAGTTACAAAGGATCAAGAGAATAGAAAAGAAGTAATTAAAGCAAACCATTTAAATATTTCTACAATTGATGAAATATTTGCAGCATATCATGATACTGATTTAATGTTTATTGTTGAAATTAAAGATAAAGGTGAAGTTGGGTTTGAAGTTGCAGATCATTTATATGAATTAATGAATTCAACTTATCAAGCAGATCACTTATTACAAAGAGTTATTGTGGGTACTTTTAATGGAGAAGTTGAAGAATATATAAAAAATAATTATCCTTATATGTATAGAGGTGGTAGTGTAGCAAGTGTAACTAAATTTGTTATTACCCAAATGCTTGCTATTAATATTATTGATGATGGAACATTTATAGCATTACAAATTCCAACATCTGAAAAAGCAGGACCTATTACATTAAAATTAGATAAAGCAACATTTGTTAATAGAGCGCATATGAGAAATATGTCAGTTCAATATTGGACAATAAATGAAAAGGAAGAAATGAGAAGATTAATAAAATTAGGTGCAGATGTAATTATGACCGATAATCCAGACATATTAATTGAATTATTAGAAGAAATGGGATTTTAAATAAAAAACACTTCATTATGAAGTGTTTTTTAATATAAAATTTTGTATAATTGTTTTAATTTATAAATTTCAAAATCTGGAATAATATTTGGGTTTGTTTTTTCCTTTGCAGAATTAAACCAAATTGTTTTAATCCCAGCATTATTTCCACCTAAAATATCTGATGATAAAGAATCTCCGATTGTAATTGCTTTTTCTTTTTCAAAGTTTTCAATATTATTAAAAACATATTTATAAAAACTATATTTTGGTTTTTGACTACCAATTTCTTCAGAAATAAAGGTTTTTTTAATAAATTGGTTCAAGCCTGATAATTTTAGTCTATTTTCTTGTATTTCTTTAATGCCATTTGTTACAACATATATTTCAAAATCTTTACTTAATTTTTTTAATATCTTTGTTGCATTTAAAATTTTATAATTAGTATTTTTTAAATTTAATAGGTATTCATCGTTAAATTTTGTTGGATCTAAATTAATATTAAATAACTCAAAAAAATTTTTGAATCTAATATTAATTATTTCTTTTTTTGTGATGTGTCCTTGTTCAAAATTTTTCCATAAAGCTTCATTAATATTTCTATAATACTGAATCATACGCGTTGATAATTTAATTTTATGCTGTTTTAATGTTTTTCGTAATGCGTTTTCTTCTGATTTATCAAAATCAAGAAGCGTTCGATCTACGTCAAATAATAAAAATTTATATTTCATGCTATCACCTTTAGTAATTATATAATATTAATCAATTAATCGCAAATAATAATATATTTTATCTAAAAAAGATATTAATTTATTAAAAATATCTAAGATGTATAATTGATTATGATGATGAATCATGGTATAATATTAATGCAAATTTAAGGAGTGATAACGATGGGAAGAGCACATGAGGTAAGAGCCGCATCGATGGCTAAGACAGCTGCAATTAAAAGTAAAATAAATGCAAAACACAGCACAGCAATTTATGTTGCTGCAAAGAGCGGCATACCTGATCCTGAAACTAACAATGTTTTAAAATCTGCAATAGAAAAAGCTAGAAAAGACAATGTTCCTGCTGATGTAATTAATAGAGCTATTGAAAAAGCAAAAGGTGGAACTACAGATGCTTATAATTTTGTAAGATACGAGGGGTTTGGACCTAATAATTCTTTGTTTATTGTTGATTGTTTAACTGATAATGTGAATAGAACTTATACAGCTGTAAAAACTGCTTTTTCAAAAAGTAATGGAAATTTAGGAGAAAATGGAACTGTAACTTATATGTTTGGTAATTATTCAATATTTCAATTTGAGGGATATTCTGTTGATGAGATTATGGAAACATTATTAGAAGCAGATTGTGATATAATTGATGTTACTAAAGAAGATGAAATGTTAGAAGTATTAGCTGAACCAACTGAATATGGGAAAGTTAGGGATACTTTATATGCTAAATATAAAGATATTAAATTCGAAAAAGATGAAACAGTTTGGATTCCAAATCATTATGTAGAGTTAACTGACGAAAATGATATTAAAAATTTTAATAAGTTAATGGATACTCTAGATGAATTAGAAGACGTGCAAACAATATATTTTAATGTTTCAAATTTAAGAAGCGAAGAATAAAGCAATTCATTTGCTTTATTTTTTGATTTATTATGTTATAATAAATAAAGATATAATTAAGGAGAACTTATGAAGGAATATGATGCTAATAAATTAAATATTTATTTAAGTGAAAGAAATAAAAATTATGAAATTTTTATTCAAGGTTTATCAGAACTTCACTTAAAATATGATCATTCATTTGCAGAATATGAAAAAAAGAATAAGAATCTTAAATGGTTATTATTATTTTTTTCATCATTAATTGTAGCCTATTTAATAATGAGTTGGTTAAGCGAACTCCCTACAGAACCTTTTTTTACTTTTCTTGCAATATTTTTAGGTTTAATTTTAATTTTATTTATTTTTTATAGTAGAAATAATAACAATTATAAAGCAGATAAAAATGATTTTAATTATCAATATAAAAAAATTTCAGTATATTTAGAAGAAGTAGAAAAATATGAATCTTTATTAAAAGATGAAATACTTCAATTTATTGTTTTACAAAAATATAACGACGAATTTTTAAAATTAAGTGAAGATGATAGAGAAAAATTTGTTAGTCAAAAAAAAGAAATTGAATTAGATAATATAAAAAAAGAAGTTAATGGAGAAATTAATAATAGAGAAATATTAAATTATTTTTTAAGTTGGCGGGCTAATATTAGTAATAGTGATTCTAGGGATTATAGAAAAGAGAGAATTGATTATTTAAACCGACTGGATTTAGAAAAAGAAAAAAAAGTTAGCGACTAGTAAAGATTTTTAAGTTTAAGTTAAGCTTTCTAGTTTATACTTAATAAGTAAGAAAGACAAACTTTATAAATATAAAACTAGATTTCCTCTTAAAATCTTTATTTCCTTTCTTATATGAACTAGATACTAATCTAGTTCTTTTTTTAATATCTATATTTTGAAAAATATGGTATAATAGCATTGGATGAGGTATTAATATATGAATAATAATTTTAAAGAAGAGTTTATTAAATCATGTAGTTTTTCAAGATTAGTTGGAGCTAGTGTTGTTGTTATAAAAGGAAATGATATAAAATTTTCTGATTCTTATGGCTATAGTGATTTTGAAAATAAAATTGCTACTACACCAGATACAATATATCGTATTGCTTCTATTTCAAAAATTATTGTTGCCATGGCAATTATGAAACTTGTTGAAGATAATAAAATTCATATTAATGATGATATTCAAGATATTTTAGGTTTTAGTATTAGAAATCCGAAATATCCTGATATTCCTATTACTATTAAGATGTTAATGACTCAAACTTCTAGTATAACGGATGGTTTTATTAATGATGATGAATTA
>Ga0265295_1002973_pt1 | contig 25560 bp, 22 predicted proteins | sample Munlansysbiofilm_FD_192503 | JGI IMG/M metagenome (GOLD analysis project Ga0265295, IMG submission 192503) | Leachate microbial communities from a municipal landfill in Southern Ontario, Canada - Methane capture system biofilm | ecosystem: Engineered > Solid waste > Landfill > Unclassified ... | reverse complement strand
TCCTGAGGTGGTGCACACGGCGTTCGGTCAGCACATCATCACTAACTTCCTGCACGAGATCGTCGGAGTCCCGCCCGTCTGGACGATGCTCAACATCATCGACGATACCGTGGAGCGTGTTCGCGAGCAGGTGGGAAGCGATCGTGTGATCTGCGGGCTTTCCGGCGGCGTTGACTCGAGTGTCGTCGCGGCGCTACTACACCGCGCGATCGGCGATCAGCTCACGTGCGTGTTCGTCGATCACGGCATGATGCGCCTGAACGAGGCCGAGCAGGTAGTGCGTACGTTCCGCGATCAGTTCCACATCGATCTCGTACACGTGGAGGCCGAAGAGCGGTATCTGACTCTGCTTGCCGGCGTCACCGACCCCGAGCAGAAGCGGCGGATCATCGGCGAAGAGTTCTGGAAGGTCTTCTTCGATGAAGCTACCACGCTCGAGGGTGTGAAGTGGCTTGCTCAGGGAACGCTCTATCCCGATGTGATCGAGAGCGGCAACAAGAACGCAGCCAAGATCAAGAGCCACCACAATCTCATCCCTTTCCCGGAGGGTGTGCACTTCGACCTCATAGAGCCATTGAGGGCGCTCTTCAAAGACGAGGTCCGTGCGGTCGGCTCCGAGCTCGGTCTGCCGGACGAGATCGTCCACCGACAGCCGTTCCCCGGTCCCGGCCTTGCAGTGCGGATCATCGGTGATATCACGCGTGAGAAGCTTGACACACTGCGCCTCGCCGACGCGATCATCCGTGAGGAGATCGGGGAGTGGGACACCGATCGTAGTGTTTGGCAGTACTTTGGCGTGCTTCCCGATATCCGCAGTGTGGGTGTGATGGGCGACGAACGCACCTACGGACGTCCGATCATCATTCGCGCGGTGGCTTCGGCGGATGCCATGACTGCTGACTGGGCGCGTCTGCCCCACGATCTGCTCGCAAAGATGAGCAGTCGCATCATCAACGAGGTCGATGGTATCAACCGGGTGGCGTACGACATCACCAGTAAGCCGCCAGGCACCATCGAATGGGAATAGACTCCATAGAAGCGATCGCTGCGGCGCCGGTCTCCCGGCGCCGCGCGTCACATCTGACCTGATCGTAAACGAGCAGCGAAGGAGGGCGTCGTGAGCGAAGAGTCCCGGGCGCAGGAGGAGATCGTTCAACATCGAGCACGTATCGATGAGATCGACTGCATGCTTGTCAGGCTGCTGAACGAGCGTGCGACCGAGTCGCTCGCCATTCGAGAGCTCAAGCCGCAGGTACACTGGGGTCTCTACGACCCCAAGCGCGAGGAGGATATCTTCGCAAATCTCGCCGCATGCAACAAAGGTCCGCTGTACGCAGAGAATCTGCGAGAGATATACGAGGCGATCCTGCATGTGATGAAGGAGATGCGCGGATGAAGGCCGGAGCCAAACGTATGGCGGAGAGTGCGGTCGAGCGAGATGGTGCCGTCACGATCATCGCGGGGCCGTGCTCGGTGGAGAGTCGCGAGCAGATGCGTGAGGTCGCTGCCGAGCTGAAGGAGCTCGGGGTCCGCGTCATGCGCGGGGGGGCTTTCAAGCCGCGCAGCTCGCCCTTCTCGTTCCAGGGCCTCGAGCTCAAGGGTCTGGAGTTGCTGCGCGAGGCTGCCGATGAGTACGGCTTGCTCGTCGTCACAGAAGTCACCGACTCGGCAAACGCGGCGATCGTCGATGAGTACGCGGACATACTTCAGATAGGCACGCGTAACATGGCGAACTTCAGCCTGCTCCGAAAGATCGGTGAGGTCACAGCCGAGTCTCACAAGCCTGTGGTTTTCAAACGAGGGATGGCGGCCACGATCGAGGAGTGGTTGCAGGCGAGCAACTACCTCACGATGCATGGCAACGAGAATATCATCCTGTGCGAGCGCGGAATCAGGACGTTCGAGACCGCCTACCGGTTCACACTCGACATCACTGCGGTGCCGGTGGTCAAAAGCCTGTCGTTGCTGCCTATCATCGTCGACGTATCACATCCGGCGGGGCGCGCCGATCTCGTGCCTGCACTCTCCCGGGCTGCGGTCGCCGTAGGCGCGGACGGTATCATGGTCGAGGTGCATCCCAACCCGCGTGAAGCGCTGTGTGATGGCCCGCAGTCGTTGGATCTCGCAGGGATTCGTTCGCTCGTTGCCGAACTCACAAAGGTTGCGGGAGCCGTCGATCGCACGCTGGCGTAAGGCACCGTGAATCAGTGGTCCCTTGCAGTTTCAGCACATCTATTCGTCGGTTGATGCTTACGAAACCTTGATGAACTCCGTTCGTGATGTCACAATGTTATGAGATTGCACGGCGGAACCGGCCCCGCACGTGAGCCAGATAGCTGCAAGAGGAGGCGGTCGCAGTGGCACAGACTCCGTTCGGCAAGATCTGCCTGCACTGCGGTGCAGAGGGTTCGGTTCGTCTGGGTCGGTGCAACGAGTGCGGTGACGTCGTGTGTGATCGGTGCGGTAACTCCCAGCTCAGCATGGGCCAGGTCCGGATCATCCACGACAGCTGCCTCAAGAACGCAGGAGAGTCGTCTTTCTCGATGATCAAGTTCGTCCAGTAGGCGGTCCGTGCTTCAATCCTTGGCCGTCGCGGGGTACACTGTCTGCCCATGACACTCACTTTGGACGACCTCAACCCTGCACAGCGCGATGCCGTTACGACCACCGAGGGACCGCTTCTGGTGCTCGCAGGGGCGGGCAGTGGTAAGACCCGCGTGTTGACCTACCGGATCGCACACCTCATCCGTGATCACGGCGTATCGCCGACATCGATTCTTGCGATCACTTTCACGAACAAGGCTGCCGCCGAGATGCGGGGCAGGCTTGTCGACCTGATCGGCCCGTCAGCGCGGCCGATGTGGGTCATGACGTTCCACGCGTTTTGCGTGCGACTTCTCCGTGCCGATGGCGGTCGACTCGGCTACTCGCGGTCGTTCAGCATCTACGATGCTGATGACTCCCGACGCCTTCTAGCGAGCGTGATGACCGAGTTGGACCTCGATCAGAAGCTGCACACGCCCAAGGCTGTGGCCGGCCGTATCTCGGCTGCCAAGAACGAGCTTCTCGGCCCCTCCGCCTATCGGGAGCAGGCGGCGATGCCGCCGGAGAAGGTCGCATCGCGCGTGTACGAACTCTATCAGCGGCGCCTCGCCGCAGCGAACGCCATGGACTTCGATGATCTTCTGGTGAACGCTGAGCGACTGTTGCGAGAACATCCGGATGTCCTCGAGTTCTATCAGGATCGCTTCCGGTACATCCACGTGGACGAGTACCAGGACACCAACCACGCCCAATACGAGATCGTGAAGCGTCTCGCTGCCCGGGACCGCAATCTCATGGTCGTCGGTGATGACGATCAGTCGATCTACTCGTGGCGTGGTGCAGATATCCGCAATATCCTCGAGTTCGAGCGCGACTACACCGAGGCGACGGTGATACGGCTCGAGCAGAACTATCGGTCGACCGCGACGATCCTCTCGGCCGCGAACGCGGTCGTCGCCAACAACACCGGCCGCAAGCCGAAGACACTGTGGACCACCAACGTGAGTGGCGAGATGATCACGCGCTACTCGGCGAACGATGAGCGAGACGAGGCTCGCTTCATAGCCGAGGAGGTGGAGCGGCTACTTCGCAGCGAGCACCGCTCGTATGCGGACTTCGCGGTCTTCTACCGCACGAACGCCCAGTCGCGTGTGATCGAAGATATCTTCCTGCGCGCAGGTGTGCCGTACCGGCTTGTCGGGGGAACGCGTTTCTTCGATCGGGCAGAGATCAAAGATGTGATGGCGTGGCTTCGCGCTACGGTGAATCCTGCGGACACGCAGTCGCTCGTGCGCGTGCTGGAGAAGCGTGCGGGTATCGGCAAGACGACGATAGACGCGCTGCGGGCGCATGCCAATGAGGAAGACATCACACTCACCGACGCCATCGGCCGGGCGGGCGAGGCCGGGTGGGTCGCAACGGCGCCGGCACGGAAGGTCGCTGCGCTCGCCGAAGATCTGCGGAGGGCGCGCGAGCTGGATGGCGAGACGCTGCGTGCCCGAGTCGAGGAGATCATCGCGATCTCGGGTCTGCTCGGTACGCTCAAGGCCGAAGGTACGACGGAGGCCGCCGGTCGCGTGGAGAACATCCAGGAGTTCTTCGGTGTCGTAGACGAGTACGACACCCAGCACGAGGAACCCGATATGCGGACTCTCGATGCGTTCCTCGAGTGGGTCGCGCTCAGAAGCGACCTCGATGAGGTGGCTGACGATGACCGTGCGGTGACGATGATGACGCTGCATGCAGCCAAGGGTCTCGAGTATCCGGTGGTGTTCCTGCCGGGCATGGAGGACATGATCTTCCCGCACGCGAGCGCCATCTTCGAGCCGACAGGGTTGGAGGAAGAGCGGCGTCTGTGCTACGTAGGGATCACACGTGCGCGCGAACGTCTTTATGTCCTGCACGCGTCGGCGCGCATGTTGTTCGGGCAGACGCAGTACAACCAGCCGAGTCGGTTCATCGGTGAGATCCCCGATGAGCACATGAAGCTCGAGGGTGTGGGTTCGGCCGGCTTCGGTGGTTCTGCGCCCGGGCGTGGGCGGGGCGATCGTGGTGGCTCCGTGCGATGGGGTGGCGGTAGTTCCCGTGGTACCGTGCCCGAGGGTCGAGTGTACGGCTCCGGCGCGCGTACCGAGCGCAAAGCGGAGGAGAGGCCCGTGCTTACTGCGGGCGATACCGTGGACCACAAGGTGTTCGGGCGTGGTGTGGTACAGGCTGTGAACGGCGATAAGGTAAGCATCACCTTCCCCGATGGTGGGACGAAGAACCTGCTTCTGGGGTACGCTCCGATACGAAAGGTCGACGTCTGATCCATGGCTCGAACGAAAGGATGGCGATGGGACCGGTCTTCGTCTTTGGGCACCGCAATCCGGACAACGACTCGATCTGCTCGGCGGTCGCCTATGCGCACCTGAAGAACATCACCGATCCAGGGGGTGTCTACGTAGCGGCGCGGCTCGGGCCGATGCCACCCGAGACTGCGTGGACCTTCGAGCGTTTCGGTGTGGACGTCCCGATCGAGCTTGCGCACGTCCGCGCGCGCGTCCGCGATGCGATGACTCCCGATGTCGTCACCATCGGCATCGAGGACAATCTCCTCGCCGCTGGGACACTGATGCGTGAGCGTGGTGTCCGGGCACTGCCGGTCGTGGATGCCGGGGGTGTTGTGCAGGGGCTACTCGATCATGGGATACTCGCAGAGCTCTATATCAACGAGACGGAGCTTCTCGGCTTCGAGAGGCTACCGATGACGGTCGCCGAGATCGCCGAGGTCGTGGGCGGGCGTATCCTGTGTGGGGAGAGTACGACAGAGCTCTCCGGTCACGTGGTGATCGGTGCCATGGAGCCCGGCACGATGGTGTCGTATATCCATCCGGGCGATACGCTCATCGTCGGGGATCGCGTCCGCACGCAGCCAGCCGCGCTCGATGCGGGCGCGGCCTGCCTTATCGTGACGGGCGGCTTCGACCCTGACGAAGCGGTCCTCGAGCTCGCGCGCGAGCGCAGTGCTGCGATCGTGTCGAGTCCGCACGATACCTACGCCACGGCACGACTGGTGAACCTTGGCCACTCGGTGGGTGGGGTGATGGATGCTTCGCCTCTCCTGGTCGACCCCGATGCGCTTGTGGCCGAGGTCGCCGAGGATCTTATCGAGAGTCCACATCGCGAGGCGATCGTGGTGGACGGTGAGTCTCGCCTGCTCGGCATCCTGACCCGTAGCAACCTTGCTCGCGGCATACGGCGGCGGGTGATCCTGCTCGACCACAACGAGGCGTCGCAGTCGGCGCCGGGTATCGAGGAGGCGTCTGTCGTCGAGATCGTCGATCATCACCGGGTGGGCGACATCCAGACCACCGCGCCGATCCTCTTCCTGAACATGCCCGTTGGCTCGACGGCCACGATCGTCGCCGAGCGTTACCGTGAACTGGGTACGGCTTTACCGGATGCCATGGCCGGCGTTCTTCTCTCGGCGGTCTTGAGCGATACCGTGCTGCTCAAGTCACCGACTACGACCGACGTGGACCGCAGGGTCGCACAGCGCCTGGCCGATCAGCTCGGCACCGTGGCGATCGAGTTCGGGCTCGAGATGTTCCGTGCGCGTGCTGCGCTGGCGGGTTTCTCGGCCGAAGCTGCCGTGAGCCGGGATCTCAAGGAGTACCGCGTCGGCGATCTCGCCATCGGTGTGGCTCAGGTGGAGACTGTCGATGCCGACGAGTATCGCGAACGCTCAGCAGAGCTTGCCACCGCGCTCGAGGAGTTTCGGATCCGTCACGGTCTCGATCTTGCGATGCTTCTCGTCACCGATGTGGTCCGGGAGGGGAGCGAGGTCTTTGCCGCAGGGAAGACGCGTATCGCCGAACGGGCGTTGGGGATCGACCTGAGTGCAGGATCGGCCTGGATGGACGGGGTGCTCTCGCGCAAGAAGCAGGTCGCCTCGCATCTTCTCGAGTCGATAGGAGGTTAGGATGGTATCTAGACTCCGTCGTGATTCCTGGCAGCGTGACCCGATTCCGGGAGTGCTCGTGATCGTTATGGGTGTACTGCTGGCCGGGTTCATAGCGCTTGGACTGGCGTTGTTGTTCGCGCCGGCGTTCGTACGGATGGACGTGACGCTTTCAGCGGCGATACGCGGACTTACATGGCCCTGGCTCGAGCCGGTCGCACGTGCAGCCTCGTGGCTTGGTGATTTCTCGCGGATGGCGGCTCTCACTCTGGCAGCCGGGTGTGCGCTCTGGGTCGGTGGTCGCCGTACGTCGGCCGCGACGCTCGTGCTGACGGTGGGGCTGGGCTCGCTTGCGGGCGCGGCGCTCAAGCTCCTGTTCGGCCGCGTGCGTCCCGCGCTGGAAGTCGCCCGTATCGCTCTCCCAGAGTCGTACAGCTTCCCCTCGGGACACGCGCTCTCGAGTCTGCTCTTCTTCGGCTGTATCGCATTCCTGATCGTCCTACACGTGAAGAGCCTCAAGCGGGCGCTTGCTGCTGCAGGCGCATGTGCGCTCGCAGCGTTCACGATCGCGATCTCACGTGTGTACCTCGGCGTACACTTCTTTGGCGATATCGTCGGCTCAGGGCTGCTCGGGTTCGGGTTGCTCACAGTGATGGTTGTCGTCTCTGCGCGCTGGGGCGCGAGCGGAGCGTCAGGCACTACCTGAGGTGTGGAAGAATGACGGTCACTGCAGTGGTTCAGGTGACAGTCGATGTCCAGAAAAAGTAGGAGCGAGGCGCATGGGGGATGCGCCTCGCTTCAGTTGAGTGGCGATTCTCCGAGTCCGGGGGGGGGTGGACCGGGTCGCACTGCTCAGGAGGAGATAAGCAACACGCGTGCCAAAAACATGAGGAAGCCCGCAGCCCGAGTGAGGACTCGGGGCTGCGGGCTTCCTCATGTTTGGATCTCAATGCGAGCGGTCGTCGCACCCGGGAGTACCCCGGGTCTAGCCAGTGACTACTGGCAGGTGAAGCCGCCATCGACGGTCATGTTCGAGCCTGTCACGAAGGATGCTTCGTCCGACGCAAGCCACACGATCAGGTTGGTGACCTCTTCAGCCGTTCCCAGGCGATTCATCGCATGCTTGCCGGCGATGAACGCGTACGCATCCGAGCCTTCGGTGATGCCTGCGTTGGTCAACAGCGGTGTGGCGATGAAGCCCGGGTGCACCGAGTTCACCCGAATACCCTGCTGTGCGTACTCGATGGCTGCTGTCTTGGTGAGACCAGCGACACCGTGCTTGGCGGTGACGTAGGCAGGTGCGGTGGCCCAGCCGACGAGTCCGAGGACGCTGGAGACGTTGACGATCGAGCCTCCGCCTGACGCCAGGATCGCGGGGATCCCATATCGCATGCCATAGAAGACGCCGTTGAGGTTGATGTTGATGACTTTGTGCCAGCCATCGAGCGAGTACTCGCCGGTCGGCGCAGCCTCGCCACCGATGCCAGCGTTGTTGACGACGATATGGACGCCACCGAAGGCGTCTACTGCTGCAGCGATCGCCGCTTCAACGTCGGCCGCCTTGCTTACGTCCGTGCGTACGAACAGTGCAGCGCCGCCAGCGGCTTCGATCAGTGACACAGTCTCAGCGCCGGCCGTAGCATCGATATCTGAGACGGCGATCTTGGCGCCGCCCTGAGCAAGGCGTACTGCCACTTCTCTGCCGATACCTGAGCCTGCGCCTGTGACGAATGCGACCTTATCCTCAAATGCAGCCATTCTGGCTCCCTCCGTAGGAGATGGGTGAACGGTCATGATTGTAACGATAGTTACAGAATTATGCTAGTCATTCGGCGAAGAGAGGCGGTGGCGGAGGTTGGAGGTCGTATGTAGAAAGCGCCGCCCCCCGTTCAGGGAGCGGCGCTTCGAGGGTGCTTCGATGGCGGGTGGTGCGCTGGGGTCCGCTATTACACGAGGCCCTGAGCCATCATCGTGCGTGCGACTTTCAGGAAGCCGGCGATGTTGGCACCGTTCACGTAGTTGCCCGGGGTGCCGTACTCGTTCGCTGCATCCACGCAGGATTGATGGATCGACTGCATGATGCCCTTGAGGCGAGCATCGACTTCGTCGCGGCTCCACGCAAGACGCATGCTGTTCTGTGACATCTCCAGGCCGGAGGTCGCGACACCGCCGGCGTTGCTGGCCTTGCCGGGCGCGTACATGATGCCAGCCTGGATGAACGCGTGTGCGGCCTCGGGGTTCGAGGGCATGTTGGCCCCTTCGGCAATGAGACGCACACCATTGGCGAGCATGTTCTTCGCATCCACGCCATTGATCTCGTTCTGGGTCGCCGAGGGGAAAGCGCAGTCGGCTTTTATAGCCCAGAGCGGGTTGTGGTCGAGCGACGGGTCAACCGGCGTGTAGACGGCGGACGGATACTTCTCGACGTACTCGGAGACGCGGCCGCGCGTCACGTTCTTGAGCTCCATGAGGTAGGCGAGCTTCTCACGGTCGATCCCGTCGGCGTCGTAGATGAAGCCGGCCGAGTCGGAGGCCGTAACGACCGTGCCACCGAGATCGAGGATCTTCTCGATGGTGTACTGAGCCACGTTACCTGAGCCGGAGACGATGCAGGTCTTGCCCTCGAACGTCTCGCCCTTGACAGCGAGCATCTCGGCGGCGAAGTACACGCAGCCGTAGCCGGTGGCCTCGGGACGGATGAGCGAACCGCCCCAGTCCAGCCCCTTGCCGGTCAGCACGCCGGTGAACTCGTTGCGGAGTCGCTTGTACTGGCCGAACATGAATCCGATCTCGCGGCCGCCCACACCGATGTCGCCTGCGGGGACATCGGTGTCCGGTCCGATGTGACGCTGAAGCTCTGTCATGAAGCTCTGGCAGAAGCGCATCACCTCGGAGTCGCTTTTGCCCTTGGGGTCGAAGTCGCTGCCGCCCTTGCCGCCACCCATCGGAAGCGTGGTGAGCGAGTTCTTGAAGACCTGCTCGAAGGCGAGGAATTTGAGGATCCCGAGGTTTACGGAGGGATGGAAGCGAAGGCCGCCCTTGTAGGGGCCGATCGCGCTGTTCATCTCGATGCGATAGCCGCGGTTCACGTGGAACTCGCCGGCGTCGTCCTGCCAGGGCACGCGGAAGATGATCGTGCGCTCGGGCTCGACCATGCGTTCGAGGATCTTTGCATCACGGAACTGTGGATTGCGGTCAAGTACCACGCTGCATGAATCAACGACCTCGGCGACAGCTTGCAAGAACTCCGGTTCCCCCGAGTTCTTCGCGCGGACCGCATTCATGAACTCGGTAGCGTACCCAGACATCGAAAAGCCCCCTTCTTGAGCGATCATGCGTTTGGATTTTGGCAAGTGTAGCGTATTGTGTTCAGGATGCGAGAGACGTTGAGAGAGCGTTTCCCTACACGATTCCACAAGCTCGGCGAGGAGGGGTCATGCCGCAGGAACTACGGCACGATGTGATTCAAAAGATCAAGGACCAGAAGATCGAGTTCATCCACCTCTGGTTCACTGATGTCCTTGGGTTTCTAAAGAGCTTCACTATGGATGTCGAGGAGCTCGAGAACGCGATGACCGAAGGGATGGGCTTCGACGGGAGTTCCATCCAGGGCTTCGCGCGTATCGAAGAGTCGGACATGATCGCGTACCCTGATCCGACGACGCTCAACATCCTGCCCTGGCGTGCAGGGGGCCAGCTTATGGCCACGATGTTCTGCGACATCGTCCGTCCCGATGGGACGCCGTACGAAGCCGACCCACGTTACGTGCTCAAGCGTCAGCTCGACCGCGCCGCGAAGATGGGTTACACGTTCTACGTGGGTCCGGAGTTAGAGTACTACTACTTCAAGGATGCGAACGGCACCGAGGTGTTGGATCGTGGTACCTACTTCGATCAGACGACGCGTGATCTGGCAGTCGACCTTCGTAAGGACACGGTGCGGGCGCTCAAGCGCTTCGGCATCCAGGTCGAGTACAGTCACCACGAGGTGGGGCCGAGCCAACATGAGATAGACCTTCGCTACGCCGAGGGGCTTGCGATGGCCGACAATGTCATGACATACCGCGTCGTCGTCAAAGAGGTGGCACAGCAAAACGGCGTGTACGCATCGTTCATGCCCAAGCCGATGTATGGCGAGGCTGGTAGCGGTATGCACGTGCATCAGTCGCTCTTCAAAGATGGTCGGAACGCATTTTACGATGCTGGCGATCCGTTCCACCTCTCGGCTATCGCCAAGAGCTACATCGCGGGCATCCTCGCGCATGCGCGCGAGATGTGTCTGGTCACGAACCAGTGGGTGAACAGTTACAAGCGCCTCGTCTCGGGTTATGAAGCTCCCGTGCATATCTGCTGGGCGCACCGTAACCGTTCCGCGCTCGTGCGCGTGCCGATGTACAAGCCGGGCAAGGAGAACGCGACTCGCGTAGAGCTGCGTTCACCCGATCCTGCGTGCAACCCGTATCTGGCGTTCGCGGTGATGCTGGCAGCTGGCCTGGACGGTATCGAAAAGGGTCTTGCGCTCCCGGCTGATGTCACCAACGATGTGCACGAGATGTCGCAGGCCGAGCGCGACGCATGCGGTATCGGCATGCTTCCGGGTGACCTGGACGAGGCGATCGTCGAGATGGAGAAGAGTGAGCTCGTGCGCGAGGCGCTCGGTGACCAGGTCTTCGAGTACATCCTGCGCAACAAGAAAGCCGAGTGGATGGACTACCACACGCGTGTGACCCCATATGAGCTCGAGGAGTATCTGCCGCTACTCTAGTCGGGTGATCGCATCGTGCAAAACAGGGCGCCTCTCCGCAGAGAGGCGCCCTGTTGCGACCCGACGTGATCTCTCAGAAACCGTCTTGGGGTACCCAGATCATGTTGCCGTCATCCAGGCGGTAGACGGTACCGACGGCATATCCGCGCCCTTCGCCCATGTCGTCCGTCTGCTCGAGGCGCTCGATCTCGCCAGCCGTCTTGGTGATGATCTCCATATCGGCTGCGCCAGGGTTCTTGACGATGGTCACATCTTCGCTGCTCAGTAGCTCGTTCAGGCCGAATCCCGAGAGGGCGACGATCAGAAAGCCGACCCCGATGAGTATGGCGACGTCGAAGAGGTTCCCGGTGGACTCCATGGGGTCGCCCGCGTGGTCGGTAAACCGTGATCCACTTCGTCGCATGTAGCCGTCAGGTCCGCCTCGTGCATAGGTATTCGCCATCCTAGAGCCCCACGATCTCGAGCGCGTACTCGATGTCGTCCATGTCGCGCGTATAGGTCCTTTCGCGCACGGTCGAGATGGCGTAACCGATGCCGCCGATAAGGAGGCCCACGACCGTGGTCGAGAACGCGATCACGAGGTTGTCGGAGAGCGTCTGCACGTCACCCTGGGCAAGTCCTACGAGTGCCGGCGAGATAGGGATGAGAGTGCCCATGAGGCCGAGGATCGGCCCGAAGCGGACGAGCATGCGGGTACGCTCCAGACGTCGCGCTGCAAGGCCCTCCACCTCGCTCAGTAGCTTGAGCAGGTGGTGCCGCTCGAGGTCCTCGGCTTTCATCATCTGCACGAACCGTTGGCCGTAGCGTGTATGCTTCAGCGCCGCACCGAGTGCTTCGATCGCCTCTTCGGGTTTTCCCTGCGTCACCGCGTCGCGAGCGAGCGTGGCCGAGTTTCGGAGTGTGGCGAGCGAGCGCTTGCGCCAACGCCCGATGATCTCGACCGTGAACCTACCCGCCTCGAACACCGAGAACACGAGGAGCAGCAATTCGGCGATGACGACCGGGTAGAGAAGCGCGGTCGCGGTGAGGTAGATGATCGCGGTGGGGTGGGTGACATAGTATGCAAGCGTATCCATACTGCGGGAACTCCTTGGTCAGTCGGCGGGAAGTACGGACAGTGCTGCACGGGCAGCACGGCCGAGCGGTGTCGAGAGTGCTCCGGCGGCGTAGAGACTACCGAGCAGGATGAGTCCCTCGGGGGCCGGAGCGGGAGCGGATGCACCCCTGCGGGCAGCGTCGGTGTCCACGATGGGGCCCACGCGTGCGAGGGTCCACCCGCGCTGAACGGAGACCGGGCCGTCGATCATGGCACCCGCATCGGTCATCTCGACGGACGCATAGCCCTCTGCCGAGCGCATGGTGCCGTTCCCTGGCGCCAGACCGCCGTTCTTCGCACCCGGCTTTCCCGAAGCTGAAGGCTGAGCGGCTCGTGGCTTCGCGCGGGGAGTGGTCGACGTACCCGATCCGCTGCTCGTGCCTTCACCGGTGTCGATCGGGTCGGTACCGGGCGAGCCCGATCCATCGCCAGGGTCGTCCGTAGCTTGCTCGGGTGCGGGTTGGTAGCCGATGGAGACACCGCGCAGGCGGGGTGTCGATGCCGGGCGTGTCGTGGTGAGGGTGATCCGGTATCTAATGAGCGTGCCGTAGGTCTCGGCGGGTAGTGTGTTTGTCGCCTGCGTCCATGGACCCTCGTCGACCGAGTACGTCAGCGTGACCGTCGTGCCCTCAGGCACATCTACATCGACCTCGATGCTCGTGAACTGCTTGCGGGCACCCGCAAGACCGCAGTCGATGGGGCCTGAGGTGATGAGGCCGCTCTCCGTGTGTCCGAGCTCGATCAGACGTCCATTATCCGTGTCTGCGATCAGAAGCGTTCCCTCAGGTGTGGTGGTCACGCGGCGAGGTTGACTAAGCCCCACTTCACCGAGGCCGCCCTCACCGGCGGCTCCGATGCTGCGCAGGACCGTGCCGTCACGAGCGACTACGATGATGCGGTTGTTCCCACTGTCGGCGATCATCGTCGAGCCATCGGGTAGTCGTTCTGCCGATACGGGGTTACTGAGCTGGCCGGGCCCTGATCCGGGGACTCCTGCCTCGCCGTAGCTCCAGGCGATTCCACCGGCCGGACTGACCTCCAAGACGCGATGGCCTTCGTCATCAGCGATGAGTGTGTTGCCGTTCTCCAGGCGACTTGCCCACTTGGGCCAGTCGATGTACCCGTCTGCGTAACCGTTGTACAGCGCGCGCTCACTCGTGATGCCGTACTGCCACTCGATCGTGCCTTCGGGCGTGATCTCGATGACCCGGGAGGCCTGATTGTCGGCTATCAGTGTGTTGCCGTTGGGTAGACGGAACGCCGTGAAAGGGTCGATGAGCTTGCTGTCGTCACCCTGACTGCCGTATCGCCACGCGATGTCGCCCGACGGCGTGACCTCAAGGACCGTGTCCTCCATGCGGTTGACGATCAGGGTGTTCCCGTTAGCCAGCCGGGTGGCGTGAAAGGGGACGAGGGCAGGGTAGTCATCGTTTGTGTACGACCAGACGACGTCCCCGTTCCTGTCGATCTCGTATACGCCTTTTCCGTCGCGGCTCGTGATGAGTGTGTTGCCGTCGGGGAGTCGCTCAGCGGCACGGGGGTCGAAGTTCAGACCCCCGAGGTCTTCGTCGAACTCCCATACAGTCGTCCAGGGAAGCTCGAGCCACGCTCCATCTCCGGCAGCGAGGGAGCCACGGACGGAGGTGATGTCAGGTTCGGCCCAGGTGGCTGCGTGGGCAGGAGTAGCAATGAGCAGCGCGCCTGCGAACAGGATCGGCAGCAGGGTGCGCTTCATCGGAGCTTCTCCTCTCTGGCGTATGTGCCCGGCAGTGGAGCGCGAGCACGCCTCAGAGCTTCAAGGACAAGGGTGCCCAGCCATCCGCCGAGTGCGCCGAACACGATGTGGGTGGTTGCTGACAGGCCGAGGCCAAGTGCAAGGTATCCCGTCGGGATGCCGAGAGCAAGGGATACGATCAAGCTCGTGACCAGCTTAGCCGCGTTGGCGACAGCACCGCTCAGGATACCGACGATGGGATGGCTCAGTCGTTCCCCACTAAGGAGGGCCGCCAGGTCCATGATGGCGCCCGGTGCGAGGTACTTCATCCACAACAGCAGACCCTCGCGACCACCGACCACGGCAACCGCCAGGATGCCCGAGACCAGTCCGAGCATCGTTCCGGCCCACGGTTTGCGCACCACTCCGCGTCCGACGAGTAGGATCGCCATCCACATGATTCCCGAGTGTCCGGGCACATGGATAGGTATGCGGAACACGGCTTTGGAGAGCGCGATAAGTGCTGCGAAGAGGGCAAGGATCACGAGGTCTTGCGTTGTGAAGAGCTGGCGTGAGCGGGCGCGGGTGCCAGACATGTGCTTACTCGACTTCAAGGATGGTCACGTCCCGGACCCGGTCGCCCCACTCGATATCGGGTCCGGCGATCTTCACGGTTCCCCGGTTGGCAAAGTCGAGTAGCACGTCCTCGGCCACCTGGTCGCGCGTGAGAACGAGCACGCCGTCGTCTCTGATGCCGAGTCCATATACGGTCAGGCGCTCGAACTCCGTGACGCCTGCCTTTGCCAGGACATCGAGTACGCCAGACCCCTCCTCGGACTTACCGAACTGGGTGAACGAGCGGGATGGGAAGTCGCGGAGTTCTTCCATGGAATACTCGGCGAGCACGGTGCCCTCCCGGGTCACCTGCAACGGAGCGATGTCCTCGGGGCTTGTAAGCAGCAGTTGAGTACCCCAGGCAGCCGCGATGATAGCAAGCAGGGAGCCGAGGACGATCAGTGCGATCGTCCTCGGCTTGAGTCCCTGCCTCGATTCATTCATGTGTTTCAGTATGCCGGACTTTACGGCAGTAGGTTCGCGATGGCGGTGTAGACAGCCTCGGTGACTGCGGTGAGGCCACCGAAGACGTGCACTTCATCGATCAGCGCCACGTTCTCGGTGAGGGTCGCGGCTGTCTCCGGGGCAAGGGAGTCCACCTTGGTGAGCAACAGGACACCGCCGTTGATACCTGCAGCCGCACCGCCTCCGAGCGCATCGGGGAACTTGGCGCCGGTCGCGATACCTACGTAGTTATACGAAGCGACTCCTGCGTCCACGTGATAACGCGCAACGAGAGCGGCCGTATCGTAGCGGCTCGTGCCCGCCCAGCGAACGAGTGGTGCGCCGAGCAGCGTCTCGAGGTCTGCCTCGGTGTCGGCATCGACCGCACTCATGCCGCCGGGGATCATGCCATATGCGATACCGAGCTCGTCGATGACGGCTGCAGTCGCTTCTGGTACTGCGGTGGTCTGCACGAGAAGCACCGGTATCTGCTGGCTGTACGCGAATGGTGAGATGGCGATGGCATCGGCGAAGCTGTTGCTGCGCACGAAGTACGCTTCGGTGGCGTTGCCGCCTGCATTAGCGACCTCGCGAGCGATCGCAGCAGCGGTCTCGTATCGACTGTCGCCTGAGACGCGCTTCACGTTGTAGGTCTCCGCAAGGGTGTCTTCGACCTCCTGTGGGACCGCAAGCGTTCCACCGATCAAGACGACGTCCGTTGCACCGAGACGGTCGATCTCTGCGAGCAGCTCGTCACTGACGGTCTCTCCGACGAGCAGGAGAGGGGAGCCGTGCACGCCAGCTAGGCTTGATGCAGCGAGTGCGTCGGCGTATGCCCGGCCCGTCGCGATGACGACCGTGCTCTCGACAGAGTCTGCAGGGAAGTTGGATCGAGACACGGCAAGTGCCGTGTCGTAGCGGCTATCGCCGAAGTCTCGCGATAGATCGCCGCTGCCGATCGCAACGGCAGTGGCCGTGTTGGAACGCGGGCCGACGTTGGTGGCATCATCGACTGCGCGGACACGGTAGGCGTACTCGACGCCTGCGTCGGCGGTCGTGTCGGTGAACGACGTCTCCGTTGTGGTGCCGATGAGTACTGCAGCGTTGGTCGTGTATCCGAGTGAGACCGTGGCCTCAGTCGGCCAGCGGTAGACGTTATAGCCGGCGAGCCCTGAGCCACCCATGTCCGTGGCGGCTTCCCAGGCGAGCTCCACTATCCCGGGTGCCAGGGTGGCGGTCATCTCGGTCGCGGCGGTCGGAGGTGTGGTGTCGTCCGCGTCTACGGCGATATCGCAGTCGGCAGGGCCGGTGGTGAAGTCATCACCGATCAGCCCGCGCTTGATGTAGATATCGACCACGGTGTCGCTCGGCACCGATGAGCGATAGTCGCCGCTGAGTGCGGCGATCGGGCCCTGGTTCTCGTTCGCATCATCGATGAGGCCGTTGCCGTCGTCGTCGATGCCGTTGGCCTCGGCTTCCCAGAGCGAGAGGAGTGCTGCGAGCTCGTCGTCTGCATCACCGGTGGATGAGCCATCCCGTACCGCCAGTCTCTTTCCCTCGAGATTGCTCGCTATCGTATCGGCGTTGTGGATCCACGATCCTTCGGTAGCGGCATCGAGAACCGTGACCAACGGCGGCTCAATAGAGTTGTAGGTGGAGTCCGAGCCGGTCGCCGAGAGAGAGATGATCAGGTAGTAGTCACCTTCGTTTGTCTCGTCGCCGAACTTGCCGTAGATCCAGGTGTTGGAGAGTGAGCCGTCGGCATCGGTGGTGACTGTCGGGCAGTCCAGCCACTCTCCGCGTTCCTGTACCCAGACACCGGTCTGTTCGTTCCAGGTGAAGCCGCGGTTGTTGACGTTCTGCGGCTTCGGTATCGGGCTGAAGCGCACCTTCATGTAGTACGAGGTGTTCGGCTCCAGGCCTCCCGTTGTATCTACGCTGAAGCGGACCCCGAACGGTGTGTGATCGTTCATCACGTACTTGGGTGCTTCGACGGACCCGAGGCTGTACGACTCCGCCGCCGAGGCGGGGACGACCGCGACGCCGCCGAGCAGCAGTGCTGCGGCGAGGCTCGCGGCAAGGAGCCTGCCAATGGTGCCTGACTTCGACATACCTTCTCCCTTCGTGCTGTGCCGATCGGTACCAGCATGGTCGGCGTTTGTCTGATGGGACCTGTATCTCCGGGTGTCAAAGGGGTCTGTGCCGGACCCTGGTGCGGTCGGAGGACTCCATTCTAAAGAAGAGTGTAGCGTATGCGACCACGGATGACTGCTGGTGTTAGCGTGCTTCTTCGCCCGTGTGGAGTGTGTCGTAGCCGGACAGCGAGTCAAGCGAATGTTTGAGCCGCTTGGATGACAGGCTGTCGAGCATAGCGTCGATCGCCTCATCGCTGACGCGATCCTTGCGCATGACAAGGTCGTAGCGCTCCATGAACAGCGGCGTGAAGTGGAGCCCGGCAGCCTCAGCCGAGGCGCGCAGGCCGATGCCGGCGTCTGCGGTGCCTGCGGCAACCGCCGAGGCGACTGCGGTGTGCGTGGAGTACACGGAGTCGTACCCGGGGACAGTGTCAGGGTCGATGCCCTCGCGGCGAAGTTGCGCGTCGAGCCATACCCGCGTACCGGAGCCCGGGTTACGATTCGCAAGGCGGACATCCTCACGTGCAAGATCGGTGATAGCCCGCAGTCCGAGTGGGTTGCCGGGCGCTGCCATCAGTCCCTGCTCGCGGTAGGCGAGCGTGACTGCGAGTACCGGTATGTCTGGGAAGAGGTGGCGCAGGAACGGAGTGTTGTACTCGTCGCACTCGTCATCGAAGAGGTGGCATCCGGCGATGTCGCACAGGCCTTGTCGAAGTGCGATCAAGCCGTCCAGGCTGCCCACGGGCACGCTGATCAGGCCGACGTGCGCGCCGCCGACGTCCTCGCCGAGCTTCTCCAGGCCAAGGTCGTGGCTGCCGAGTGCGATCAGCGTGTGTGGCTCGTTGGACTCCGGTGCGATGATCATATGTGCTTCAAAAGCGCCTGCTGATGCCCCGTAGTACTTCTCCGTGTAGTTGCGGACCACGCGCTCTTCGACGAGGGCGGCCAGTCCGGCAGCGACGAGCACCTGCATATGATGCCGCACCCATGCGGGATGCTTGCCGAGCCGCTCGCCGACCTGTGTGAGGGTGAGGGGCCGCACCATGAGCATGCGCAGGATCGCCAGTCGCCGCGGATCGGCGATCGCACTCAGCTGTGCCTGCTGGTCGATGGTGGTAAGACCGCTCATCGAGGTCACGGTGCTTCAGCTCCTATGTCTGTTCTAGCCCGAGGCAGTTCGCCGATGGGTGTGGTTCGTCGGTCCTTCAAGCATACCCGCCGTTTGGGCGACCGTCACGAGCCGCTTATGAACGTGTCCACGATGGTCTATCCGCTGCCGACAGCAAAGGGCTGCATGCGAACGATGCGAGATCGGATGCTTCCATAGTGACAGCAGCTTCATCGGGTCACCGTCACCGCTGCCACGGGGACGGGGTACCTGCAGCATCAGTAGCAGTCCGAGTGCTCCGGGCTACTACCGGTCCAGCCACTCCCGGACTGCCTCCTCCACGCCTGTGGCACCAGCGTCGACCACGTCGGAGAAGCGGGGCACGAGGCCTGCGATCTCGGCGAGAGGGGCGGGCACCGGGCTAGCGTGCGGGGCGATGCGCTGTACCTCGGCAAGGAGCTCCAGCCCGCTCATGGTGGCCGCTTCATCGACGAGAGGCTTTTCGTAGGAGTCACCGGTGAGTGCCTTGTACACGTCGGCGCCGAACTTGGCCCAGTGTGCGGTGGAGACCACGAGTACCGGGTTCTGATCGCGCAACCGCTCGGCCACCTCCCATGCGACCGCCGTGTGCGGGTCCATGAGGTACTCTTGCTCGTCGTAGACGCGTTTGATCGTCGCGAGGCTCTCGTCGTTCGAGGCCCAGTCGGCCGAGAAGAGTTCTCGAACCCTGGCGAACGTTTCGCGGTCGACGGTGAAGTGGCGCTGAGACGCGAGATCGGCCATCCAGCCGCATACAGTCTCCGGCCCTGCGAGGTGGTACAGCAAGCGTTCGAGATTGGACGAGATGAGGATGTCCATGCTCGGACTCGGCGTGGTGACGAACGCGCGATCGGAGATGTCGTATGTGCCAGTGGCGATGAAGTCCGTGAGTACGTTGTTCTCGTTGCTCGCGCACAGAAGCCGTCCGATCGGTACTCCCATGCGTTTGGCGTAGTAGGCGCCGAGGATGTTGCCGAAGTTGCCGGTGGGCACGCAGATATCCATCGGCGAGCCGGGCTTCACGCCACCCGAGGTGACCATGTCGGCATAGGCGCTCACGTAGTACGCGATCTGTGGGAGCAGACGACCCCAGTTGATGGAGTTGGCCGATGAGAGACGCAGTCCGTGATGCTTGCGTAGCCCGGCTGCGAAGTCGGTGTCGTTGAATGCTGTCTTGACCGCACTCTGGCAGTCGTCGAAGTTACCCCGTACGCCGAAGACGCCCACGTTCCCGCCGCGTTGCGTGACCATCTGTAGTCGTTGGATGTCCGAGACACCGCCGTCGGGATAGAAGACGACGATGCCGGTATGCGCACGGTCGGCGAACCCTTCGAGCGCTGCCTTGCCCGTGTCGCCTGAAGTCGCGACCAGGATCAAGAAGTCCTCGGTGAGCTCGCCTTTGGACTGCATCGTTTCGACGGCTTCCGAGAAGAAAAGCGGCATGCACTGCAGCGCCATATCCTTGAAGGCGCTGGTAGGGCCATGCCACAACTCGAGCACATGCATGCCCGGGACGACCTCGACGACGGGTGCGATCCGCTCGTCGTCCCACTGTGTGCCATACGCCTCACGCATGAGTGCGTCGATGCGCTCGCCCGGTACGTCGACGCCGAATCGAGCGAAGACCGCCGCAGCGCGCTCCGGGTACGAAAGATCGGAGAGTGCGAGGATATCCTCGAGCGTCATCTCCGGGAGCCGCTCGGGTACGAAAAGACCGCCTCCGGCTGCGATGCCGGTGACGACGGCCCGGCTGAACGCGGGGCGCGATCCGTCAAGGCCACGGGTATCGGTATAGCGAGTGATGGTGTCCATGTGGGCATGGTACATGATGAGACCTGCGCTGTGCTCATGTGCGAGAATCCTTCGTAAGGAGGTCCGCCGTGACGCATCACAAGTTCGATATCCGTAAGCTCGAGAGACTCAACGACCCCGGGCGATTCGAAAGCCTGCCGCCCGATGTGTTCTTCTCGGCGCTCGAACTGCCCGAAGGGTCGTCCGTGATCGTGGAGATCGGTGCAGGGACGGGACTCTTCGCTGAAGAGTTTACCGTGCGTGCACCCGGGGCAACCGTGTACGTCACGGACATCGCCGAAGAAGCCCTCGAGTGGATCCGCGCGAACCGCTCCGGTGTGGCAGGGGGGCGCATCGTCCCTGTCATGGCCGAGGAGACATGCGTGCCGCTTCCAGATGAATTCGCTGACGCGGTCTACATGATCAACATCCATCATGAGCTCGTCGATCCGGCAGCTACCTACGCCGATGCGTTCCGGTTACTCAAGCCTGGCGGACGCCTGCTCGTCGTGGACTGGGCTGTGCGCGAGACACCCAAGGGGCCGCCGGCGATCTCACGCGTGACCGCTGAGACCCTGACCGGGATCGTCTGTGGCGCCGGGTTCTCCGACGTCAAGGTGGATGAGGACCGGCTTGTGTGGCACATCATGGCGACGGCCACGCGTCCCCGGGAGTAGTACGCTCCGGGACAGGGCGGCACTCCCTACTCGTGTGTGCCGAGCTTACGAGAGAGCCCGCGGCCCACGATGGCGCTGTTGAGCTGATCGCACAGGCGGGATCGGGTGTACAGTCCGGGCGGTAGAGCCTCGACGACACCCATGGCGTCGGTCGGCAGGTCGAATGTCTGTGCACGCCCGATGGCGTCGAGTTGCGAGACGATCCGCTTCTCCTTGTAGAGCAGATCGAGCCATCGGCGGATCTCTTCGCGATCGTCTTCCATCGGTGTCCGTTCTTGGGGCCCGTGTGAGGTGGTCGTTTGTGTCCGACCTGTCCGGACAGGTACGATTCTACAGCTAGCCGCGACGGAGGGAGTCCCGTGAAGCACGTGATCGTGATTCTGGATGGAGCTGCCGGTTGGCCACTCGCCGAGCTTGGCTCCAAGACGACGCTCGGTTATGCGCAGACACCCAACCTCGATGCACTGGCCTCCATCGGTATGGTCGGGCTCGCACAGACGGTCCCGCCGGGCGTGGAGCCGTCGTCTTCGGCGGCGTGTACCTCGATCCTCGGCTACGATCCGGTCGCAGACTACGTGGGCCGGGGGGCGATCGAGGCTGCCAGTCTCGGCGTGACGCTTGCCGATGACGAGATCGCGATGCGTCTGAACCTTGTGAATATCATCGACGGGGCGATGGCGTCGTACGCGTGCGGTCATATCCGCACCGAGGAGTCACGCGCGATCGTGGAGGATCTCGCCGCTGCGCTCGGTGACGAGACGTTCACCTTCTATCCGGGGACCGCGTACCGGCACATCATGGTGATCAAGGGCCATCCCGAGTTGCTCGATCTCTCCTATACGCCGCCGCACGATATCAGTGATCAGCCTGTCGAGGGGAAGGGGCCCAGCGGCGAGGGGTCGGAGTTGCTGCTCGACCTCATGGAGCGCGCAAAGGGTGTGCTCGAGCGCTCGGCGATGAATCAGGCCCGGGCTGCGCGCGGCGATCTTCCCGCCACGGATATCTGGCCCTTCTGGCCGGGCGCCGCTCCTGCAGGGCTACAGCCGTTCAGCGAGGTGCGTGGTGTACGCGCAGCACTGACCTCGGGAGTGGATCTCCTGAACGGTCTCGCTGTGCTCTTCGGTATCCATCGCCTTACGATTCCGGGTGTGACCGACGGTTCGGACAACGACTATCATGCTCAGATCGAAGGAGCCCTCGAAGCCCTGTACGACCACGACCTGGTGATCGTGCATGTCGAGGCTCCGGATGAAGAGGGCCATGGCGGCGACACCGAAGGCAAGATCGCGGCTATCGAGGCGATCGACCGGGAGATCATCTCGGTGCTCCGGGACTGTGTGGGCAAGATCCGCATCCTTGCGATGCCCGACCATCCGACCCCCATCGAGCTCAAGACACACGTGGCCGAGCCGGTCCCGTTCGTGCTCGCCGGACCGGGTATCCCGGTCGGTACAGCGACGGCTTATACCGAGCTGGCGGCAGCGGCGACGGGGCGGGTCGTCGACCCGGGCAGAGGTGTGATGGATCTGCTGCTCGGCTGATCGCGTGTGGTCCGTGTGTCCGGAGCTAGTTCAGGTAGACCGTGAAGTCGGTGAGCACCCCGTCACCGATGGCTCCGGTACCGCCGAAGACCGTCATGCCTCCGAAGTCGTACCGACGCTGATCGAGGAAATCATATGTCGATGGGTCGATCGTCGTCGGCCGCGTGAGTATCAGGGGGCTGCCCACGTATCCGGAGGCGGCACCACCGGATAGCGCGTCGGGGAAGTTGTAGCCGGTCGCTACCCCGAGGTTGTCGTAGTCGAGCCAGCCATATCCCACGCCTTTGGTCGCACATATCGCAGTGGTGGCGTAGCGGTCGGCTCCGGCCCATCGTTCGATCGGGCCGACAAGGCTGTCTATCGTCATTGCGTTCGCGGCACTGATCACTGCGGTCCCACCGATGAGATACGCGTGATCGATAGCGCAGAACGTGATGGCGTCACGCGTGGGGTCGGGGACACTGTCGGGCCGTACGAGAAGGATCGGGATCTGCTCGCTATACGCGTGAGCGGCTACTGAAAGTGCGTCGGGGAAGCGGCTTCCGTTGACGAAGAATGCGGCCCGTCGCCATTGGTCCGCCTCTGGTGGGCGGGCGTTCACGATATCCATGACGAGGTAGGCGACTTGCCTGGCAGTGTCGTAGCGGTCGATGCCGGACACACGTGGCATGACGGTCATCCCTGCAGCGGCCAGCTGGGCGTCGACCACTGCAGAGATCGCACCGGTTCCGCCGACGATCCAGACGTTCTCGACACCGAGGTCCTGGAGGACGGAGAGTGTCGGTGCGGGAAGTGCGGCCTTGCGTGTGAGCAGGAGTGGTCCATCGAGCGTACCGGCGAGCGCGCTTGCACACAGTGCATCCGGGAAGCCTTCGCCGGTGGCGATAACGGCGTTACGGGACGCACCGAAGGTCTCGAGTGCGATCTCCGCCGAGGTCGTGTAACGGTCGGCGCCAGAGAGCCTGTGCGGGGATAGCGGTGCGACGGAGAGGGCGACGCGATCCTCGCCGACGTCACGCTGTGACACGATGCTGTGTCCATACACATCCGGATACATGTCGTCGTACTCGCTCGCTGCGACGATCTGGATATCCGGTTGCTCGGGCGCCCACTGCCCGTAGATATCTTTCGTTGTGTTGCGAGCATCCTGCCATGCAGTCAAGTCGCCGAAGATGGAGGGGTGCGTTTGCGCCCAGACGTTTCCGGTGGGGATGACGTACTGACGCGTCCGCGTATCGCGCGTGTAGATGTTCAGATCGGTCGGTGTGGTGATCGCGGTCTGTACCCATGCGGCTCTGTCTCCGTGGAGCGAGGTCGAGGCTGGGTCGATGATCGTTGCGGCCCTGGACGACTCCTGGAGTACGTCCGACGTGGCGGTGTCTATATCGTAGAGGTATATGCCATCGAATCCGGCTCGCTTGTCGGTGTCGAACCAACAGATACGGCCCTGGTCGACCGAGATACCGTTCGGAAGATTCGTATCGGGCACGGTGCCGAAGGTGTTCCTCTCGATATCGTACCAACGGATATGCCGGCCAGGTATGATGCCGTTCTTCCACACGATGTGGTTGCCGTCGATGCTCACGGCGACATCGTCATCTGTGTCGGTGGTGACGCGTTTTGCGAGCGCGCTATCCGCGAGGTCGTCGTACCAGATCTCACCGTCCGCCTCGGTCTTGTCGATCCATACGATACGGGAGCCCGAGATCGCGGGCTGTCCCTGGTCCTTTCCGTCTCCGTAGCCGATCGACGTGTCGTCATCGGTCCCACGATCGTAGACCACCACATCCGATGTGCCGAAACGACGCTCAGCGACGATGTAGCGGCCTCCGATCCGCGGACCGGTGAAGTCATAACCCGGCTGGTTCATCAGTACGGTGCTCGTGACCGGCAGCACCGCGTTCGCCGGTGAGACGACCCCCAGGGCGGCCACCGTCGCTATGGCCAGGGATATGCGGGCGGTCCTGCGCCGACCTGACATGGTAGACACCCCTTCAAGGCTGTGGGTGAACTAAGACGTTGTACCCACACAAGCTGGCGCGTATCCGACTCTGCCCCGTGCGCCACGGCCTGTGAGCCGCTACACTCGACTCATGGTCGAATATCGCTATCCACGCCCTGCGTTCACTGCCGATATCGTCGCTCTCACGTCTGTCGACGATGTCCGCCATGTGTTGCTCATCCGTCGTGGTAACGAGCCATTCGCGGGTCGGTGGGCACTTCCCGGTGGCTTTGCTGATGAGGGAGAGCGTCCCGAAGATGCTGCGCGACGTGAGCTCGCCGAGGAGACTGGTCTGTGCTTCAGCGGCGCACTCGAGCTCATCGGCGTGTATGGCGACCCGGGTCGCGATCCGCGTGGATGGACGGTCTCTGCGGCATACCTCGCGCTGTTCGACGATCGGGCCGGGGTGGTTGGTGGCGATGATGCGGTCGAAGCACGGTGGTTCCCGTTCGACGCACTGCCGTCGCTGGCTTTCGACCACGGATGTATCGTGGCGGATGCCGTAGCGCTCGGCTTCGAGCATCATGAATGAGTTGACACCGCTGGGAGCCGAACCGTACCCTGGCAGGACAGTCGCATAGCATCGTGCCAGCGATGGGGATGAGTACGCGAGCGTGAGTAGGGCTTCAGAGAGCCGGAGTAGCTGCGAACCGGTGCCCGAAAGACTGCGGAACATGGCCCCTGAGGCATCTGGAGGAAACGCGCAGGACCGTCTCTGCGCCGAGTAATGCCGGACGGACGCCCCCGTTACCATGGGCTTGAGAGCATCGGACACCCGGCGTAGCCCCGCCCGCTGGAACCACCACCGTCCCGTGCTCGAGATGAGGCCACGAGAGTGGCGAAGTCGGGTGGTACCGCGGAAGACGCACAAGCGCCTTTCGCCCTGACGAACAGTCCGGGCGGGAGGTGTTTTTTCGTTTTCGGAGGTAGACCTGATGGCCAAGAGCTGGGAAGAGATCAACGCTCGGATCGCATCCGGGGACGCCGTTGTCCTTACCGCGGAGGAGTTCGGCTCGCTTGCCGCTGACGAGGGCGTGAGCGCGGCTGCGAAGCACGTGGACGTTGTCACCACCGGAACGTTCGGGCCGATGTGCTCGTCGGGTGTGGTGCTCAACTTCGGGCACTCGGACCCACCGATCCGCATGA
>Ga0265295_1002972_pt1 | contig 25564 bp, 22 predicted proteins | sample Munlansysbiofilm_FD_192503 | JGI IMG/M metagenome (GOLD analysis project Ga0265295, IMG submission 192503) | Leachate microbial communities from a municipal landfill in Southern Ontario, Canada - Methane capture system biofilm | ecosystem: Engineered > Solid waste > Landfill > Unclassified ... | reverse complement strand
GAGGGATTGCAGGGATCACGGCTGCTCTTAACCTTGCAGATAACGGGGTTCCCACTTTCCTTGTGGAGAAAGACTCAAGCATAGGCGGGCAGATGGCTAAAATCGGGAAAATCTTTTCTCCTGATAAACTTGCTGAAGAGTGTGCGATGTGCTCGCTCAGCCCTCTTATGAATGAGGTTGCAGCCCACCCAAGGATTACTCTTTTGACCTGGACAGAAGTAGAAAAGCTTAGCGGAAGCGCAGGAAACTTTACTGTCAAGCTAAAAAAGAAACCGAGATATGTGAAAGACAACTGTATAGCATGTGGGAAGTGCAGCAGGGTCTGTCCCGTCTCTGTTGAAGACGAGTTCAACTGCGGCTATATGGACAAAAAGGCAATTTCTCTTCGTTTCTCTCAGTCAGTCCCCAAGGTTTACTTCATTGACCCTGACAGCTGCCTGCAGTTAAAAGGGGAAAACTGCGGAAAGTGTGCAGAAGCCTGCAAAACAGGAGCTATCGATTTCTCTCAGAAAGAAGAGATCATAGAACTGAATGTGGGTGCAGTTGTCGTTGCAACAGGCTTTGAAGAGTATGACGTTTCCCAGAAACCCCAGTACGGGTATGGGATTTTTGAAAATGTTCTTACCCAGATGGAACTTGCAAGAGTCCTGGGCATCAACGGACCTACAAAAGGGGAACTTCTCAGGATCTCCGATTTCAGCAAAGCTTCCAGCGACCCTGCTCCTTCAACATGTGATTCAAGGTGCGAAAGCTCGTCTGATCATCCCTTTGAGGTTGAAACTCCAGAAAGGATAGTCATGATCCAGTGTGTTGGTTCAAGGGACGAAAAGGAAGGAGGAAACCGCTACTGCTCAAGGTACTGCTGTATGGCAGCCCTGAAGCATGCAAGCCTGATAAAGAAAAGGTATCCGAAAACGGAAATCACGATCTGCTATATTGACATGAGGGCTTTTGGCTTTTACGAAAACTACTACCGTGCAGTCCAGGAGACCGGGGTTAACTTTGTGAGGGGAAGGCCTGCAGAAGTCATTGAAAAACCGGATAAGAGCCTTGTTGTAAGGGTTGAAGACACCCTTAGCCAGAAAATAAAGGAAATCCCTGCCGACATGGTAGTACTTTCCGCAGCTATGGTACCATCTCCGGGGACAAAGAAAATTGCCAGTGTGCTGAACCTCAGCCAGGACGAAAGCGGGTTCATCAAAGAGAGGCACTCCAAACTGAAGCCGGTGGACTGTTCCCTTGATGGGATTTTTGTCTGCGGCACTGCTCAGAGCCCCAAGGATGTTACTGATACAATTGCCCAGGCAGGACTTGCAGCCGTAAGAGCAAGGGCTTTCATTACAGACAGCCCGAAGGTGCTGGATAACGAAATTGCAGCCATAAACCAGCTACTCTGCACCCGGTGCGGGGAATGTCTTAAGTGCCCGTTTGATGCCCTTTCTATAAATGAAAATGGGAGGGTTGTTCTTGACCCACTTATATGCACAGGCTGCGGGTACTGTACCGAACTCTGCAGGGAAGGAGCTGTCCAGATTGCAGGTTTTACGAAATCCCAGCTAAAGGCTGAGTTAGAAGGCGTTCTTGAAGAAGGGGACGTACTTGGCTTTGTGAACAGCGGAATATCTTCCCTTACCTGTGACAATATCGGTAACAGTGTGCTCACATATCCTTCAAGTGTTAAATTGATCAAGGTTCCTACCTGCCTGATAGTTGACAGAGACCTGGTGCTGCATGCATTCAGGCATGGGGCGTCTTCTGTTCTTTTTGTGGAAGACCCGCCTGACAGCCCGAGAGCTGAAGTGATATATCCTCTTACTGTCAGCCATTTCGAAAAACTCAAAGAAGAACTTGGAGATTCAGGAAAGAGGATCCATTTCAAAAAAGCGTATGTTCCGAATATCAAAGGGCTTGCAGGAACTTTTACCAGCCTTGCCCGGGAAGGAGAGATGATAAAATGATTCCATATGTAAACGAATATGATACTCCGAACTGCAATACTCTTGCAGAGACAGCAAAAAAGAGTATCAGAACCCCTGAATCTCTGGGGCTTGACCGCTGTATCCAGTGCGGAGCCTGCACAGCTTCCTGCCCTGCAGCCCGGTTTACGGATTACAGTCCGAGGCAAATAGTAAAAAAAGTGCTGGAAAACGACCGCAGTGTACTTGAATCAGATATGATCTGGTCCTGCTTCTACTGCTATTCCTGCAATATGCGCTGTCCCAGGAACAACAGCCCTGTAACAATCGTGCAGGTGCTCAGGCAGATGGCTATCAATGAAGGAATCGGGGTTGAGAAGCTTGCCTATTTCCTTGAGATAGGAGAGTACCTTGCAGAAAACGGAGCCAGTAAGGTCCCGGGTGCCGGCATCAGCAATATGGAAAGAGACCTTGGAGAGCGCTGGATTGGAATTAAAAGGAATCTGGAGCCCATCCGGTCCGAACTGGGACTCAGCATGAGGGATGTCAGGAACACCCATGGAGAAGTTCAGGCCATTCTTGAAAGCACGGGCTATTTTGAAAGGGAAAAATGGATTAAAGCAAAGATACAGGAAAAAAAAATTCGCGGATTCCTGAAGACAGATTGCAGTAAAAACGAAAAAAAGAGCGGAGATTTCGGCTTTGAAAGCGATAGAAAGTATACCGGACAAGAAGCTATTACTGTTTAAGAGCTGCATGGTCGGACAGGAATACCCTGGCGTGGAAACCGCCACTCGTTACGCATTTGACCGACTTGGGGTAGATTATTGTCTAAATGATGAGCAGTCCTGCTGCACAGGGATAGGGCACTACACCGATATCTTTGAAGGGCTCACAACAACAGCCATTGCAGCCCGGAACTTTGCTGTTGCCAGAAGGTGTGGGTATCCAAACATAACCTGCCTCTGTTCAACCTGCTATGCCATTAACAAGGAGGCATGCGAGCTTCTTAATACCAATACTGAGGTCAGGGAAAAAGTTAACTCCATTTTCAGAGAAAAGGGCTTCGACGACCTTGTCTATGAAAAGGGCGATATGAACCCGCGGACCAACTTCTACCATGCAGTCGAGGTCCTCCTGAGTAAAGTCAGTCAGATCCAGAAAGAAAAGAAATTCGATTTCTCAGGCGTTAAAGCTGCAGCTCACCACGCTTGCCACTATTATAAAGTCAAATACCTCGATGCCGTCGGAAGCCCGGAAAACCCCCAGCTTATAGACACGATAGCCGAAGCCTGCGGGGCATCTCCTGTCCGCTGGTACGAAGACCGCACCCTTACCTGCGGAATGGGCTTTTCCCAGCTCCACCTTAACAAAAGCACCTCCCTCCAGGTTACAAAAACCAAACTCGACAGCCTCCAGAGAGCCGGAGTGGAGTTAATGATCCATATGTGCCCGAACTGCCATATCCAGTATGACCGCTACCAGCCTGTGATTGAAAAAGAGTTCGGGGTAGAGTACGACATGGTGCATATGAACATTGCCCAGTTTGTAGCTCTCTCGATGGGAGCAGACCCCTACAAAGTATGCGGTTTCCAGACTCACTCCGTGCCTCTGGAAGGTTTTCTTGAAAAGGCCGGTATAATCTAAAAACCTGATTTAAAGTTGAACCGGTCACTTTTTTTATTTCGATTTTTTCCAATCACTTTTTTTGACTCTACCGAAATTTATCGAACTTCTTTGAGGAATTTTGGCTTATATATACGTTTTTTCTTGACTTGTGGGGAATTCAATTTTTGGCGTACCATTCGACCCAACAGTCATTGGATCATTAATGCCAGTGACTTTGGGTTGTCCAAGCCCTTTATTACTTCTTCCCGAGTTTCCATCCACCATACAGGCAGGTCAAGCTCCCCAATAATCCGAAGCCTGGAGTAGAGTTATTTTTGTTTGATTCATTTCCATTTGAACTACTACCATTATTAGATTCGGAATTATTATTGTTTGAATTATTTAGTTCGACAGCGTTTTTTTCTTCAGATGATGATAAGTTAGTTTCTTCAACTCCTATGTCTTCAGTTGCATTGGAGGTTGCCCCTATGCTTTGATCAGTCATATTAGAATCCATAAAAGGCACAATTACAACTCCAATAGGATAGTTCATATAATATTTTCCTGTATTCACCATAGCTGTAACTTTGTTTGTGGCTGTGTTAATTATAGAGACATTGTCGCTTTCGGCGTTTGTCACATATACCTTATTTCCATCTGGAGTGACTGCAACTCCTAAAGGAGTAATTCCTACAGGAACTGTGGCTGTAACAGTGTTTGTTGCTGTGTCAATTACAGAAACATTGTCGCTTCGTTTATTTGGCACATATGCCTTTTTTCCATCAGAACTGAATGCAACGTCACAGGGATCGTCTCCTACCGGCACAGTGGTTGTAACTGTGTTTGTAGCTGTATCAATTACAGAAACATTGTTGCTGCCTGAATTAGTTACGTACACCTTATTTCCATCAGGACTGATTGCAATATCAGTAGGATGGTCTCCTACAGGTACAGTGTCTGTAACTTTGTTTGTAGTAGCATCAATTACAGAAGTAGTGTTGTTGCGACTGTTTGTAGCATAAATTTTTTTCCCATCTGGTGTAAATGCAACGTTATAAGTACTCAGCCCCACATTAACCGTGCCCACTACACTGTTTGTGGATGTGTCAATTACAGAGACATTGTTGCTGTCATTATCCACCACGCTGTAACGATTTGTCACATAAACCCTTGATCCTGTCGGATCGACTGCAACTCCCCGAGGATAACCTCCTACATCCACCACAGCTTCAACCGTATTTGTCGCAGTGTCAATTACAGAGACAGTGGTGCTTGTGCCTGACAAGTCCGCCACATACACCTTTGTTCCTGCAGGGTTGATTGCAACTCCAAAGGGCCAGCCTTCTACAGGTACCACGGCTGTAAGATTGTTAGTCGTTGTATCAATTACAAAGACAGTTCCAGTGTCGACTCCCAGACTTGTCACATATGCAAATGGAGCTGCACCTGCTACGCCCGTCAGTATTAAAATTGCAAGTGCAGTTATTCCCAAAACTCTTATGAGGGTATCTTTTCTGCGTGCTTTATTAGACATTGCTACAGGTGGGAGTGAAATCGAAAAAGTGTCAATCGGTATTGTTGATATAGTTTTAATTTTCATCTTTTTTCCCTGATCAGTGTTTGTCTTTCATGCCAGTGCTATTATCAAAAGATTTGGACTTTGGATATTTTTCTAAAATCTCCATAATTTAAGTGAATTTCAGGATAAAAACTACTTTTTATTACTCCCCTTTATCCAGAATGCAACTAGCAGGCTTACAACCCAGTAAACTATTTCGAATCCAGGAGTTATTTTTCTTTCTTTTGTAGGAGCGCCTGTATCTTTTGTTAAGATTACCCCGTCACCACCAGTTTCTTCGCTTCCACTACTGTTTTCTTCAGTAGAACTGCTTGTATTCAGCACGAATATCTTAGCCACTTTTGAGGCTGTTCTGTTTTCATTGATTACTGTCAGGTTAACAGTATAGGTTCCTGCTGAAGAGTAAGTATGGATCGGATTTTGATTTGTTGAATTATACCCATCTCCAAAGTCCCAGTTCCATGAAGTTGCGTTCTGAGAATGGTCATTGAACTGGATCGAGAGAGGAGCGTAACCGGAGGTGATATTGCTACTGAAGTCTGCAACAGTAAATGCTGATTCTGGATTTGCTTTCAGAATAACAAGACCATTAACACCTTCGCTTGCATAGACATAATTGCCGGAAACTGCAATATCTCCAGCAGAACCTGCATAAAGCCCTTTAAGAATTGGAGAAGAAGGATTGCTTATATCAACAACCACAAGACTATCATCAACGGCTACATAGGCGTAATTGCCTGAAATTGAAACACATTCAGCATATCCGGAAGTATTGTAGTTTCCCACAAGAATTGGAGAAGAAGGATTACTTATGTCAATAATCGCAAGCCCATTTTTGCTATCAGCTACATAGGCATAATTTCCGGAAACTGCAACATCGTAAGCAAGTCCGGCAGTATCGTAGCTTCCTTTCAGAATTGGAGAAGATGGGTTGCTAATATCAACAATCAAAAGACCATTTCCTTCATCGGCTACATAAGCATAATTCCCGGAAACCGAAACACTCCAAATACTCCCGGTATAATCATAATTTTCTATGATAATTGGGGAAGTGTCATACATTCCCTCAAGAATTGGAGAAGAAGGATTGCTGATATCGACGATGAAAATACCATTAGCCATATCGATTACATATGCGTAATTGCCGGAAACTGTAATACCTTGAGCCCATCCGCCAGTATTGTAACTTTTATTTAGAATTGGAAAGGAAGGATTACTAATATCAACAATCACAAGACCATCATCATCGGCTACATAGGCATAATTCCCGGAAACTGCAACACCTTGAGCAGATCTAGGAGTATCGCAGCTTCCTTTGAGAAAGGGAGAAGAAGGATTGCTAATATCAACAATCACAAGGCCATTATCCCAATCGGCTATATAGGCATAATTTCCTGAAACTGCAATACTTTTAGCCCTTACGATAGTATCGCAACTTCCTTTGAGAGTAGGAGAAGAAGGATTGCTTATATCAACAATTACAAGGCCAGTATTACTATTCGCTACATAAGCGTAATTCCCGGAAACTTCAATACCATGAGCATATCCGGTAGTACTGCCGTTTCCTTTAAGAACTGGAGAAGAAGGATCGCTTATATCAACAATTACAAGACCATTATCATTATCAGCTACGTAGGCGTAATTACCCAAAACTGAAACATCACAAGCAATTCCTGCAGTATTGTAGTTTCCTTTGAGAGTCGGAGAAGAAGGATTGCTTATATCAACAATCACAAGACCAGTATCGCCATCAGCTACATAGGCGTAATTCCCGGAAATTGAGACACCGTAAATATCTCCGGCAGTATCGTAGCTTCCTTTGAGAACTGGTGAAGATGGATTGCTTATATCAACAATCATAAGACCATTACCCCAATCAGCTACATAGGCGTAATTGCCGTAAACTGCAACATCGCCAGTAGGACCGGCATAACGTCCTTTGAGAATTGGATCAGAAGGATTACTGATATCAACAATCACAAGACCATCATTATCAGCTACATAGGCGTAATTTCCGGAAACTGTAATACAATAAGTATATCCGGGAATATTGTAGCTTCCTTTGAGAGTCGGAGAAGAAGGATTGCTTATATCAACAATCACAAGACCATTATCGTCATCGGCTACATAAGCATAATTTCTGGAAACTTTTATGTCCCTTACAAAACCTTCTGTCATAATCTTACTCACTAAAACAGGTGAAGAGGGATTAGTAATATCCAATATCAAAAAATCCTGTCCCTGGCCAACGTAGGCATAATTACCAGCGACATCAACAGCGTCTGTCGTCCCGCCAAAATGTCCCACCAGTTCCATGTTTACTTCAGGAGCAGCTGCTGCCCCGGCAACTGATCCTGTTATCGTTACAAAAAAAGCAACAAATATAAGCGGATGAATTATTTGTCTATTTATTTCCATTAATTATACATCCTGTCCTTCAAGTTCTCACTCTCGTATTTTTCAAAGATCTCAAACCCTTAACCACAGATACTTTTCTACTTCCATTTTTTATACTTCCATTCAAACAGAATCCAGCTTTCCAAGTATACATTAAGAAATGATAACGGATTTAGAATTAAACTGAAAGTCGTTGACTGACAACCATGGCGTTTTATTGGCATAGACATCTATTCTACTTACTGTGCTGTTATATTTAGTTTGGATGGCATGAAAAGTACTTTTGAACTCCATAAATTCCTCTCACCTAACTCCTTATAAGTTTTCTGTGTAAACTCTCGAACAATTGTTTTTCATACTCATTTTGAGTCTGTAATAATTCCTTGACCTTTGATAGTTTGATGATTTGGCCAGAAATTATATATGTGAACATATTGCCTCATCCTATATTCAAGAATTTATATACAAACGTCAGGGGCACAATTTATACTCACATATGGTGATATTTGTGAATGCCTAACAATCTTACAGCAAAAGATCAGCTTTTGTATCCAATATGAGCCTGTAGAGCCTGTGAATATTCTAAACTTTGACCGGCCTCGCCAAAATTAGATCCTCTCTATAAGACAAATTCTGATAAAACACCGCCCTCACCCTTACTTGCGGAATGGGCTTTTCCCAGCTCCACCTTAACAAAAGCACCTCTCTCCAGGTTACCAAAACCAAACTGGACAGCCTTCAGAGAAACGGAGTGGAGTTAATGATCCATATGTGCCCGAACTGCCATATCCAGTACGACCGCTACCAGCCTGTAATTGAAAAAGAGTACGGAGTGGAGTACGACATGGTACACATGAATATTGCCCAGCTCGTAGCTCTCTCAATGGGCGCAGACCCCTACAAAGTATGCGGTTTTTAGACTCACTCCGTGCCTCTGGAAGGTTTTCTTGAAAAGGCCGGTTTAATATAAAATCCCGTTTTAAAGTTCAACCGGTCATCTTTTTTATTACATCGGGAGTGAAGAGGTCACGGTTTGAAGCGTTTTTAAAAACATGTATCTAAGTTACTGATTATAAATGTAGTCAATAGATACAGTAAAAATACTTTCATTATTTTCAAGCTCGTTGTTAGCTGGCGTTCTAATCTCACTTAGTGGGTTTGTAAACAATCCCAAAAGCGCTACGAGAGTTAGAAATACAATAAAAATAGTGATTACCTTGCCGATTTTACTCATGCCAACACCTATAAAATGAGGGGAGCATAAACCCCACTTATATACGGTTGATTTTTGAATCAGAGACTTCAATTATTTTTATTTCGAACCAGAATCTAAATGCATATACTTTTCCAACGACTTTTGCTTATCCAATCCACTGTAACTTCTTTTTGAACTTCCACTCCCATATTGGCAAGCCAAGCTTCCCAATGACGAAGCTTGGAGTATTACCCTACAATATCATCCAGACCTACAATCAAAACTTTCTCATTTGTTTCGAGTTCATTTTTTATCCTGATTGCATCCCTCTCCAGAATACAATTCTCTCCAACAACCCAGGGCGCTGATCCATCTCCAAACTGGATATAACACACAACAGCCTTTTTCAACTGAAGGTTATTTTTTTCCAGCATTGCGAGAACATTTTCATCTGGAACAAATTCTTCAGATAACATAATTATGTTATAATTTCCTTTTTTGATTTCAACTACAGAAGTCCAGTTTTCATCTTTCCTTAATTCATATATTTTATCTTCATCAACTTCTATGTAGTACATTCCTCGCCCAATATTAGAATTATAGTCTATGGTATAATTCACGGGTATGTCGTAATTTTCAAGAATGGCTTTAACTTCCGCCTCACTAGTTTCATTTTCAAATTGAATAAGTAAACCAGGTGTTTTAACTTCTTGAGATTGCATCATCAGTGCTAAGAAGGTTAGAAGAGCAATAAAAACAACTACTACTTTGCTAATTTTATTCACATCAATCACCGAAAAAAATGAGGAGTTTTAACTCCTCACATATATACGTTTATTTTCAGAACCGAATGCTTCCCAATAAGGTACACAGAAATATATGGGATTAGGATCACCTATACGCAAATATTCATTCGAACCACTTATTTTGTATCCACGACACATTCGAACATGACCTGGAACTCCACTCGCGAAGGGTCTACCATTGTTAATTTCATTCATAGCTCCAGCAAAAGATACAGTGTCTGTACTGAATGAATCAGGTTTATTCATTCCGTTGCTTGAACGATAATAAAGTAACTGATTGGGATAAGTAACCCCATTAGGAGCTACCCCATTCATCATTTCATATATAGTAGTTTGGTGAGGACTTTCATCATTGTAATATTTAGTAAGCATTTTGGCAGTTGCTGGAGCACAGTAGTAACTCGTTATTTGCGCATACACAGTAGCACCAAGATCTACTTCAACATCAGTTCTCGATTTTGTTATATCGGCACTGAGTTTTTTAATATTTTCTTCAGTGACTGCCGCATTAATACTAACCCCCTTATTAACTGCTGCTTGTTCTATAGATTTAGCAAGTTCATCACTTTTTTGCCAGTGTCTTAGGTTGTTGTCTATCCCATTCTTCAATCTCTGTTCATATATTGACCATATTCCGGGTTCAGTTTCAGTTGCAGGTTTATCTTCTACTTTTTCAAGAGTGTATGCATCCACAAATATCCGATGTTCAACTCCTGTAGTCTTGTCCTTTACTATAGTCATTGCTCCTACGATAGGATAATCGTATACAACCATCTGTGTTGATTTGATTTCCCCCTCAGGGTATTCATTTTTAGGACTCGTTACGAAATAACCTAGGTAACGCATAATTATGTTAGAAGTTAATCGAGCTGCTTGCTTGTGGAAATGGTTGAGGACAGTCTAAAAAGTTACCTATGTTATTTCGCGGTGGGTCCTTAGTGGGTTTGTAAACAATCCCAAAAGCACTACGAGAGTTAGAAATACAATAAAAATAGTTATTTCCTTGCTGATTTTCATACCAACACCTAAAAAAGATGTGAGGTTTTAATCCCTTTTATATATGGTTAATTTCAGAATTAATGGTTTACAAATGCTTGTGTATCAATCCGGATAGGAAATGAACAAATGTCGCCAAGGACTTTTGAATATCCGATCCCTCCGATCCCCCTGTTACTTCTTTCTGAACTTCCATCCACCGTACAGGCCGGCCAAGCCTCCCAATAACCCGAATCCTGGAGTAGAACTATTTTTGCTCGATTCATTTTCACCTGAGCTACTACCGTTACCCGATTCAGAATTATTATTGTTTGAACTACTGAGTTTGAGAGCGTTTTTTTCTTCAGATGATAAGTTAGTTTCTTCAACTCCTGAATTTTCAGTTGAACTGGAGTTTGTCCCTGTACTTTGACCAGTCGTATTAGAATCTATAAAATGGCCAAAAGCAACTCCTGATGGATGATATCCTACATTTACAATGGCTATAACATTATTTGTGGCTACGTCAATTACGGAGAGGTTATTGCTGTCATAATTCGCCACATATACTTTTGTTCCATCTGGATCGACTGCAACTCCATTTGGATGAGTTCCTACAGAAATTGTAGTTGTAACATCATTAGTTGCTGTGTCAATTACGGAAACCGAATCATCTTCCCAGTTCGTTACGTATACCCTTTTTCCATTCGGAGTGACTGCAACTCTACCAGGACGATTCCCCACAGAAATTGTAGTTGTAACATTATTAGTTGCTGTGTCAATTACAGAGACATTATTACTGCGAGCGTTCAACACATAAACTTTTGTTCCATCTGGAGTGACTGCAACTCCAATCGGAAAATTTCCTACATTTACAGTGGCTATAATATTGTTTGTAGCCGTGTTAATTACAGAAGTAGTGTTGCTGCGACGGTTCGTGACATATAGTTTCGTTCCATCTGGATTGATAGCCACTGCCCAAGGATCAGTTCCAACATTTAAAGTATCTATCACACTGTTTGTGGCTGTACTAATTACTGAGACAGTGTTACTGTCACGGATCGCCACATATGCCCTCGTTCCTGTCGGGTTAATGGCAACTCCACAAGAACTTCCTCCTACATCCACTGTGGCACTTCGTGTATTTGTTTCTGTGTTAATTACAGAGACAGTAGTGCTACCTATACTTGAATCTGTCACATATATTTTCGTTCCATCTGGTGTGGCTGCAACTTTGCCAGGGTAGCCTTCAATCTCCACCATGGTTGTAAGATTATTAGTTTTTGTGTCAATTACAAAGACAGTGCCAATGTTGATGTTTTTCCCCGGACTTGTCACATATGCAAATGGAGCTGCATATGTGATATTCGCCTTTACTATAAGTGCAAGCGCCATTATTACAAAAGCTTTTATAAGGATACGCTGACATGCTTTATCACATATTATTTCTTTCATTTTAGCCTCCCTTTTATAGACTCTTACAGTTGAGATAATTTCAGGATGGAATAACTTTATTTATAAATTAAATTTTATATTTCGGAACACATCTATTTTTTGCTTTTTAAGTATCTTTGTCAATTTTGGCAAAACTTCAACTTAAACAAATATATGAAGTGCCCTTCCTGTATATCATTTCTACAGAGGAAGAAAAGTTCTATGAATTTCCATAGAGCATTATTTCACAGAAGGAGGTAAGAGTAAATTTATAATTTTAGCACAATATTATTTTTGGAATAGGATCTAATAATTAAAGGAGTTCGATAAACTCCACTCTTTGGCTTTTATATATACATATAATCAACCATTGGAACCAAGGTTTATCGAACTCCCGAGGAATTTTACCTCACATATACACGTCCAACTTCTGGGCCACCGTAAGTGCATTCATATCTTACTTGACCGGATGACCCAACAGGCCACGGATCATTAATATGCAAATGGAAATACCCATCTTGATATAGGTATCCTCGACAAAGTCGACAATGTCCAGAAATCATACTGAAAAAAGGTCTTCCGTTGTCAATCTCGGTAACAGCGTCAATATTATAAAGTGCGGAAGTCCTGACAGTTGGCGTTTTATCCCATTTATCTTCAACCCATTCCTCAATGTCATCATATGAGAGCCCATCATCGGGTACCCCATCCAAATAGTTGTAGATAGACGTTTGTGAAGGGGCAGGGTTCGGGTCATTAAAGTACATACAAAGCATTCGGATACTAGTTGGAACACAGTAGTATTCAGTTTCTTGTCCAAGATGGGGAACATAAATGTCTCCACTTGTTATAGATTTTATCGCTGCATCGCCACTGAGTTTTTCAATATTTTCTTCCGTGACTGCCGCATTAATATTAACTCCTTTATTAGTCGCTGCTTGTTCAATAGATTCTGTGAATTGACTACTTTTCTCCCACTCTTTTAAATTCTCTTCCACTCCACTCTTCAATTTCATTTCATACATTGACCAAACCCCTGGATTGGTTTCAGTTATAGGTTTATCTGGCACTTCATCAAGGGTATATGCATCTACAAATGTCCGATATTCATCTCCTGACTTGTCCTTTACCGCAGTCATCGCCCCTATTTTAGGATAACTGTATACAACCATTTTAGTTGATTTTATTTCTCCGGTCGGGTAATTTTTTTTGGCAATTTCTTTTGACTTCTTCATGGCTTCAGCTACTTTATAGGGTTCAGGATCAAACGTAATGTCGTTGAATGAATGTCCCAGCGTTTTATTGGCATAAATATCAATTGTACCTATCAATTTTTTTTCTTTGTATACTGAGAATTGATAAAATAATTTCTGACCATTTATGTCGTAAAGCTCAACCGGTTTGGGATCAACAGATGCCCCTGTCCAGTTTTCAAAGCCTGGTGCATCGGCTGCTATGAAACTTATCATGTTCGCACTGGCATGCTTAAAAGCTTCCTCAGCAGTTACAGAATAATCTTTTTCTTCTTGTGCACTTACTGCCGGTATTAACACCATACCAACCAGCAGTGTTGTTAAAACAAGTATACCTACTCCAATTTTATTATGGTTCATTACTTTATCTCCTGTGTATCTTATACCCAGGAGGCAGAATCAGACAAGCTAAGCCTTAAATACAGACAAAGCTAACATAACTCATGCCTTTAGGGCGTGTTTTGTGGAGTTCGGGCGGTACCTGGAAAGCACTTCTGAACTCCATAAATCCCTCTTATCTAACTCCTTATAAGTTTTCTGTGTAAATTCTCAAACAATTCGATTTTCGAACTGATTTTGAGTCTGTAATTGCCTGTAATAGTTCCTTGACCTTGACAGTTTGATGATTTGGCCAGAACTTATATATATATGTATATTGTCTCCTTATATATTCAAGTACTTCTCTATAAACTTCCCAATTCTACTGAATATTCTCATATATTGATTTTTGTTTAACTATTACAGTTTTGCCGCATAAAATCAGTGTTTGTATCTAATACGAGCCTGTATATATTCTAAGCCTTCTAATTTTTGGCATGTCTATTTAAAAATTATGTCTCCTATATTTTAGACAAATTATGACAAAATATCGCTCACGCCCTCACCTGCGGAATGGGCTTTTCCCAGCTCCACCTTAACAAAAACACCTCTCTACAGGTCACCAAAACCAAGCTGGACAGCCTCCAGAGAGCCGGTGTGGAGTTAATGATCCATATGTGCCCGAACTGCCATATCCAGTACGACCGCTACCAGCCCGTAATTGAAAAAGAGTATGGGGTAGAGTACGACATGGTGCACATGAATATTGCCCAGTTCGTAGCTCTTTCAATGGGAGCAGACCCCTACAAAGTATGCGGTTTCCAGACTCACTCCGTGCCTCTGGAAGGTTTTCTTGAAAAGGCCGGAATAATATAAAATCCAGTTTTTAAATAGAACTGGCTATCTTTTTTATTACAATGGGAGTGAAGAGGGTCACGGCTTGAAACGTTTTTAAAAATATGTATCTGATTTACTGATCATTAATATAGTCAATAGATACGGTAATAATACTTTCATTATTTTCGAGCTCGTTTTTCATTTTGACTGCATCTTCCTCCGGAATCCAATACCTGAACCCGTCCGGCTTTTCAAAGCGAATATAGCACCAGACGAACTTTTTCACCTGAGTGTCATATTTATTCAGTATCGAAAGAAACTTTTCATCATTGACAGCCTGTTCGGATACCGCGATTACGTAAGAATGTCCTTTTCGAATGCCAGTAGCAGAAGAAGATATAATCCAATCTTTATTCTCTTCTTCCATCCCTTTTCTCAATTCGCGTCTTATATCCCGATTATCTTTGTCTACCATAATGTAATATTTATTTCCCATAGAACCCGTGTTGCAATCTATGCTATAGTTCGTAGTCATGTTATAGTTGTTATAGTTTTCAAGAACATGTTTAACTTTCTATTAGGAAGTTCCGTATTCAAATCGGATGTTCATCCCACCCACCTTAAGCTCGTTGTTAGCTGGCGTTCTAATCTCACTTAGTGTGTTTGTAAACAATCCCAAAAGCACTATGAGAGTTAGAAATACAATAAAAATAGTTATTTCCTTGCTGATTTTCATACCAACACCTAAAAAAGATGTGAGGTTTTAATCCCTTTTACATACGGTTAATTTCAGAACCAGAGGCTTCAACAGTTTGTGTATCAATCCGGATAGAAAATGAACAAACGTCGCCAAGGACTTTTGAATATCCGATCCCTCCGATCCCCCTATTACTTCTTTCTGAACTTCCATCCACCGTACAGGCCGGCCAAGCTTCCCAATGACCTGAAGCTTAGAATATTATCCTTGAATATAATCGAGGCCTACAATCAAAACTTTCTCATTTTTTTCAAGCTCATTTTTTATCCTTATTGCATCCTTTTCCAGAACACAATTCTTTCCCACAACCCGGTCTGGTGATCCATTTCCAAAATGGATATAACACACGACTGCCTTTTTCAACTGAAGGTTATTTTTTTCCAGTACTGTAAGAAAATTTTCATCTGGAACAAATTCTGCAGATAACATAATTATGTTATAATTTCCTTTTTTGAGTTCAACTACAGAAGTCCAGTTTTCATCTTTCCTCAATTCATTGATTTTATCTTCATCTGCTTTTATGTAGTACTTTCCACGCGAAATATTAGAATTGCAGTCTATGGTATAATTCACAGGTATATCGTAATTCTCAAGAATGGCTTCTACTTCCGGTTCAGTAGTTTCATTTTCAAATTGAATAAATAAAGCAGCCACTTTAACTTCGTGAGATTGCTTTATCAGTATTACGATAGTTAGAATGACTATAAAAACAAGTACTACTTTGCTAATTTTATTCATATCATTCACCAAAAAAATGAGGGGTTTTAACTCCTCACATATATACGGTCAACTTCAGAACCAAATGCTTCCCAATAAGGTATACGGAAATACACAGGGTTAGGATCACCTATACGCAAATACTCATCCGAACCACTGATTTTGTATCCACGACACATTCGAGCATGACCTGTAACTCCACTCTTGAAAGGCCTTCCATTATCAATTTCATTAGTAGCTTCTTCAAAGTTAATAGAATCTTCTACATATGAATTAGGTTTATTTAATCCGCTGCTTGAATGATAATAAAGTAACTGCTCGGAATTATAAACCCCGTTAGGAGCTACCCCGTTCATCATTTCATATATAGTAGTTTGGTGAGGACTTTCATCATTGTAATATTTAGTAAGCATTTTGGCAGTTGCTGGAGCACAGTAGTAGCTCGTTATTTGCGCATATACAGTAGCACCGAGATCTACTTCAACATCGGTTCTCGATTTTGTTATATCGGCACTGAGTTTTTTAATATTTTCTTCAGTGACTGCCGCATTAATACTAACTCCCTTAGTAGCTGCTGCTTGTTCTATAGATTTAACAAGTTCATCACTTTTTTGCCAGTGTTTTATATTATTTTCTATCCCATTCTTTAATCTCTGCTCATATATTGACCATATTCCAGGTTCGGTTTCAGTTGCAGGTTTATCTGGTACCACATCAAGGGTATAAGCATCCACAAATATCCGATGTTCATCTCCTGTAATTTTGTCCTTTACTATAGTCATTGCTCCTACGAGAGGATAATCGTATACAACCATCTGGGTTGATTTGATTTTTCCATCTGGGTATTCATTTTTGGCGATTTCTATTGATTTATTCATAACTGTAGTGGCATCAAAAGGCTTTGGCTCAAATAAAACAAGTTGGACTGTTTGCCCAAGCCTTTTATCTGCAGCAATGTCGATTATACCTATCAGGGTTTTATTTTTATAGACCGAAAATTGATAATACAATTTTTGACCAGTTGGATCGTAAAGCTCCAATTGTTTGGAATCAATAGATGCCCCTGTCCAGTTTTCAAATCCTGATGTGTTAGTTGCGATAAAGTTTATCATTTGCGCATTGGCATGCTTAAAAGCTTCTTCAGCAGTTACAGAATAATTATCCTCTTTCTGTGCACTTACGGCTGGTATCAATGCCATGCCAATCAGCATTATTGCTAAAATTAGCGATCCTATTCCAATTTTGTTCTTAATCATTTGTCTAACTCCTAGTTATTTTTCCCTAGGAGGCAGAATCAAGCAAGCTTAAATATACGCAAAGCTAACATAATCATTGCCTCTTAGGGCAGATTTTATGGAGTTCGGGTGAACTTGGAAAGTACTTTTGAACTCCATAAATTACTCTTAGTTAGCTCCTTATAAGTTTTCTGTGTAAACTCTCGAACAATTGTTTTTCATACTTATTTTGAGCCTGTAATAATTCCTTGACCTTTGATAGTTTGATGATTTGGCCAGAAATTATATATATAAACATATTGCCTCATCATATATTCAAGAATTTATATTCAAACGTCAGGAGCACAATTTATACTCACATTTAGTGATATTTGTGAATACCTAACAGTCTTACAGCAAAAGTTCTGATAAAATACTGCCCGTACCCTCACCTGCGGAATGGGCTTTTCCCATCTCCACCTTAACAAAAACACCTCTCTCCAGGTCACCAAAACCAAGCTAGACAGCCTCCAGAGAGCCGGTGTGGAGTTAATGATCCATATGTGCCCGAACTGTCATATCCAGTACGACCGCTACCAGTCTGTGATTGAAAAAGAGTACGGGGTAGAGTACGACATGGTACACATGAATATTGCCCAGTTCGTAGCTCTTTCAATGGGAGCAGACCCCTACAAAGTTTGCGGTTTCCAGACTCACTCCGTGCCTCTGGAATGTTTTCTTGAAAAGGCCGGTATAATCTAAAAACCTGATTTAAAGTTTAACCAGTCATCTTTTTTATTTCGATTTTTTCCAATCACTTTTTTGGCTTTGCCGAAAGTTGTTCCTAAATGAGCAAGTCCTACAGGCACTGTGGCTGTAACAGTGTTTGTAGTCGCATCAATTACAGAAGTAGTGTTGTTGCTAACGACAGCAAAACCCATTTTGGCACTTACTTCTTCCTTAACTTCCATCCACCATACAGGCAGGTCAAGCTTCCCAATAGTCCAAAACCTGGAGTAGAGTTATTTTTACTTGATTCGTTTTCATTTGAGCTACTGCCATTATCGGATTCTGAATCATTCTTTTTTGAATTATTGAGTTCGACAGTGTTTATTTCTTCAGATGGCAAGTTCGTTTCTTTAACCCCTATGTCTTCAGTTGCATTGGATGTTGTCCCTGTACTTTGGGCAGTCATATTGGAATCCTTAAGAGGCACAATTACAATCCCAGTAGGATAGATTCCTGCATTTACCGTAGCCGTAACAGTGTTTGTGGCTGTGTCAATCACTGAGACATTGTCGCTTTCGGCGTTTGTCACATATACCTTTTTTCCGTCCGGTGTGACTGCGATTCCCAGGGGCCATTCTCCCACAGGCACTGTGGCCGTGACAGTGTTTGTTTTTGTATTAATTACAGTGACACTTTTATTGTAGAAGTTCCCTAAATATACCTTACTTCCATCTGGACTAATTACAATTTCACGAGAAGAAGTTCCTACAGGCACAGTGGCTATTACAGTATCCGTGGCTGTATCAATTACAGAGACAGTGCTGCTGCCAGCTACATATACTTTGTTTCCATCAGAAGTGACTGCAACACGGTCAGGTAAGCTTCCTACAGACACAGTGGTTATTACATTATCCGTGGCTGTATTAATTACAGAGACAGTGCTGCTGTTATAGTTAGTTATGTATACTTTTTTTCCGTCCGGTGTGACTGCAATGCCACAAGGGGAGTCTCCTACAGACGCGCTGCCTGTAACTTTGTTTGTAGCCGCGTCAATTACAGAAGTAATGTTGCCGCGAAAGTTCGTGACATAGATTTTTTTTCCATCTGGTGTGATTGCAACATTATGAGTACTTTGCTCCACAATAATCGGTGCCATTAAGGTATTTGTTGCTGTGTTAATTACAGAGATATCTGTGTTGTCACGCTGCTTCGGCACATAAACTCTTGTTCCTGCAGGGTTAACTGTAATTCCCGAAGGATAACTGCTTCCTATATTCACTTTGGCGCTAACCGTATTTGCAGCTGTATCAATTACATAAACAGTGCAAACGTCTATAGCTGCGGACGCTACATATAACTTTGTTCCTGCAGGGTTGACCACAATTCCTACAGGCCACCCTCCTCCAAGAGGCACTCTGGCTGTAACATTGTTAGTTGCTGTGTCAATTACAGCGACAGTAGGAGTAGGAACAGTACCATTATAATTCATGTCGTAATAATAACCTCTCTGATTATAATCCCCCAGATTTGTCACATATGCAAATGGAGCCGCACCTGCTACACCAGCCAATATTAAAATCGTAAGTGAAGTCATTCCCAAAACTCTTATGAGAGTATGCTCTCGATATGTTTTATCATACGTTATTTCTTCCATTTTAAATCCCAGCTTATGGACTCATCAAAAAGTAACAACATCAGCGACCCTCTCCTAGATTTAGTTTATACCAGCACCCTATAAATAAGGAGGTTTCGATAAACCCCAATCTTTGGCTGGTTATTATATAGGTTCATAGAAACCGTTGAAACCAGAAGTTTATCAACCTCCTCTGAGGAATTTTTACCTTACATATATACGTGTAGATTCTGAACTGCCGTATGTGCGTTCAAGTAATCCTGGATTACCATATGTCGAACCAACAGGCAGTGGGTCATTAATGCGCAAATATGTATACCCATCTTGAACTATGTATCCTTTACAAAGTCGAAAATGACCTGGAATCATACTGAAGAATGGTCTATTGTTTTCAATTTCTGATATAGCGACACTATCAGAAAAACTACTAGCTATAGTTCCCGTTTTTCCCCATCTATATGTAGCCCACACTACAACATCATTAGCTGAGAGCCCAGATGTGTATATGGAAGCAGGGTTCCAATTCCATAGTCCATCACCCCTATAGATTGTATCCTGCGTAGGGATGGGAGTCGGTTGATTATAATATTTACAAACCATTCGGATACATGCTGGGCCACAAAAGACATCTCGTTCTTGTCCAATACCGTTAATATCAAGTATTTTACCTGTAAATGAACTTTTCACTACTCCCTCGTCACTGAGTTTTTTAATATTTTCTTCAGTAACTGCAGCATTAATATTAACTCCTTTATTAGCTGCTGCTTGTTCTATAGATTTGGCAAGTTCATCACTTTTTTGCCATTCCTTTAAATTGTTTTCCTTTCCATTTGTCAAAATCTTGTCATACATTGACCATATTCCAGGTTCTGTTTCAGTTGCGGGTTTATCTTCAACCTCATTAAGGGAGTAAGCATCTACAAATATCCGGTGTTCAATTCCAGTGGTCTTGTCTTTCACCACAGTCATCGCCCCTATCCTTGGATAGCTGTATACAACCAAATTGGTTGATTTGATTTTCCCATCTGAATATTCACTTTTGGCTATTTCTATTGATTTTTTCATGGCTTCAGTCGCTTTATAAGGTTCAGGATCAAATACAATGTCATAGATTGAAGGTCCCAACGTTTTATCGGCACAAACGTCGATTGTATCTATTAATTTATTTTCTTTATATACTGAGAATCGAAAAAATAATTTTTTACCATTTATGTCATAAAGCTCTAGTGGATTGGGATCAACAGATGCCCCTGTCCAGTTCTCAAAGCCTGGTGTGCCGGCTGCTATAAAACTTATCATGTTTGCATTAGCATGCTTAAAAGCATTCTCAGTGGTTACAGAATAATCTTTTTCTTCCTGTGCACTTACGGCTGGTATCAATGCCATAACAACCAGCAGAATTAATAAAATTAGCGTTCCGATTCCAATTTTGTTCTTAATCATTCGTCTAACTCCTAGTTATTTTTTCCCTAGGAGGCAGGATCAAGCAAGCTTAAATATACGCAAAGCTAACATAATCATTGCCTCTTAGGGCAGATTTTATGGAGTTCGGGTGAACTTGGAAAGTACTTTTGAACTCCATAAATTACTCTTAGTTAGCTCCTTATAAGTTTTCTGTGTAAACTCTCGAACAATTGTTTTTCATACTTATTTTGAGCCTGTAATAATTCCTTGACCTTTGATAGTTTGATGATTTGGCCAGAAATTATATATATAAACATATTGCCTCATCATATATTCAAGAATTTATATTCAAACGTCAGGAGCACAATTTATACTCACATTTAGTGATATTTGTGAATACCTAACAGTCTTACAGCAAAAGTTCTGATAAAATACTGCCCGTACCCTCACCTGTGGAATGGGCTTTTCCCAGCTCCACCTTAACAAAAACACCTCTCTCCAGGTTACCAAAACCAAACTCGACAGCCTCCAGAGAGCTGGGGTGGAGTTAATGATCCATATGTGCCCGAACTGCCATATCCAGTACGACCGCTACCAGCCTGTGATTGAAAAAGAGTTCGGGGTAGAGTACGACATGGTACACATGAATATTGCCCAGTTCGTAGCTCTCTCACTGGGAGCAGACCCCTACAAAGTATGCGGTTTCCAGACTCACTCCGTGCCTCTGGAAGGTTTTCTTGAAAAAGCCGGTATAATATAAAATCCCGTTTTAATGTTGAGCCGGTCACCTTTTTTATTTTGATTTTATTTTTTTTCAGGCACCTTTCATGCAGGGCTTACTTTTTCCCTGCCTTTATTCTGTAAATTTTGAAATCTCAGATCGACTTCTCCCAGCCCTGTCCCATATCAACAAGAGGCCTCAGCTCAATGATCTCGAAGGTGGCAGTTGCGTATATCATTTTTCCCGCTTCCTCTCCGGCCATTTTTGCGATCTGGCTTTTGATCATATCAAGCATCTCGCCCGACGTTGCAGATTCTTTCAACTTCATATAAACCCTGATACCTTTCCATGCCATAATATCTGCTCCCGGTTCCATTATCAGGAACATTGCGTAAGGGTTTTCCTGAAGGTTTGCAAACGTGCGGTTTTTCCCTGTTGCAACTACAACGGTCTTTTCATCGGTCATCTGAGGTGAACCGAAAACAGCCGAATCTACCTGTCCGTCTTTACTCGATGTGCTGAGAACCCCAATTCTCGGTTGCTTGTTAAAGTAGTCCATCAATTTTGACGTCATATTAAATCCCCTATCACAAACTTATTTTCTCGCTCTTCCCCTGAAAAATTGAATGAGCAGGCCGCTTGATCCGAAAATACTGCCCGGAAAAGAACTTTATTACATCTGCAAGCTGCGATAAATATGAGTCGTAAGTATGCTTAAAACTTCGCCTGATGAGTAAGAAGAGTTTTTCACTTTAAATTTACTTGGAATCCTCGTGATAAAAGACCGAGCATGAAATCTAACTGATTGCTCCAGGGTGGCGGAAGGTTTGAGAACTTCTTCCTGACCGGTCCGACATAAAAAATATCTGTTTTCCAGGTTCCACAGGGTACATTTAAAAAAGAAATAGAAAAGGATTGAATTGATCAGCGGTTACTAAAAAATGAAAAAAAGAATTCACGCTTTTTAGGCGGGAATCCCCATGTAAATTATATGAAGTTCCTCTGCGGCATCCTCAGCGCTATTGTACTGCCTGTCCGGAAGCACGCCAAGTCCCCGCAGTATGTCCGGGATTGCTCCGCTCTTCTTTGCTTGCCCAACGATGTCGTTCCTGTTTACAGGATAAGCTATGTTGTTTAATATCTTCTGAGTTTCCACAGGAAGTTCTCTAATAAATTTGCTTTTACTTTCAGTTTCCATGATATTTCCCCTTTACTTTTGTTCAGTCTCCTTTAAGTTTCCTGGTGGCATCTGCAGAATTTGTCTACTCCTTTTCCGGAGATTACTTCTATTTAGCAAATGTCATCCATGGTGTTATTTATCCTTCGAGCTTAACATCATCTTCCTTCTTTGCAGGAAAATCGATATCTGTTGAAGCTTTATGAAGGAAACCTAACTCTTTTGTTAGTATTAGTATCAATGATAATCTACTATTTAAATGTTAATACGTTAAAGCAATAATATATTAAAAATTAAGATTTTCTTACAACTTAGTGTTAATATATAATTTCTTACCAGTACTATTCTGAGTTAAAGTTAACAAAAAAACTAATAGTAACTCTTTATCTTTATAAATAGACAAATAGCATAAAGTCTTTGAGTGTCTCCGATTACGAATCTATTGTAGCGGCTTCGTTTTCCCAGCCCTATGGAAGATTACTTATTTAATCGAGGTTTTTTTGACGCCCTTTTTTAAAATTCGGCTGGTTCAACTGAGAATACTAACAGACAACGGTAGAACATAAACGAATAGCTGATTAAGTATACCTATTGATTTTTGTAAAAACGTTCCTTTATAGTACTGGTCTCAAATGTCTATACTTAATCCTGGAATTAATCAAAATGTGTCTACGCTTGATCACGGAAGTAATCCAATATATGTTTTAAATAAATTTTAAGTGATGTTGAGCAGTCCCTCTCAGTTTTAAGTGTAACTACGAGAGTAACTAAAATGGAGCATTAGTTGTTGTTCCGGAAAAATGGTAAACATAGAATTCTATGCTAACTTTGAAATTTTTAATCTGAATCTTTCTTTTAGTTTGAAACAATTTTTCGCTTAAGTAATTTAATATAAGTGTGAAATAGTATTAAATTTCACAGTAATTGCAATTTTTGAACGTTATCTTATAGTCGATGTCGGTAAACAATAAATATTGATTCTGGCTGCAAGGAGAACCTCCCATGAAAGTATTGATTGTAGATGACGACCCCTCATTTTTAGAGCTATCAAAGACATTCTTAGAAATTTTCCACGACATACCCTCCGATACTGTGGACTCTGCAAGAGAAGCTCTCAATATGTTAGAGAAAGACTCCTATGATGTGATAGTTTCGGACTATGATATGCCTGTTATGAATGGTATTGCACTCCTGAAGACTATCCGTGATAAAAGAATCAACATTCCTTTCATCCTATTTACGGGAGTTGGAGAAGAACTCATGCACCAGGCAATGAAAAATGGTGCAGACTCTTTCATTCTCAAAACCAGTGACCCCAAAACCCAGTATTTAGAGTTATCAAAACAAATATGGAAGATTGTAAATAAGTCACAGTACGGAACTTAATCCAGGTCCTGGTGTTGCAATTTCAAAGTATGTTTAAGAAACCTGACATTTGAACCTGTCCAGTGACCAGGGATTTTCCATTAATAAGGGATTTACTTTAGATTACTTATGAGTTAATCCCAAAACTCAGAATTAGTTCTCTGAGTTCCGTATTTCGAAAATTAATCAAGTTTCTGATTATGGAAATAATTCAAAAAATTTTATGACCTGAGAATAAAATTAGTTTTGGGATGAGCTTAACATATAATCCCATCAAGAATTTTTGGTTTTTGATAAGAAATAGACTCAGTTTTATTGTTTTCTGAAATCTCCAGATTCTGCAAATACTTTCTAAAGCCGATGAGATAACCTTTTTATCTTCCTACGTCTCATAAGAAGCCCTGCTTCAATCTCGTCTTCAGCTTTGGTTAGTAACTCATCAGGAGATTTATTTACCCGATCAGTATAATCGTGCATACCCTGAAGATAGATTTTCTTTGTGTTAGCAGACCGGTTTGATGTATCAAAAGCCACTCGGTTATAAGCGGATTATTACTAAGGTCTCTAACTCCAATAATATTCCTAAATTAATAGATATATTGCCGTTAGACATAATAGACATTTCATTATAGTGAGTTCTAAAACCTGAATTCTTCACCATACTCATTCATTGTTTGATTATCGTAAGTTATCGTTTGATTATCGGAAAGGAGGCTTACTTTTGGGAACAATAAGCGAAAAAATCTTTTCCCGGGCAGCAGGAAAAGAGGCAAATGCTAACGATTTTGTGCTGGCAGATGTAGATTACGCAATGGCGCATGACGGCACTTCAGTACTTGCAGTAAATGCTTTTAAGGAAATGGAGATGGAAAAGGTCTGGGATCCTTCAAAGATTGTAATTCCTTTTGACCATATTGCCCCTGCAAACACCGAGACTTCAGCTACCCTGCAGAAAGAGATCAGGGAATGGGTGCAGGAGCAGGGAATACCCAACTTCTATGAGGTTGGAGAAGGGATCTGTCACCAGGTGCTTCCGGAAAATGGCTTTGCACTTCCAGGAAAGCTGGTTGTCGGGGCTGACTCGCATTCCTGCACATACGGAGCTTTCGGAGCTTTCGCAACAGGGGTTGGAGCGACCGACATGGCTGAAATCTTTGCTACGGGAAAGCTCTGGTTTAAAGTACCCGAAAGCTTCAGGATGACGGTCGAAGGCAGTCTTGAAAAAAACGTCTACGCAAAAGACCTTACCCTTTACCTGATCGGAAAAACCGGGATTGCCGGTGCAACCTACAAAGCAGTTGAATTTTACGGACAGGTTATCAGTGAACTTTCGGTCTCCGGAAGGATGACGCTCTGCAACATGGCAATCGAGATGGGTGCAAAGACCGGAATTGTCCCTCCTGACGAAAAGACCTTTGATTTCCTGAAAAACAGGGCAGTTGCTCCTTATGAACCTGTGTATTCAGACCCTGATGCTTCTTATCTTAAAGAGTTTGTTTATGATGCCGGAGACATAGAGCCCCAGGTCG
>Ga0265295_1002971_pt1 | contig 25572 bp, 21 predicted proteins | sample Munlansysbiofilm_FD_192503 | JGI IMG/M metagenome (GOLD analysis project Ga0265295, IMG submission 192503) | Leachate microbial communities from a municipal landfill in Southern Ontario, Canada - Methane capture system biofilm | ecosystem: Engineered > Solid waste > Landfill > Unclassified ... | reverse complement strand
CAGGACTTGCTTGGGAAACTGCATACTACGTTAACGTAACCGCAGGAATGATTCAGGATCTTGCTGGCAACGATGTACCCGCCATTAGCGATAACACAACGTGGACATTTACCACAATTGCACAACCTGCTAGCGACCTATTCTTTAGTGAGTACATTGAAGGTAGCAGCAACAACAAAGCGTTGGAGATATATAACCCAACCAGTGCACCAATTGATTTATCTGTTTACGAAGTAAGACAATTCAGCAATGGCTCGAGTGTCTTTAACAATTCATTAGTTTTAACAGGAACCCTTGCTGTTGGTGACGTTTACGTTATTGCCAATGCAAGTGCTGTTGGCGAAATTCTTGATGTAGCAGATGTTACCAGCAATGTAACATTCTACAATGGTAATGATGCAATTGGACTTTACAAAAATGGAGTTCTAATTGACATTATTGGTACAAATGCTTTAGATGCACCCCTTTCTACTTTTCCAAGTTTTGATGTAGCAGGTGTTACTGCTGCAGCACTTGACCACACTCTTGTTCGTAAAGCATCAGTAATAGCTGGCAATACCAATTGGGCAGCATCAGCCGGAACCAATGCTGATGATAGCGAGTGGGTAGTTCATCCTAAGGATGAATTCAGTTTCCTTGGATGGCATGGTTTTAACAACGAGGCAGAAATTTTATCGTTTGGTGTTGATGAGCAAATGGCAGCTGCCATTATTGACCCTGTAGCCGCTACCATTACCCTTGAGGTACTTAACGGAACCGATTTAGCTACACTTGTTCCTGAGTTTACCCTTTCAACAGGTGCTACTGCAACCGTAGGAGCTGTTGAGCAGGAATCGGGGGTATCGGTTGTTGATTTTACCAATCCAGTTGTTTATACCGTAACCGCTGAGGATGGAACAACAGAAAAAGTATGGACAGTAACCATTACCCAGGCCGCTGTTAGCACACAAGCTGAAATATTAAGCTTTAGCCTAGTTGAGCAAATTGGCCCTGCTACCATTAATAGCGAAGCGGGCACAATTGACATTACGGTTGCGCCTAATACTGAGGTTACTGCACTTATGCCAACCATTGAGGTAAGCCTTGGAGCTACCATTAGCCCATTGAGCAACGTTGCGCAAGATTTTACCAGCGCAGTAGTGTACACCGTAACTGCACAGGACGGAACAACCACTAAGGCTTGGACCGTTACCGTTACCATTTCTAGTATCATACCAATTTATGATATCCAGTTTACTCCTGCTCCATCAGGTGAAAGCCCATATAAAGATCAGGTTGTAACCACTAAAGGTATTGTAACTGCAAAACACTACAACTACGAGGGTGGTGTATTTAAAGGCCTCTTTATTCAGGATGGAGAAGGTGCATGGAATGGTCTATACGTATTCAACGAGTTTATGGAAAACATACCCAATGTGGGTGATGAGATTATAATATCTGGAATGATTCAGGAGTATTACACTCTTACTGAGTTAACTACTGCTAGCGGAACAGTACCTATGACTATTACAGTACTAAGCACTGACAACGAACTTCCTGCACCAACCGTATTAACTACTGTTGAAGCAGCAAAAGAACCATGGGAAGGTGTACTAATCAGTGTGAAAAATGCTGAATACACCGTTGCAGCCGATAGCTATAATGTTTTTGGTGTAAACGATGGTTCTGGTGTAGTTTACGTTGATGACGACATGTATGATTATGCTGGAGTATTTGAAATGGGCAAGAGGTATGACATTACCGGTATTGGCCATTTCAGTTTTGACTATGCAAAAATTCTTCCACGCTTTGCTTCTGATGTAGAGTTAGTATCTAGCGTAGGAACCGTTTGGGGCGAAAGCATTAGCGCATACCCCAACCCATTTACCAACACCCTTACAATTGACAATATTGAAAATGCAAGTCGCATTGTTATTGTTAACCTAATTGGGCAGCAGGTAATGAGCATAAATCTTAACGGCGTAAACCGTAAAGAGATTAGCACTAGCGAATTAGCTACGGGAGTTTACCTTGTAACCATTGTAAACAACCAAGGTCAGAAAGCAGTAAGAAAGATGATTAAGAGATAATCTCTTATTGCAATAGATTTTTAAAAAATCCGGGGGAGCAATCCTTCGGATTTTTTTTTGGTTGAAGATGATGTGGCTCCGGTGCTTCGATGCTTCGAGTGCCTCAGCAACCGAAGACACCGATAACACCGATAACAAAAGCCTCAGTACTCGATCAATCTGGTGACTGAGGCACTCGAAGTCACCGATAACAAAAACCTCAGCACTCGTTCAATCTGGTGACTGAGGCACTCGAAGTCACCGATAACAAAAACCTCAGCACTCGTTCAATCTGGTGACTGAGGCACTCGAAGTCACATTTAATTGCAACTCCCAAAACATAACCCAGTCATTGCGAGACAGTGTTCTTTCTGTCGAAGAAATCTGTTTGGGAAAGAACTGTTATTTAGGATTGAAAGATTGCTTCTCCGCCTAAGGGCGGATCGCAATGACGTACGAAAAAGCTGCAATGACGGAAAGGGAACCCGCAACCCGCAACCCGTAACTCGCAACCCGCAACCCGTAACTCGCAACCCGTAACCTCAACCTCAACCTTATTCTTAACCTTATTCTTAACCTCAACCTTATCCTTATCCTCAACCTCAACACTCCGACCCGTCATTGCGAGACAGTGTTCTTTCTGTCGAAGCAATCTGTTTGGGAAAGAACTGTTATTTAGGATTGAAAGATTGCTTCGCACAAAACACTCGCAATGACGGAAAACCCGCAACCCCTAACCCGCAACCCGCAACCCTCAACCTACCTCCGGCAGGCAGGCCCGCAACCCTCAACCTCAATCTCAACCTCAATCTTAATCTCAATTTTACCCACAACAATCCAACCCAGTCATTGCGAGACAGTGTACTTTCTGTCGAAGCAATCTGTTTAGGATGAGAAAAACAGGATTGAAAGATTGCTTCGCACAAAACACTCGCAATGACGTAGAATTTTTTAACTTTTAGTTTTTAGTTTTTAGTTCTTCACTTTTAACTTTCCCACTTTTAACTTTTAGTTTTTAACTTTTAGTTTTTAACTTTCACTACTTGTAAAATAAGAAAATACCCCTAACTTCGAGTAAACAACCTGAATAATGCTAAGGCAAGTTCCCTTTTTTAAATTGCTTATCCCTTTTGTTCTGGGGATACTCCTTTCGCTTAGCTTTTCGGAATACCTATCGGACATAACCCTGGTTACGGCAATGGCTATTTGCTTTGCATTGGCAATACTCTCTACAATGTTTGCAGCCAAGTGGCACCTGAGATGGGTTTTTGGTTTAATTGCAACGTTATTCTTAACCCTTGCGGGTTTTACCATTACAAAAAGTTATTTAGGTAGCACAACCATAACCAGCAACGCAGAACATACGGCCTTAGTTAAACTTTTAGAGCCACCCGAAAACAGAACATCCAGTTACAGGGTGGTTGCCAAAGTTGTTGCAGTGAAAACCAACGAGGTTTGGGAATCGAAAAACGAAAAGGTGATGCTCTATTTCTCATCATCCGATACGCTTTTGGGTGAACAGAAATACGGATCGGTTCTAGCCATAAACGCTACATTTAGCCCTCCTCCAGAGCCTCTAAATCCCGATCAATTTAACCATCGAAAATATCTTAAACTCAAACAAATACATCAAACGGCCTATATAGCACCCGAAAAATGGATTTTTTTGCAAAATCAAACCTCCTTAGCCAAAAAACTGGCATTTGACCTAAGGGATAAATTATTGGCGCTATACCAAAAGGCAGGAATAACAGGTAATAATTTGGCCGTATTATCTGCCCTGACCATGGGTTACAAAAACTTACTCGATCAGGAAACCCGAAGGGTTTTTACAGCATCGGGGGTCATGCATATTCTTGCAGTTTCGGGTTTACACGTTGGGATATTCTTTACAACCCTATCAACTTTTCTCTTCTTCTTATCGCGAATAAAAAGGGGGAAACTGATTAAATCGGCAATACTTATTGCATTTCTGTGGTGCTTTGCCTTTTTTACCGGATTATCGCCATCGGTGGTAAGGGCATCGCTCATGTTTTCGCTTGTAGTAATTGGCACATCGTTTAGCCGAACTACCAATATTTACAACACCTTAAGCTCATCGGCCTTTGTTATACTTTCTTTTAATCCCATGCTAATTGCCGATATTGGCTTTCAGCTATCGTACTGTGCAGTTTTATCAATCGTTTTCTTTTACCCCTATATTTACCATCTACTCTTTATTAAAAACCCTTTACTCAATAGGGTTTGGATGCTAATAGCTGTTTCGATAGCAGCACAAATAGCAACATTCCCCCTTAGCTTATACTACTTCAACCAGTTTCCAAACTATTTTCTTTTATCTAATCTTTACGCCATTCCCTTGGCGTTCCTAATTCTTTATGCAGCCATAGGGTTGATAATGCTATCGCCCATACCAATTGTTTTCAAGGGGATTGCATGGCTTTTAGATGCATTGCTCACTGCGCTAAACTATTTTACAAGGCTCACCGAATCGCTCCCCTACTCCACCTCAAACGCTCTGGCAATATCTCCGGCACAGCTAATTGTACTTAGTATTAGCATTGCCCTAATTGCACTTTTTATCTACAGCAAAAAGCGGCAACTGCTCTTTGTATCGCTTTTTGGCTTAGTGGTTTTCTTTGTTCTAAACCTAAATATGTATTTCGGAACCCATAAGAAATCAGAGTTTCTAGTTTTTGCAAATCGATCGGCAAGTCTTATGGGCTATAATCACATGGGGCAACTCCTTCTTCTATCAAACGATACTACCGAGGCTAGCCTTCCCGATAAATACTCATTTGCCCTGCAAGGGTATATTAATAAGAACAGAATTAAACCCTCGCGTATTCATATTGAAAATATAGAAAATGATAGCGACAATAATTTATTGCATAAGAATTTTACCCTAAAACACAATGATCTGGGCTGCTGGATAGAAGTAAATCAAAAATCGATGCTGATCCCTATGGGCAAAGCATTTCCGTATGCAGAGAAAAGAGAAAAATTAAAGTTAGATTTTATCCTGCTCAATGCTAATTCACCTAAGATTGATAATATATTGGCCATACTAGCGCCACACACTATAGTGATTGACCAAACCGTTCCGAACTGGCAAGTAGAAAGAATAAGTAAAACTGCCCTACAAAAAGGCATAAAGTTACATGTAGTGAGCCAACAGGGCGCCTTCAGCCTAAAATAACTATGGAACCATTTTTTTTTATTTAGGCTGATACTTCATGCTATTACTCCGACTGCTCAATCATACCGGGCTCATAATTAATTTCGCGCTCCCCTTTTGCCACTATGGTGGCAATTACTGCATCGCCGGTTACGTTAAGCACAGTACGAAGCATATCCAAAGGCCTATCAACAGCAAGTATTAGCGCTAAACCCTCAACGGGTAATCCTACTGAATTTAACACAATGATAAGCATAACAATACCTGCCCCAGGAACACCTGCCGAACCAATGGATGCCAAAGTTGCGGTAAGCACAATGGTGAGCTGCTGTACAAGGGTTAGCTCAATACCAAAAACTTGTGCAATAAAAACAGCAGCAATGGCTTGGTAAAGGCTGGTTCCATCCATATTAATGGTTACACCAATGGGAAGCACAAAGCTGGCAACTTGGTTACTTACGCCTAGTCCCTTCTCAACCTGCTCCATGTTAATGGGAAGTGTTGCTGCGCTGGAACTTGTTGAAAAAGCAACCAATTGAACAGGAAACATAGTTTTGTAAAAATCAATAAACCGAATGCCTGCAAAGAATCTTAAGAAGATTGGATAAATGATTAAAGCAACGAAAAGCAACCCGCCAATCACCACAAGGGCATATAGCCCAAGCGTTGCGAACAGGTGCAATGAATCTGATAGATTATCGCCCGAGAAATCAACAATTAGTGCAGCTAAAAGAGCCATCACCCCAAAGGGGGCAAACAGCATAATAAAATCGATGAACTTTAGGATTATCTCATTTAAACCTTCAACAAAATCTTTAACTACCTCAACCTTTGGATGCTTAACCAAAATAATAGCCAACCCAAAGAGTAAGGCAAAGAATATTACCTGTAGCATATTGGTATTGTCCGAAGCAGCCCCAATAATGTTTTCAGGAACAATATCAACCATAAACTGAAGAGGACTATCGGACTTTAAATTATCAACGGCTACTTTTTTCCCTTCAACGTCAACGGCGTACTTCTCCATCATCTCCATCCTTTTTTCTTGGGGGAATGATTCTCCGGGTTTAAAAACGTTTACGAGCACAAGACCAATGGTAATGGCCAAAACTGTTGTAATCAAATAGTATGAAATTGTTTTAATTCCTATTCGCGAGAGCTTTGTAATATCGGAGAGCCCTGCTACACCAGTTACCAGCGATGCAAAAATGAGCGGCATTGCCACCAACTTTAGCAGGTTAAGGAATATTACTCCAAAGGGCTTTACCCAATCGTTTATTATCCATCCAATGCCAAGCCAAACACCAAGCACGCCTATGAGAATACCCGTTAGCATGCCTAATAATATTTTTGCCCAAAGGGGTAGTTTACGCCACATCACGTCAGTTTTTTGTTTACCAAATATACCTAAATGGGAATTAACCCAAAAATCTGTTTTAGCTAAAAATAAAAAAAGCCGGCAGAAACCGGCTTCAAAAATCTTTTAAACTTACAATCTTAACAATCACTACCGCATTCTCCACAGCAACCTTCGCCATGGTTATGGTCTGGATTGTGAGCATGACCATGCGCTTTTTCCTCAGCAGAGGCTTCGCGAATGCCCTCAACTTTACCTGTAAAGTGAAGATCTTCACCTGCAAGCGGATGGTTAAAATCCATAACAACATGGTCTTCCTTAACATCAAGGATTAAACCATTAAGATGATTTCCTTCCTGATCAACCATGGGCAAGCGGGTACCTACCACAAGCACATCACTTGCTACCTCGCCATCCTGAGCAAACACATCTTTGGGTAGTTTTATAATATACTCCTGATTAACCTTTCCATATGCCTTTTCTGATGCAATTTTAAAATCGAATGAATCACCCTCTTTTAGGCCTTTAATATTGTCTTCAAACGATTGGATAAGAGTTCCCTTACCAAATATAAACTCCATAGGATTGGCGGCATCTGCCTTGTCAACAATCTCATTCTGAACATTAAGTTCGTAGCTTACTGAAACTACTTTGTCTTTTGAAATATCCATTAAACTATTTTTTTTTGATTAAAATGTAGAAAATTAAGTTTCAAAGAAACGGCAATAATTTTAGAACACCAAAAATATAATACTAAATACAAAATCAATTGGGTAGGTTTAATTTATGCCTTTCAACAGAACACATTCCAAGCTGCCGCACAAAACTACAGTGTAGTAACCTACCCCACTAAACAACTTTAGGTTTATACATTATTGCATATTATCGCTTCCGTTGTTACCCCAAAAATCGTTACACATTAAATATGCTTTAAGCCAATGCGATGCAGCCATTAGCTTTAAAAAAAGCTAAAAATAAATGCTTAAATAAATTCATTTAAGAGACAATTGACGGGTTCTCAATCACTTTTATACAAAATAAATATTATATCTATAAAAAAATATTCAAAAAAACTTGTAAAATCAAATCAAATCCTCACCTTTGTTCTGTAGTAATTTTTATTTATTCATTAATTTTCAAGATTTACCATGAAAGGAAAAGTTAAATGGTTTGATGCAGCTAAAGGTTTTGGCTTTATTCAAACTGAAGAAGGTAACGATGTGTTTGTACATTACACCGGTATTACCAGAGAAGGTTTCAAACGTCTAGACGAAGGTCAGGAAGTTGAATTCGAAATTACTGAAGGCAAACGTGGTCCTCAGGCAACAAATGTAAACGTTATAGAATAAAAAAGTATTATTCTATATACTAACTCGAAAAGGCTTTGGAATCCAAAGCCTTTTTTTATTTAATCCCTAAATCGTGAAGTTTACCCTTAGCATTGGGTTTTGGGGATAGGGAGAAAAACTGTTCTTCGAAACCTCCCAAAGCAGCATAATGTTAAGCGCAGCTTTCTCGCCAAGACGCTGCCTGTAGCCAAACCCTACAAGATATAGTTCCACCCATGTTTTACCCTTCGATGTGGTTGTAAAGGGATTAATCCTCTGCTTATCAATAAGCAAACGCTCATACTCACCATGAAAAAAAACTCCACCCTTAATGTTCACAGGCAATAGCTCGCTAAAATCGGGAATGGGTACAATTTGCGTGAATGCCGATGCGCCCCAAATATGGGTTCGGTATGGCTCGCTGTGACCAGCAATTATATAGCCCTTGTGGCTGTAGTATGAGTATCGACCACCAACTCCAAGAGACCATTGTGGAATAACCCATATGCCCGCAACTGGAACAATATCAATTTGGGTAACATGACCAATATTTAATCCTACGGAACCGCCAAAGAACAATTTATCAGAAAAACTTTTGGGCTCGTTTCTCCTCTGACCATTAGTAAGTATTGGAATCAACAGGGCTAAAGTTAGAACTAGATTTTTGGGAAATTTCATTGTAAAGAATATTTAAAACAGTAATAAACACGCTATCTTAGTGACAATAATTCCATGTAGTATGGTGATGATTTTTTGCTATTTACTCATTACATTAACGGACAATATGGTATAGTATTTGTGAGAGTTTGCAACATATTTCTACAAATACTATTATAAAACGTAATAGTATATAGTTTTGTTTTCGATTACCTGTAAAGATAACAACATCAATTTGATATTAAATACCAAATTATGAACATTGTAATTACCGGAGCATCCAGCGGTATTGGCTTTGAACTAGCCAAGCGATTTGCAGCAATAGGAAATCACAATATATTGGCCATTTCGCGTAATGCCAGTAAACTAAAGGAGCTGAAAAATGTATGCATTAGAGAGAATGTGGAGGCACATCTTTATCCAATCCCTTTTGATTTGTCGACTAAAGAGCCATTTGAGGATACTTTAATACCCACTATTCAGCAGTATGTGCAAAGTATTGACATTGTAATTAATAATGCTGGACATTTGGTTAATGCGCCTTTTAATGAGTTATCGGATCTTGATATAGCTGCAATGATAGAGGTAAACTTTACCGGACCAGCCAAACTGCTAAAAGCCCTAATACCCTCAATGAATGCTAATGCACATGTTGTAAACATAAGCAGTATGGGTGGTTTTCAGGGTAGTGCTAAGTTTCCCGGACTTTCTATTTACTCTGCTACCAAGGCAGCCATTGCTTGCTTAACAGAGTGCTTAGCCGAAGAATATAAAGATAACAGCATTAGTTTCAATTGCCTTTCGCTTGGATCGGTACAAACCGAGATGCTTGCAAAAGCATTTCCTGGCTATATGGCACCTGTTATGCCAAATGAAATGGCTAACTTTATTGCCGATTTTGCCTTAAATGGAAGTAAATATTTTAACGGGAAAGTAATTCCTGTATCGTTATCAACCCCTTAAACTTTAGCATCGTTAAAATGAATCGCTATTTCACATTCCTAATTACACTATTACTGCTACTAGGGCATATAGCCTTTGGCCAAAACAAAAATGGCTTTTCTAGTGCTCAAGAGATACAAGAGAGCTTTGATTATCTGCTTTTAATTCATGCCGATTCAGGAAATGTTGAAGATGTAAGAGTATTCATTAAGGCAGGTGCAAATCCTAATTCAGCCTCGTGGGATGGAACAACGGCTCTTATGTACGCTTCGCAAAGGGGACATTACGCAACATCATTAGAACTCATTGCTAGCTATGCCAATCCGAATAAAAGTAATGAGAACAGCTTTACGGCATTACACTTTGCCACAATAAACAACCACGATAGTATTGCTGAGTTACTTATGCTTAACGGCGCAAATCCTCACCCCACTGCCTACAATGGAGTATCGCCCTTGCATTATGCTAGTGCATATGGGTATCCATATTTGGCACATCTGCTCATTGAGTATGGGGCTTACGTTGACTCAACCGACAGATATGGTAACACCCCACTCCTACTAGCGGTATATAATGGATCACTTGTAACTACAGAACTACTGTTAGAACAGTGGGCCAATGTTGACAAAACTGACAACAAGGGGTTTACTCCGCTTATGGTAGCCGCTCAGTTTAACGATACAACTATAATGCGATTGCTAATGGATTATGGGGCAAATATATTTCAGCAAAACTTATCTGGAAACACAGCCCTGGCAATAGCTATGCAAAACAAAGCAACCGAAGCCATTAGTATGCTAACGCTGGAAGGTGCAACAAAGAAGGAGTACTCATCTGAGTATAGCTATGCTGATTTAGCCTATCGAAATGGATTTAAAGAATTTTCGTCCATTCTTCAGAAGCTGGGCAGCCCACTTAATAAAAAACCTTACATAAACGGTGTTACCATAACAACTGGATTAACACTAAATGGTGAAGACTTCTATTTTCTTGTTAACACAAGTTTGAAACTATCACCCACAGGGCTTCGCTTTGGAAGCACATTTGGTTTCAGACCTTTCTATAGAGCAACTATTGTTGATGACGAGTATATTATTTACCAGTTTTTTGAACGACGAAACTATGCTTCACTCTATGCTGTAAAAGATATTGGCGTATTTCATGGCAAGAATGGAAGTTCTTACGGAATATCTGTTGGACTGATGGGATTATTCTCGTGGGGCAACTATAGCATTTACAGCGAAACTTTTAAAGCAAAAAGTTATCTTAAAGCATCGCCATTTCTTGAACTATACTATATAAAAAATGGTGTTACCTTGTCGGTAAATGGGTACAATAACAAAATGATCCACACAAAAAAGCAACCCATTTTTGTTGAGCTTAAATGTGGGTACACTTTCGATTTAACAAAACCTAAAATTAGGCTAAAGAAGATAGAATGGTTATAATACAATACCCCAATGAAAAAAGTAAAGCCAATATTTACTAAAATTATAATGCTAATTACAGTTGCAACTATTTTATTGAGTGTTAGCTGCGATTCTTTTGATCTTTCACCCGTTAATTGTGATAAGTGCTATACCAACAAACCTGAATTTGATAAATTTGAAATTAAGCTAACCATTAATGATGAAAACCCTAATGTTACAATTAAATTCTACGAAGATGTATTCTATGATGCCAACCTAGTTTCTATCAAAACAGTAAACGTTGAAAGCATGCAATGGGTAGCCAAAACCGATAAAGAGTACGTTTTTGAGGCGAAATATATAAAAGATGGTCGATCGTACCATGTAGTTAATCGGGGCAAGCTAAAAACAAAACTTGATAACGAAAGTTGTAACGAATCCTGCTACTATGTTGTTGGACAAAGTGTTGATTTAAGGATTAAGGATTAATCAGTATAGGTAAAACCTAGTTGTTAAGCATTTCTTTCACATCTTCCAAATTACCATCGGTTTCAGCGGGCTGCAATCCAAGAATATGCGCAATAATTCCATAAACATTTACATTTAGGAAGGCTTTGTGCTTATATCCCTTTTTAAATGCCGGTCCTTTAGCAAAAAAGATTCCATGCATTTCTGGGTTCGCATTATCATATCCATGGGTAGCGCCAGTGTAACGTTCTGAATTAGAAGCAAAACCTATGCTATAACCAGCAGCAGCCTCAATAACAACATCCTGAATACGTGGGTTTGAACCATAATGTAATCTTTCGGGTATCTCATGTCGTTCCCACACCTTTAAGTTTTCAATTGAGCGCAATGTCTCAAGGGCTTTTTGCTTGAACTCTTCCTTAGGCTGAAGACTATACACTGGATTTCCACCTGTAATATAATCGAACCAATTCCTATCAACATGCTCCGATAGATTGATATACCTTTGAGGCGAAATATCAGCCATTCCGTGATCGGACAAAACAATAAAATTTATCTTATCGGCATATGGTAATTCACTCAGTTTTTCAATAAATATGCCTAAAAGGCTGTCGAGTTGCTCTACCAGTGCTAGCGTTTTGGTTCCTGTAGCCCCATCACGATGAGCAGTCCAATCGGGCTCATGATAATACCAAGCAATAAGCCTTGGGCGTATTTCTTGAGGCAGAGACAACCAGCCAATTACAGTATCAATTCTGCTCTCAAATGAAACCTTCTCGTCGTAAGGCTTCCAGTGCGAAGGGTAACTTCCACCAATTGGAGCCTCAGACCCTACCCAAAAAAAGGTAGCAGCCTTTAATCCTTGCCTTTCGGCAGTTAGCCATATGGGCTCACCTCCATAAAACGCAGGGTTTTCCACAGCATTTCTATCTCCAATTGAGTAATAACCAAGTTCTTTATCATAAAATCTATTACAAACTATTCCATGATTATCAGGGTGAAGCCCAGTTGCTATACTATAGTGATTAGGGAATGTTTTTGATGGATAACATGGAATTAATGCTTGTGCCTTTACCCCTTGCTTTGCCATGCTATTTAGCGTTGGCGTACTAACTATATCGGAGTAATCCCAGCGGAATGCATCTAGTGAAAGAATTACTACATATGAATCATCCTTAGGTTTGTCATCTGGTTGACAGGCAAGCAAAACACCGCTTAAAGTGAAAAGCAAAGTAATTTGAAAAAGTATCTGTTTTAACATAACGCTCATTTTTATTTAAGAAGCAGCAAAAATAGCCATTTTATGCAACAAAGGGATGAGAATTAATTTTTATAGCCTCAATACACATCTCGAATTGAACCTTTGGATTATCCGTCATGGTATTAATCCCTGTTAAGTTTATGACTAATTATTTTGTTTGTTACTAAGTTCCTTCATTCTACTCATATACCCTGCAATATCAAACTTACGTTTGCATCCATTATAGTTCATAAAGCGAATTTTACCGAATATTGGCCTTTTGTTCCATGCCCTATCGTGAACTCCGCCTATGCTCCATGCAATTCCAGCATAGCCATTTGGGTCTCTTCCATCTAAACTGTATTTGTCGTTTAGGTAAACGGCAAATTCCATTGCCTGTGCAATGTTCTGTGTCCACTCAAGTATTTTTTTTGCCCAATACATCCTCATATAACCATGCATTTTCCCTGTAAGCACCATCTCTAATTGTGCAGCATTCCATAGGTCATCATGAGTTTTTGCGTTTTCAAACTCAGCCAAGGAGTACGTATATTCCCTTTCATCGTTAGCATGTTCTGCTAAGGATACCTTGGCCCAATTGTGAAAGCCATTCGGGGTATCGTAATCGTTGTTGTAAAAGCAAAAGTTATCGGATAGCTCCCGCCGCACAACCAACTCATCCAGAAACGCCTCCTTGTCGATTATGGGAGCATTTGCGCTGGTAACCTCAATGGCCACCCTTTGAGCTGAAATATGCCCAAAATGCAAATAGGGCGATAGGTTTGATTGTCCGTTTTCCAACGGATCGTTTCGTTTTGATGAATAGCCGTTAAGTTTATGCTGTATAAAACTCTCAAGCATCTTACTTGCCTCATAAAATCCAGGCTTCAACCAATTTACAGGTGCAACATCGGTGCTGAAATTAAGCCAACTTAGGGCTTTGTCACTAGTAATTTGCTGGTTATTTAATTTCACTTTTAGTATTGGTAACTTCGGGAATTCGGTGAGAAATTCGGGAAGCAGTCTTTTTAACTTTGGTCGGAGTGTATATGCAGCAAACTCTACTTTTTGCGATACAAATCTACAAGGCACAATATTATGCGCATCAACCTCTATATGGGTAATTGCTAAGTTGTTACTTAATTCACTTTTCCAAGTTTGTTTTACACGCAAGGGATCAAAATCAGAAACCAGTAATGCAGCCTCCTTCTCATTGATAAATGTGTTTAAGGTGCTGGGTGGATCACCCAACAGCAGATGAAAAGAAGCACCCCTGTCATTAACCTCCTTTTCAACCTGATGTAAACCTTTTAGCAGAAAGTCGTAATGCCTAGCATTGGCATTTACAAAGTTAGGCGCTAGGGTAAACACAATATGTAGAGGGACTAGCAGTTCATTTGCTTTATTGGCTGCAAAAAGCAAGGCCCAGTTGTCGTGTACTCGCTGATCGCGGGACATCCAATAAACAACCGGACCCTTTTTATCTGTTTGATTTTGATTAATTACAAAGACCCTATGCGGATTAACCATGCGCAAAACTACCTTTGACGGTCCTTTATTAAATACCTGTCCGATTGCATTAAAATATCAACATACTGCGAGCGACGATAGGCAAAAGGATCTGTAATATTCTTACGCGAAAGTTTCCCCTTAAAATCTTCAATGCTGCCATATCCTTTACTGTCCATCCATTTTTCAATGTCAGATAGGATTGTTTGTATATGATCAGTTCCGTTTTTGTAGAGTGAGCTTACGGTTTGAAAGGCTGATGCCCCAGCAAGCATAGTTTTTATTGCATCGGTACCTGTCATTATTCCACCTGCACTAGCAATATCAGCATTTATATTCCCATAGAGCAAGCCTGTAAATCTTAAAGCAAGCCGAACATCAGAACTATTGCTGAGTACTATATTCTGCTTTAATGATTCCTTTTCGACATCGATATCGGGTTGGAACAACTTATTGAAAAGCACAAAACCTTTTACATTCTCAACATCCATGCGGCTAATTACCGATAATGGATTTGTATAGAAAGGGCTCAGCTTAACGGCAATTGGAATTTTTATTGATTTCCGAACCTTGTTTAAGGTTTCAATTTGTGCTTTTATTGTATCAGCACCCGACATTTCGAAATTTCGTGGGGTAATGTAAAAATTCAACTCAATGGCGTCTACCCCAGTACCTTCAATCTGTTTTGCATACTCAACCCAGGTATCGTCGTGCATAGCGTTAAGACTTGCAATAACAGGTATATCAATACTCTGCTTTGCCTTTTTTAGCATAAGTAGATGCTCCTTAGAACCTGCATGTTTAAGTGTTGGGAATAGGCTTGTCATCTCGGCGTTTCGGTCAGCATACTCCTGCATGGTATCCATCATCTCCATCTCTTCGAGTTGGATTTGCTCTTCGAAAAGCGATTTAATTACAATTGCACCTGCATCTTTAAGTTTATGAAATTTTTCTGGATCGGCGGTTAGCGACGAAGCCCCAACGATTAAAGGATTCTTTAAGCTTAAGCCTAGGTAAGTGGTTTTTAAATTTGCCATAACATTAGGTATTAGCTATTCTGGTTAGTATTTGATTTAAAATTACAGTGCATAAGCGTTTAAAATTCTTTTGATAAGATGCTTATAATCGTCATCCCACTTGTGATCGGAAAAGTTTTTAGCGTTAATTGCAATCACCACTTCTTTATTAGTATCAACAATTATATACTGATCGCCATAACCTGCTGCATAGAATAAATGGCTTGGATTATCGCTAGGAGTAACCCACCAGTGCAAGCCATACGCAATATCGTTTGCTTCAACCAACTTTGAGGTTGAAAGGTTTACCCACTCTTCAGAAACAACACGCCTGTTCCTCCATTGTCCTTTATTTAACATGAGTACACCTATTTTGGCCATATCCCTAGTGGTAAGCGAAAGTCCACCCCATGCCGGATTTCCATTGCCCGGATAGATATCCCAATGGTAATGTTGAATGTCCAACTTTTTAAAGATCTGCTCATCAATAAAATCAACAAAATCCATTCCCGTTGATCGACAAACAATCTCCTTAATTAAATCGGAGCAAGCGCTATTGTAGGTATACTTAGTCCCAGGTGTAGAATCCATAGGTAAACTAAGAACGATGGGAATCCAACTATCAGGGTTTTGACTAAGTTCAACCAGCGGATTTCCTGCGTATGAATAGTGAATTGTCCACTCGTCCCAATTAAACCCAGCAGTTTGCCCTAAAAGGTGCCTCAGGGTAATTTGTTCCTTAGCCTTATCGGCATTAAAAATACTTTGATACTCAGGAAAATATGTATGGATAGGTACGTCGATTGATTTAATAAGGCCACTATCAAGGCATATCCCAACGGCAATGGATGTTATGCTTTTTGTTACAGAACTTATAGGATGTAGCGTTGAAATTTGTGAAAACCCAAAATATTTCTCATGTACAAGTTTAGACCCTTTGAAAACTAATAAACTAGATATTTTTCCATACTTATCATTTAAAATATCTTGATCTATTAACTTTATTGAGTCTGTATTAAAAAAAATATGAGGTGCACGTTGTGCAAAAGAGGAAAAACCTGTTAGCATAAAAAAAACTAACGCACTGTGTAAAATATGCTTAGGGATAGTTTTCATTCTTACATGCAGGCTTTAATTGAAGTCATTGATAAAGTTAAAATTTAAAAACATTAAACTTTGCTTAACTTTCCAATAAGTAACTATAAACAAGTCAAAATGTTCAAAGCGAAAATTAGCTCATAAGCGAAAAGGCTTATAAACTGCCAAATACTTTTTTCAACCTTTCGAGTGCTTCCTGTACATTGCTTTTGGGAGTGGCAACATTCATTCGGAAAAAGCCAGTTCCATCTGAGCCAAACATTTGCCCGTCGTTAAGTGCAATGCCAGCATCGCGGGTAAGCATACGTATTAATTCAGGTTGATCAACACCAAAAGCCCTAAAATCTAACCAAAGTAAATAAGTTCCCTCTGGATCAACCATTGTAAGTTTGGGAATATTAGCACCAAGATACTCTTTTACAAGTTTTATATTCTCGCCAATATACTCTAAAACCTGATCAAGCCATATTTGTCCATCGCTCGAGTAGGCTGCCTTAAGCGCCTCGTACCCCATAATATTACCATGCCCTGTTCCGTTGAGTTCAACCTGTCTATTATAGGTTTTTAGCATATCGGGATTTGAAATAACTACATAGGCCGATGTTAAGCCCGCTATATTGAATGTTTTACTAGCCGAGCCAAAGGTTATGGTTTTTTCTGCTATTTGAGGCGAAAGGGATGCAAAGGAGATATGCTTGTGGGGCTTAAAGATTAAATCGGCATGGATCTCGTCTGAAATAACTGTAACATCATATTTTAGGCAAATCTCAGCCATTTTGGTTAGTTCATCCCTTGTCCATACCCTACCAACAGGGTTATGCGGATTGCATAGAATGAAAAGTTTTACTCCCTTCTTCATCTCCTCTTCCAAAGCATAAAAATTGATGCTATAGAAATTCTTGTTATAGGTTAACGGACTTTTTACTAGTTCGCGACCATTGTTATTTATAGCATAGAAAAAGGGGTGATAAACTGGGGTTTGCACAAGCACCTTTTCGTCAGGTTGAGTATAGGCCTGAACAGCATGGTTAAGCCCAGCAACAATTCCCGGTGCAAAAGAAAGCCACGAGGGCTGAACCTCCCATCCGTGCCTATTGCTTAACCACCCTACAATTGCATTATTATACTCATTATCAGCATCAGTATAGCCTAAAATGGGGTGATCTAGTCTTTGTTTTAGCCTATTAATAATAAATGGAGGCGTGGCAAAATCCATGTCAGCAACCCACATCGACAATGCTTGTGCATTACCAAAAATAGAGCTAAGCCTTTCTAACTTTATGGCCGAGGTGTTGGATCTATCAATAATTGTTGAAAAATTATACTTCATAGCAAATAATTTTAATTTTTTTCGGAATGACAGCCCCTAACTTTAGGTGTGCATAAAGCTAAACCTAGGCACACACAACCAACTAATATAAGAAGTTGCGATCTAATTAGACCCATTTAAGCACAAAAAAAGGGCAATCTTCTGAAATGTTCAAAAGCTGCCCCTACACAAAATAGCTATTGGTTGTTAGCTTACCAACGTACTTAACTTTGAGAACGACTCATCAACAGTTCCTAACAAATCACTATAGATTTGCTTAAAGTGCTTTCGCTTTTGCTTTGTGTCGGCATCTTTCTCTGGATTATTTACCCTTTCGATAAAGTCGTTGCGTTTGCCCACAATGCCCTCAATAATTTCAATAACCTTGTCCCTATTCTTGTCGCCATGCAGGTATAGGTAGGTATAACAATCTGATACTACCTCGCCAACAAGAAAATCGATATCCTTTTTGATGTTTCTTACGCTTGCCATAGAATAAACTTTAAAATATTAATAATGATGCAAAAGTATGAAAAAAACCAAAACAAATGGTTTTGTTCGCAAAATGCTTTCTTTTATATGCTAAACCTCTATTTATTAGGGTATTATAAATGAAGTTAGTAAGCCAAATAAACGATTAGCACTTTCGATGAATTTACCAATGAAGTTGAAACTTTGTTCGATTCGAACAACATTCTCGCAAATACGGGTATAATGATAGAAGAGAACTTCGAAAGGAATCTAACTAGTTGTATGGGATACAACGATATGAAAGGTTAACATCAGGGAGTTCAAAAAGCACCATACCCTCATTGAGTAAATCTTCATCATCCTCCTGATAGTTCCAAATAACCTCCACCTTCATGCCATTCCTATGGAAATTAGCAATCTTCTTCATCACTTCTCTAAGGTATTTATAGGATGAAGAATTGATATACTTAAAGTTAAAATCGGCAATAATTTTCATCTTCTCCTTATCCTTAACGTCATCGTAAAATTCGTCAAGCCAGTCAAGGATAGTATCATAAAATTCCTTAGCATTCTCTGGATGCGAAATCCCGGTGATTGAAAATATATTTGTAGCAGGATCAAAATAGATCTCAGGAGTATCTATTGCTGCCTCAATTTTTAATGCTTTCATATTCGCTATCTAACTATAACTAGAGCCAAGTAAAGGTAACTCCTTTTGATTTATTGGTCAATATTTTATGTGGGTTATCAAATCAATTTTGACTAAAATGCCATTTTAATAGTTTAAACAATTATTTAGAGTGATTAAACCAAAACTTGGATGGCTATGCAAATAACTTAAAATTTGCTTTTTTTATTGCAGATGGGACACAGATTGGCGATAAGTTTTTTATTACCCTTCCAATAAATGCAAAAACTTTCTCATATATTCATAGCTTCGTATTGTATAATAATTAACCTATTTAATTAGGGTAAACCTTTAACTTTACCTTAAAAAACAAACGTTACCAACGGGTTAATAGATTACTCAAAACTAAAAAAAACATGTAAAATGTTTAATCTAAAATCATTAATACTCGGGTATATCCTTATTTCACTAGTATCGTGTATGCCAAGCAAATCAGAACTGGAACAATTAAAGGGTAAACAAAATCAGGAATATTTAGCCAAATGGCAAGATCAAAAATTTTCAATGTTTATACATTGGGGCTTATATTCAATACCCGCAGGAATATGGGATGGGGAAAGAATTACAGGATATAGCGAACAGATAAAAGGACATGCAAGAATATCCACAGAGGAATATAGGGAATTGACATCAGCGTTTAATCCAACAATGTGGAATGCAGATTCCATTGCCCTGCTTGCAATGGAAGCGGGTATGAAATCGATAATTATAACAGCCAAGCACCATGATGGGTTTTGCATGTTTGCTTCTGAATATACCCCATTTAACGTTTTAGATGCTACACCATATAAAAAAGATATTGTTAAAGATTTAGCCGAAGCCTGTAAACGGCATGACCTTAAATTTGGCGTTTACTTTTCATTAATCGACTGGGATTATGCTGATGCATTGCCTTTCACTTCCGTGCGGAATTCTGATTCCATTCCACCCTTGCACCACGAGTATAACCTTAACCAAATTAGGGAATTGCTAACAAACTATGGCGAAATAACAGAACTTTGGTTTGACATGGGCGCTCCAACCTATGAGCAAAGCAAGGAGATAGCTTTGCTTGTAAAAAAACTACAGCCAAACTGTTTGGTAAGCGGCAGAATTTGGAATGACCAAGGCGATTTTATGGTTATGGGAGATAACTATCAGCCTGAATTTAAAATGGGGATTCCTTGGCAAAGTCCTGCATCGATGTTTCGCGAAACCTGGAGCTACCGCTCATGGCAAGAAAGGCCTAGTGTAGAAACAAAAATTAATGAAAAATTACAAGACTTGGTAAAGGTAGTAAGCTCTGGTGGAAACTACTTGCTCAACATTGGCCCCAAAGCAGATGGCACAGTTGTACTTTTTGAAAAACAAGTACTTAAGGGCATTGGAGAGTGGTTAGAAAAGAATGGCAAGTCGATTTATGAAACAAAGGAGTTGCCATTCTCTAAGCAAGAATGGGGCTTTATCACATCAAAACCCGGTAAGCTATATCTTCATACTGTTAACTACCCTGAGAACAATAAACTCACCATTCAGGGTTTAAAAACTGACATTAGTAAGGCTTACCCTCTCTCCGACCCTGTCCTTTTATTAAACAGCAAGAATACGAATAACATATGCGAAATTGAACTATCAGAAAAAATAGTCAGGGATAAATACATTACCGTTATAGTACTTGAATATAAGGGTGAATTGTTATATACCCCTGCAAACTCAATAGAATTGGATGAGAATGGCGAGTTTATTTTAACCTCGAACAATGCAGAAACCTATCACAGCTACAGTGGACATGATTATTACTCAAGTAAACCCACAGTAGTAAAAATGAAATGGTAAGTATTAAATAGTTCTGAAGAGGAATTTGAGATGATAATTACACTTCCCACTAGTGAAGGCAAGAATGGATTGAGGCTATCTATTAACAATGAACCCTATATAATTTCTGCTATGAGTTCAGAAATCAATTCGAGCATTAATCTTCAAAAGCAAATTATTAGTGGTATAAGGCTGAAATCCGAAGGAGTAAACACGATAGAATTAACTTCAGAAAATCAAAGCAATCCACATAAAGGGTTATATATTGATGGTTTGAGTATAATAATCAAGTAAAAAACCATTCTACAAGAGAGTAAAAGTGGTTAATTTTCAAAAAAGATATAAATGCGAATAGTTTTAGCAATACTAATTGGAATACATGGAATTATCCATTTATTTGGATTTCTAAGAGCCTTTGGCCTATCAGAATTTAACGCAATCTCCCAGCCAATTCCAAAGCTGCTTGGTATGATATGGCTATTAACTTTTTTACTTTTTGTCACTGCCTTAATATTAATGTTGAGTTACCATAATTATTGGTGGATTATCGGGATATTAGCCGTTTTACTATCTCAAGTTCTAATTCTAATCTATTGGAAAGATGCCAAATTTGGTACAATCCTAAATTTAGTAATCCTTGCCTATGCCACTGTAAATTATTCGGCCTACTGCTTTGAGAAAAAGGTAGATACTGAAATTATTCAAATGCTGGCAGAAGAAGACATACACTGCAATGAGAAAAGCATAATTTCCGAACAGATGGTTTTGGATTTACCGCAAGTAGTTCAAAAATGGCTTTCAAATAGTGGGATTATAGGAAAAGAGAATATTAAAACCGTTTTTATTGAGCAGGATTTAAAAATGTTGATGAAACCTGAACAAAAAGAATGGTGCCAAGCCAAAGCCAAACAATACTTCACCACTTCATCCCCTGCATTTAATTGGCGCGTTTATTTAAAAATGTTTTCTTTGATGAGTTTAGTAGGTAGGGATAAATTTGAGTTGGGTAAAGGAGAAATGACAATTAAACTGTTTTCCCTTATTCCGCTAGTAAAAGTAAGGAACAATAAAGAAATAAATAAAGCAACATTGCAGAGGTATTTGGCTGAAATTGTTTGGTTCCCTTCTGCTGCTTTAAGCCCTTACATAACCTGGTACCCTATTGATAATAATTCTGCCAAGGCAACATTACAATTCAATGGAACAAAGGGCTCGGGGGTGTTTCATTTCGATGAAAACGGAACTTTCAAAAAATTTGTGGCAATGCGATATAAAGACGTAAAAGATATTGAGCCAACAAAATGGACAGTTACTGCAACCAAAACCGAAATGCGCAATGGGATAACAATACCTGTAGAAGCAAAATTGGATTGGGAAATTGATGGCGACGATTGGACTTGGTTAAATCTAAGAATAACGAATATAGCATACAATATAAAGTAAAAAGAGATGCCAGCACCTAATAAGCACCGTCAGGCATACATTGGACTTATACTGGTAACCCTTATCATAGGGTTATCATTTATTTTTGTAAAAATAGGGCTAAAATATTCCAATGCCATTGACTTGCTAGCTCATCGCTTTACGGCTGCAGCAATTTCTATAGCACTCCTGTGGATTTTTGGTCTCATTAAATTACCCCGTTTTAGCTTCAAAAAGGGCAAGTGGTTACTGTTACTTTCCTTATTTTATCCTTTACTGTTTTTTGCCTTACAAACCTTCGGATTACAGTATAGTACTGCATCTGAGGCAGGAATTGTTTTTGCAACAGTGCCCATTATTACGCTAGTTGCAGCCAGCATTTTTCTAAAAGAAAAAACCACCTTACTGCAAAAAATTGGAATTGTAATGTCAATTGCAGGGATTCTTTATATAATCTATTTTACTGGGAATATTTCTGGAAGCACTACCCTAAAAGGTCTAATACTGTTAATGCTGTCTGTCCTTGTATTGGTGGGATATTACGTTTTGGGAAAGGTAATTAGCGCCCGTTTTTCAGCCATGGAAGTTACGGTTTGGATGACAATACTTGCGTTTATAATTTTTAACGGTTTTAGCATCGCTAGTCATATTCAAAACCATACTTTGAGCCAATTTTTTAATCCATTTACTCATAGTGAGTTCCTTTGGGCAGTAGTGTATTTAGGTGTGTTATCCTCTATGGTTACATCCTTTCTCACTAATTTCGCCTTAACACAGGTTCCTGCTTCACAAATAGCTGTGTTCAACAATCTTAGTCCTCTGGTTTCTATTGCAGGGGGTATTCTGATTCTTAACGAAACACTTTTTACATACCATATTATTGGGGGATTTTTGGTTTTAGTAGGTGTAGCAATGACCGTGTTTTTAAAATATCAAAAACGCTAAAAAAAAAATTTTAATAGAACAGGACAACCATGGCTAAACGAAAATTGGAGATCTGTTGCTTCACTGCAGAATCGGCACTAAGGGCTGCACAAGCCGGAGCGCACCGAATAGAGTTGTGCGATAACATAGCCGAAGGCGGTACAACTCCCTCTCATGCCACCATTGATTGGGTGGTAAAGCAATTGCAAATCCCAGTCAATGTAATTGTTCGTCCGCGGGGTGGCGACTTCCTGTATTCCGATATGGAATATCATCTAATAAAAGAAGACATTGCCCACATTAAAAGGCTGGGCGCAAATGGTATCGTTATCGGGTTTTTAACGCCCACAGGAGAAATTAATGTGCAAAAAACTGCAGAAATAATCAAGTTGGCTGCACCCATGGAGGTTACCTTTCACAGAGCATTCGATATGTGTAATAACCCTTTTGAAGCATTAGAGCAACTTAAAGAGTTGGGAGTTACCCGAATTTTAACCTCTGGCGGATATGCCAACGCAAAAAAAGGGGCACATGTTATTGCACAGCTAGTACAAAAAGCAAACGATGAAATCATTATAATGCCCGGAAGCGGAATTAACCATAGAAATTTAGGCGATTTAATTGTATCCACTATGGCAAACGAATACCACTCCAGTGCAAAAATATTTATTGATGGGGGAATGCAATTCAAAAATAATAACGTAAGCATGAGCGGGAATGATGCACCAGATGAGTTTCGACATATCTCGGTTGATTCATCCCAAATAAAAAAAATGCTAAGCATTCTGAATGAACACAACTAAACCATAAAAACTACCGCTATGAGCTTTAAACAAATACTGGCAGCATCAATAATTCTAACCAGTTTATTAGGTTGTCAATCGCAACAGGAAAAACCAACAAATAAACCCCGCATTGCCATTGCCGGACTGGCCATAGAGTGCAGCACCTTTTCGCCAGCACAAACTGGCGTAGAGGACTTCCGTGCTCGTCGTGGTGAAGAAATATATTCGTACTACCCTTTTTTACATGAAGATTCAGCCACACGGCAACGGGCACAATACTTCCCTGCATTGAGAGGACATGCAATACCCGGTGGGATTGTTACCCGCGCAGCTTACGATACGCTAATGACACAAATGCTGAATAGGCTAAGAGAGAACCTGCCCTACGATGGCGTTTTCTTCGATATACATGGTGCCATGAGTGTTGTAGGTCTTGACGACCCCGAAGGGGATATGATTCAGCGTGTTCGGGACGTTGTTGGTAATGATGCTCTAATATCCACCTCCATGGATTTGCATGGAAACGTATCGTGGCAATTGGCGCATCAATCTGACCTGATTACCTGTTACCGATTGGCGCCACACGAGGATGCCATTGAATCGAAAAAACGAGCCTTGGTTAACCTAATAAATCGTTTAGAATCTGGGAAAGGTAAACCCGCTTATAAGGCATGGATTCCCGTTCCAATTTTATTGCCTGGCGAAAAAACCAGTACCCGAATTGAACCTGCAAAAAGTTTGTACGCTCAGGTTGACCCAATTACAAAACAACAAGGTGTGCTAGATGCAGCCATTTGGGTAGGTTACGCATGGGCCGACGAACCCCGCAATAGAGCGGTGGTAATGGTTACAGGTGATGACATGCAAAGGGTAAAACGCTCAGCCGAAACGTTGGCTCAATCGTTCTGGAATGTTCGCGAACAGTTTGAGTTTGTAGCTCCCGTGGCTCCGTTGGATGAATGTTTGGAAATAGCCGTCCACAGTAACAAAAAGCCTTTTATTATAAGCGATATGGGCGACAACCCCACAGCAGGTGGTGCTGGCGATGTTACCTGGACACTAAAGCAAATACTAGAAAATGATTCTTTTAAAAAGGCGGGAGGTCCTTCGTTAATTTACGCTTCACTCCCCGGCCCAAAACTCGTAGCTAAAGCCATTGAAGTTGGCGTAGGTGGTAAAATAGAAGCCTTTGCTGGAGCAGAGATTGACAATAGGTACGAGGGTCCCATAAAGTTGAAGGGCATTGTTGAAGCCATACAACATGGCGACAAAAATGCAGAAACCGAAGTGGTGGTTCGAGTGGGTAGCGTAAAGGTTATTGTTACCAATAAGCGAAAGCCGTACCACTACGAATACGATTTCACAAACCTAGGGCTGAATCCGCGCAAAGTCGATATTGTAGTGGTAAAAATTGGCTACCTGGTACCCGAGTTGTACGACATGCGTGGCGATTGGATTATGGCACTCACCCCAGGTGGCGTTGATCAGGACTTACATCGACTACCCTACAAAAGAATTGAGCGCCCCATGTATCCATTGGATGAGAATATGGCTGACCCAGATTTGACTGCTCGTTTTGTTCCACTTTCGCACGAAAAGTAAAATGCATTAAACCGTTGCGAACTAAACACTTTTATTTACAGTGGAATTAAATCCAGCTTGATAGTAAATGAAAAAAGAGAAAACGCTTCATTCGTTTTTGGAGTCTTGATAATGAATCCAAGTTTAAAGTAACTCGTCCTAGAAAGAGGGTACACATCACCTAGCAGTTATGTATAAAATGATTATTTCGCTATAAGGTGCAGCGAAGGTTTTAACTCATTTAAAATCGTGGGTTTGATATAAAATGGTGCAAATGCCAATATAAAAAAAACGCAACCAACTAATAATTAACTGATTGCGTTTTGTTGTTGTCGGGGTGGCAGGATT
>Ga0265295_1002970_pt1 | contig 25581 bp, 19 predicted proteins | sample Munlansysbiofilm_FD_192503 | JGI IMG/M metagenome (GOLD analysis project Ga0265295, IMG submission 192503) | Leachate microbial communities from a municipal landfill in Southern Ontario, Canada - Methane capture system biofilm | ecosystem: Engineered > Solid waste > Landfill > Unclassified ... | reverse complement strand
TTTCTCAAGTGAAAGCGTATCATGGAGTGAGAGTTACAGTGATGGCTTATCTTGATAGGACACGCATTCCTATCTCTCTCGATATTGGTTTTGGAGATGTAGTGTATCCTGAAAGAGTTCAGATGGTTTTCCCCACGATTCTTGGCAAGGATGAACCAGAGATTTTTGCCTATTCGATTGAGTCAGTAATTGCTGAAAAATTTGAAGCAATTGTACAGCTTGGATACGCAAACAGTCGATACAAAGATTTCTATGATATCTACATTCTGAGCAAAACACAAATTATTGACGGAATAGTGTTGCAGAATGCAATAGCTGAAACATTTCGTCAAAGAAAGACGTTGTTCCAAGATATAGTTGCTTTTGCCCCAGAATATTTTAATGATCGTGTCCATAGTTCGAGGTGGAATGCATTTATAAAAAGGAAGAAAGCTTTGATGCTTATAGATTTTCCAGAGACCATGGTAACGATACAAGAATTTCTACTTCCTGTTGTTAAAGCCATTCAGTCTGAAGAAACCTTTTCTTTTACATGGAACAGTACAAAAGGGGGATGGCTATTGGATGGTAAAGACTAGTTAATAGGGTGATAGGCGAGTAATGCCGAGGGTTCCATCACTTACTGGCACTCTCTTTCGCCCCCTTGGTCAGTTGACTGAGGGGGTTTGCTTTTGGACAACGAAAGAAGGAGGCCAGACAAACTGCCTGACCTCCTGAGCACATATCGAGAAACATGATGTTACTTGTACACGACAATCGCCTTGGGTTCCAGCACTCGGAAGGTGAAGGACTCGGTGGCGAAAAGGGTGACTTCCTTGGTGTCATGGGTTTCATAGCCCAGAGCAAAATCCTGTCCTATGGTCAGCTCAAGGTTCTCATTGTTGAAAGGAACCAGAATTGCACCATCAATGCTGTTTGCAAGAATGACCTTGCTTCCCAGCATATGCTCGACACGCTCCAAAAGGCTCATGCCCATGGTGGCTTGGTTGAGCTTCAGCCAGACTTCCTTGCCCACCACAAGGGTGTAGGGCCCATGGATATAGCTCTTCTTCAAGAGAAGGAGTCCTTCTGCAAGAGACGTAAGGATCTCATTTGCTTCTTTACCGAACGTGAGGGCCTTGTGAGCTGAACTTTCCTTCAGACCTTTGATGTTGCCTTTCGCATAGCCATTGTAGATGGCTTGTTCCTCAAAGAGAGCAAGCTTTTCCAGAGCGGCATCAAGGGCATCGAAATCAATATCCTTTGCTCCACGAGCAAGGTTGTCGAGCTCCCACTTATTGAGCGAGAAGCGAATTCTTGCTTCAGTAAGGGGGAGAGCATTATAGGTGCCGGCCTTTACGTCTCCATCGTCCACAAGGGTGAGACGACCTTCGCTGATTACAGTAAAATCAAGACCTTTCGGTCCTTCTACATCAACGACCTTGCGAGCAGTAAGACGGGAAAGCAAGACTTCTTTTGCCCGGTTTTCAATTTCAGCCCATGCATCTGCAGAGAGCGGGGCCAATTCGCGTTTGAACATATCCATAGAGTAGTGATCTCCTTATTTCTTGAGATTTCCAATCGAGAGAGAAGAAGATGCCGAGCCTTCAGCTGCGCCGCCTTCTTCCACTTCCAGCAGGGAACCTGAACTGAACAGATAGGTTTTGAGTTCATGATCCCATCCATCCATGTTCCTTCTCAGCCATTCGAGGGTCATGGCTGCGTGCTCAATTTCTTCATCACGGTTATGAGCCATGACGCCCTTGAGCTCAGCATCCTTGGTGGTATTCACCCGCTGGTTATACCAATCAACTGCTTCGAGTTCCTCCCGAAGGCTGGTAATCGCACGGGAGATATCCCGGGTCTTTTCGTCTATTGCATCATACGGTTCGCTGTAAGCCATGTATTCCTCCTGTTAAGACTCATTATCATTATAAATAATACTCATAAATCGACAAGAAAGGAAGAGTGAGTAGGGCTTATTGCGTTATAAAAGATTGTAGGAAGCAAGAAAGTTGCATACAAGCTGTTTCAAATTTGAACAGATTGTATAAATTCTACCCTTGGTAATTCAAGATATAAACAAGACAAATCGAAGAGGGTAAAAAGGAGCCATGAAATATTAGTATTTCATAAAATTTGTCTCTAAGCATAGTTTACATAACCAATTGATGCTTATATACTCTCCTAACTAATACAAATTCCTCGTGAACTATACAAAGATTTGTATTATACTTAGGGAACCAAGTTTCTCCTTAACTTGCACAATACGAAGGATCAAACATGCCATTAAAGTTCAAGCACGTATTTGCCCAGCTACAGATGAAGATCATTTTTGGGGAGTGGCCCGAAGGGTACCGGATCCCGACAGAAATGGAACTTTGTGAGTTTTACGGTGTGTCTCGGGTAACCATCCGTCGTGCCCTCGATGGCCTGGTAAACCAAGGTTACATTTCCAGAACTCGTGGACGAGGTTCCTTCGTCCTGTTCAAAAGGTCGGTTGTTGGTCTTGGGTACCCACAAATTGTCTCTGATACCACCGAAACGCTCCCTCATGGCTACTATAAGGTTCTGCAGAAAGAGTTGGTGGAAGTGTCCCCTACAGACAAGCTTCAGCTTGGCTTGAGTGATAAGCCGGAAGATAGGCAGATGTGGCATTTCAAGAGTCTGCATATTGTGGATGAGAAACCCTCTGTCTTGAGTGATTACTATATTGCTCATCGGTTTGGGGCTCAGCTGGCTTTGCTGGGTGATACCAGCGAGTATTCGTTCTTTGAATTGCTCTCCAAGGAGTTCGGGCAGAAGTGTCATTTTGTGGAAGGCAAAGTTGCTGCAATCAATCCGAACGAGGAAATTTGCAAGCAGCTTGGCATAGACTGCAAGATGGCAAGCCTCTGGTGTAGGGGCATGTGTGTGTTCGATGATGGGACAGTCATTGGACGTTGCACGAAAGTCTTCAACGGCTTGATGTATGAATTTGCCTTGGATTCAGAGGTGGATTTTTCCTTGAGCAGACACTAGAAAATACGAAAGAGAGGGAATCGCAGGTCTGCGGACCCTCTCTTTCTTGTGCTTTCTTGACATTTGGTTTATACGTGTAAGTATACGTTCTATACCAAACGCTGGAGAGAAAACACAATGCAAAGAACCATCATTGAAATGCTGCATGCTGCTGCGAAAAGCTACGGAGATAGGGCATATACCAACACCAGGACCGAGAAGGGTTGGGAGGCTTGTTCTTTTCAGCAAGCCGATGTGCAATCAGATTATGTTGCAGCATACCTCTTGGACCATGGATTCAAACCGGAACAGACTGTGGGTATCCTCAGTGAGGGAAAGAGCTCGTGGGTGACTTGCGAGCTTGGTGTCATCAAGGCACGAATGATCAGCGTACCGCTTTCCATCAAACTTACTCCTGAAGAGATAGCCTTTCGTATCAATCACAGTGAGGCCGTTGCCTTTGCGATCAGTGCCAACACACTTGGAAATGCAATCAAGGCCATGCCACTGTTCGACCACCCGGTGATGTTCATCTATCTGGATGAGCAGGATGAACGGTTGGAGAATCAGATCAGGCTTACTGATTGGAAGCAGGACAAGGACTATGTCCCCATTGCCACCATGCTTATGGATGGAAAACAGCTTCTGGAAAAGCAACCGAATCTGATCAAGGATGTCGAGAAAGACATTTCCGAACAGGATACGATCAACATCTGTTATACAAGCGGCACTACGGGAAATCCGAAGGGTATCATGCTCACCCATGTGAACTACTGGGTGAATTCCCACGATGCCATCGATTTGTTCAAACTCCCCGATGCCCAGCTTGAGACTCTGGTTGTTCTTCCTGTCGACCACTCTTTTGCTCATACGGTAGGTATCTACACAGCATTGTTGAGGGGCATCACCCTCCATTTTGTAGATTCCAGGGGTTCGAATGCGGCCATCATCCGCAACTTCCCGAAGAACTTGGTTGAGCTCAATCCGATGTTCATGATGACTGTCCCCTCGATCACCGGCAGTTTCATGAAGAAGATGATCCAAGGGATCCATCAGAAGGGTGCTTTCATTGAAGGCATCTTCAACCGTGGGTTGGAAGCGGGTATCTTGCGCAACGGGGATGGCTTCCATAGGGGGAGTACCTGGGTACAGATAAAGACTTGGCTGCCGTACACCATTGCCAATCTTTTGGTATTCCCGAAGCTTCGCAAGGTCTTTGGTGACCGTATGCTCTACTGCGTCGGTGGGGGAGCCTTGCTTGAGGCGAAACAACAACGGTTCTTTGCAGCCATCGGGGTACCGGTGTTCCAAGGCTATGGTTTGACGGAGGCCGCCCCCATCATCAGCAGCAACAGCCCGCATCGCTACAAGTTCGGTACCAGTGGTATGGTTGCCGGCAGTGAGGTCTGCAAGATCATGGTGGATGAGACCACTGAAGCCAAGGTAGGGGAGCGTGGTGAGATCGTCATCAAGGGCGAGAATGTGATGAAGGGATACTTCAAGAATCCCACTGCTTCTGCCGAAGTGCTGAGAGATGGTTGGCTTTGGACCGGCGACCTCGGCTACTACGATGAGGATGGGTTCTTGGTGGTTACCGGCAGAGCCAAGGCTCTTCTGATCGGAAAGGATGGGGAGAAGTACAGTCCTGAAGAGGTTGAGGAGGTGATGGTCAACAATGTGTCGATGCTCAACCAGCTCATGGTGTACAACGACCACCAGACGATTACCACAGCTTTGGTAACCCTCCAGGAGGATGTTGTGACACAGCTTATCCAAGAGAAGGGATGCAAGAGTGCAGAGGAAGCTTTGGATGCCATCATAGTGGAGCTTCGTAGCTACGAGGTCCATGCGCAGGCAATTCCTCCTATGTGGATTCCTTCCCGCTTTGCTCTTATCGAGAAGCCGTTCAGCGAAGCTGATGGGCTGGTGAACTCCACCATGAAGCTGGTTCGCTACAAAACAGCTGAATTCTACAAGGATAGAATTGCTACCCTGTACGAGAGTGAAGAGGCAAACCGAGAGGCGAATCTTGAGGTAGTCAAGCATCTTTTTTTCAAGTAAAAACGAGGAATTGCACGAAACTATCACAATAAAAGCAAGCGGAGACGTAAGTTTCCGCTTGTTCTGCTAGTGAGCAACAGTAGACAACCTATACAAAATGTGTAACGCTTTGAGTGTGAGATCGTTTTATTAGTACGAAGATGTGTCACAACTGGCAGGTTTCGTACAGAAAACCGGTAGTGAGATCCTTTGCTTGGGCTTGGGTGAGGGAGTGAGTTCATATCGAAGGGTTTCCCCCATGAAGGAGGGCAATATGAAGAAAGCGTTCTTTTTGGTTTTGTTGGTACCTATACTAACAATTGGTCTGATTTCCTGTGATGCATCCATACGTTCCAACATAGCCGACCTCATGGGTGGCTTCTCAGGCAACGTCTATGTGGAAGCAGGACTGGTAGAGCCAAACAGTGATGATGTTGAAGCTGCAAAACAAGAAGTCGTTGCGATTGGGACATCTTCTGGAAGCGTGGCTTCAGCAACTGTTACAGATTCCAGTGGAACAAAAAGTATTACGACGAGTGCACTCGGGATTAGTGTCAATATAACACTTGCTGCTACTGATCCATTGGCTTCTGAAACGGAAGTGGTGACTTTGAAACCCCAAACAGCAGCCAAGCAAACAGAAATAAAGACAAACCTGTCAAATGCTATTGCTTCCACTTCCCAGAAAGAAGAGTTGCTGACTTCACTCAAGACCACTGCTACTGCAGAGCAGAAATTGGCGGCACAAGGAACTGTTGCAGTCTTCAACGCAGCGATAACTAGTCTTTCTGGAAGCATAACTGATCCAGACTTGAAAGCTGCAGTTAATGATCTTGCATTGCCTTCAATTGGTGCATCTGATGAAGTAACACAAGCAGATATGTTGATTCTCCAGCTGATGACGGATTTGGTTGGAAATACCATCGCTGCTGTGACAGCCAGTGATGGTAGTACTATCAATGATAGCCTCATCACCGAGGACAAGGCCCTTGAAATATTTGGCGATGCTTTGTTTACTGCCAAAATTGCAGAGGAGCTTTCAGGCGCAGCAACAATTAACTTCTCGAGTGACTTGATAGAAGGATTGTTGGGAGCAGTTCCGGATGGCAGTAGTTCTTCCAGAACGACGGAAAGTGGAGTCTGGCAAGATGTAGATGATTCGATCGGGTTGGCCACGGTAAACAACTTGGCTCCTAAGATTATTGCCATGTTTGGGGTTACGGGCTCAGGAACAAATCATGAATACACTGATGCTGCATATCGCAGATTCATTAGGAATCAGTATGCGTATCTTGCATCTTTGAACCAGGCTATTGGTTTTTACGAGAAAGGAAATCTTTCAGGTTTGGATGAGCAAAGAGTAAATGTTGGGACAATTGTTAAGTATGTAATTGCTTTCCTAGTTACAACCATTGATGATTATCATCAGAATTATGGAACCTATAACTCCGGTGCAGCAGCGCCTTATACTTCGATGGCACTTGCATATCAAGCATTCCTTAATGATAATCCCAATCTTTCGTCAGGTGATTTGAGTCTGAGTTCTCCAGATCCTTACCAGAGAGTTTTTGATGCATTGTTTGGCGGTATGGACACTTATTTGGCAACACAAGGAATGCAGGATAAGCTTGAATTGCTTGTAGACCGAATTACCATTCTTGTTGAGATATCTGGTGTCGAATATGAAGAACTGGATGGTATCCTTGAGGATCTTCCTGATACTATTGAGAATTGGTTCGCTGAAGATACAGAGTAGAGGAGGCAGATAACATGAAGAAAGTGACGACAGTATTTTTGGTTTTGCTCATAATTGCATCTGCCACACTATTTGCAGCAGCTGGAGATTATGATCCAGCCACAGTAGCACGCTATAAGCAGGCAGGAGAACCTTTCGTAGGCACCAGTGTACGTGTGTTGGGAATGGGCGGTGCAGGTCTTGGTGTTCGGGGTTATTATGATAGTTTCCTCATTAACCCTGCAAACCTTGCAAAAGCTGGGTTTAAGTTTTCATTCCCGGCTGTAACGGTGACTGCCTATAATCCAATGAAGATTCTCGAAAGTAAGATGTATGAGAAGATTGAGGCAGACGACCCAGGTGGTGCTGCTGCAGAATTCTTGAAAACTATCGAAATTGGATATGGTGATATCCTTACGACTGATGTCTCCACAACCATTACACTTGGAAGCCTTGGGCTAGCCCTTGAGGCGCAAGAGAGACTCATGAGCTATCAAGTAGATGGAGATTCGTCAAGCTTGAATCTCATTGCTCAAGTTACTGCTGCAGCCACTGTTGGTTTAGGTTTCAGACTGAATGTTTTCCCAGATGTCATGAGCATAGATCTTGGTGTTTCTGCAAAAGCAGTGTACAAAGCGTACTACAAAGCATTGAACTCTACCACTGCGATATCATTAGCTGATGGGAGTTCTGATCCTGAGACTGTATTGTTGAACGATACACCAATCATTGCAGGCTATGCTTTGCCAGTGTCTGCTGGTGTAAATGTAAATCTCCCAGTAGGACTGACTTTGTCAGCAGTTGCAAAGAACTTCAATGGTAACTACACCATGAATACGTACAATTCAGTCAATGATTGGGCCGAGGAAATCATTGGAGATCGCTTGACTGAGGATGCTGATGGTACGCCAGGAAGTGCCACTGCAGAACCAGAGTGGTCGCTTGAGACCGATTGGAGACTTGATGCAGGTCTGACCTGGGCTCCGAAGATCGGATCGCTGATCAAACCCGTCATTGCAGTGGATGTAGTGGACGTCATGTCCATCTCCGGCAAGGAAGGGGATGCCCTGAAGCGTGCATTCTACGAACAGACCCGCTTGGGTGCATCAGTCAGATTGCTCAGCCTCTTTGACTTCCGCGTTGGCCTGAACAAGGGTTATAAGTCCATCGGTGCTGGATTCGATCTCTTGATCTTCCACATCGATGCTGCGTACTTCGTGACTGAGTATGGACCGAGCATCGGCGACAAACCCATCGATGCGCTGTCGCTTCGGTTCTCACTGTTCTCTCGCTAGTGTCGTTTCATCTCCTCAACGTGGAATGCCCTCCCTGGAAAGGAGGGCATTTCCATGTCTAGAGGATAAATTGTGTTATTCAGATAACATTCTGTAAAAAAATTCATATTTTTGCATGTTTTGGCCTATACTTTGTAACGAATAGCGTGCTATAGTCAGCGCATATCACACTTACAGGGTCTTTCACCCTACTTGAGAGAGGTCAACATGACAAGTTTTGGAATTTGGGGACTTATTCCTCCTGTTCTCACCATCACCCTTGCTTTCATTACCAAGGACGTAATGGTATCCCTTTTCCTGGGTATTTTCTCTGGAGCAATCATCGTCGCTGGTGGCAATCCCTTGGTTGCAGTCATAAATCTTACCGATATGATCGCAGGTTCCCTCAATGATGGATGGAACATCCGCATCTTCCTCTTCTGTGCCTTGCTCGGAGGTCTGGTTGGTATGCTCAGCAAGACCGGATCGGCTCATGCATTCGGCCGTTGGGCAGCAGACAAGCTCCACACCTCAAAGACCAGTCTTCTGATGACTTGGTTCTGCGGACTCTTGATCTTCATCGATGACTACTTCAACAGCCTTGCAGTCGGAACGGTCATGCGCCCCATAACCGACAAGAACAAGGTTCCCCGCAGCCAGCTGGCTTACATCCTTGACTCAACGGCAGCCCCTGTCTGTATCATCGTTCCCATCTCCAGCTGGGTCATCACCGTCATGTCCATCGTAAAGGGCTCCGAAGGCTTCGATGCTCTGGGCGTCAGTGAGTTCTCCTTCTTCATCCGCTCGGTTCCTTATAACCTGTATGCACTGCTCACCATCCTGATGGTATTGGTCATCATCCTGACCGGCAGGAACTTCGGTCCCATGGCCAAGAGCATTGCCTATGCAAAGGAAACCGGAAACCTCTACAACGACACCTATGGACCTGCTCCTGGCGAAATTGAAATCGATGGAAATGCCAATGCTGCCAAAGCAAAGCCGATGGACATGCTCTTCCCGATCATTGTCCTCATCGTAACTGCAGTCATCTTCTTCCCCGTAACCACCTATCTTGGTGCAATTGACGGTGAGACGATCACCAGCGTTGGTGCTGCTGCAGCTTCCATGAGCCTTGGTGATGCTTTCAATAATACTGATGCTTCCATGGCTCTCTTTTATGCAGTCATCTTCACCTTGGCAATCAGCTACGTGTACTACACTGCACGAAAGCTCTTCACCATCAAGGGTGCAAGCGAAGCCATCAGCGATGGTATCAAGTCTATGGTTCCCGCTCTCATCATCCTGACCATGGCTTGGACCATCGGCACAGTCATCAAGAGCAGTCCTGAAGATGGCGGCCTTGGTCTGGCAGCCTTCCTCAGTGATGCGGTCGTCGGTGGTGGATTCCCCATCGCACTGGTTCCCGTCATTGCCTTTGCACTCTCTGCCCTGATCTCCTTCTCCACCGGAACCTCATGGGGTACGTTCGCGATCATGATCCCGATCGTCATGCCGATTGCAGTTGGTCTTGCCCAGGCCAAGGGCCTTGGTGACAGCGCTCTGCTCAACGCAGCCATGATCAGTGTCAGTGCGGTTCTTGGTGGTGCGGTCTTTGGTGACCATGCTTCCCCGATCAGTGACACCACCATCCTTTCCTCAACTGGTGCTGGTTGTCCTCACCTTGAACACGTTGCAACCCAGATGCCCTATGCAGTCACTGCTGCCGTCTGCACCTTGGTTGGCTTCATCTTCGGTGGTATCTTCCTCAACGTCTTTGTAGCTTGGTTGTTCACGCTTGCCAGCTTTGCAGCAGCGATGATCATCCTCCCGAAGGTGTACGGCAAATAATCACCTGTTCTCTCCATTCCAAGCCCGCCATTCGGCGGGCTTGGCTTGCTCTAGGAGCACAACAGCCCTATACTTGCCTATGGAGGATCCTATGGACGTAGTACAGATTCAGGGACACATCAAAGCGTATGAGTGGGGGAACACCTCCTTCATTCCCGCACTGCTTTCCATGCCTGATGATGGAGAGAGCAAAGCCGAGCTCTGGTTTGGTACTCATCCCAGTGGAGATGCCAAGGTAATGGAAACCGGGGAAGTCCTCTCTGATTTTCTCAAGAAGGACAGCCTGCATTGGTTTGGGCAGGAACACTTGGATTGCTTTTCCGATGAGCTTCCCTTGCTTCTGAAGGTTCTTGCCATTGAGCATCCGCTTTCCATTCAAGTCCATCCCACCAAAGCTCAGGCAGAAGAGGGGTGGAAAGCTGAAGAGCATCTCCGTTCTCGGCTCCCCAAAGAGTTGTGGAACTACAAGGATCCTAACCGCAAAGCGGAAATCATCTATGCTCTCACCCCTGTAACTGCGATGTGTGGGTTTAGGAGTCTGGAAGAGAGCGCCCCACTGCTGAAAGAGCTCATTCCGAATGCCTATGCAACCCATTTTGCGTATCTTGATGAGCCAACTGAGTACCCGGATAAAGTACTTGCCCGGTTTTTCGAGCATCTGTATACCATGGAGAAGAGCAGCTTGAGCAGTGTTGTGGAAGAGTACATCGCAAGCTTGATCGGGCGAGATGATCTTCCCCCTTCGAGTGCTGACGGACGGTTTCTCGAAAGCAAGGGTATTGCGCTTTCTGCTTATGAACTCTATCCCTGTGACCCAGGGCTTTTCAGTCCCTTTCTGCTCAACGTAAAACATCTTGAAGTAGGAGAGGCTCTCTATCTTGAACCACGAACCCTCCATGCATATGTCCGGGGCAATGGCATTGAACTGATGAGTGCATCGGATAATGTCCTGCGCGGTGGGTTGACCAAAAAGAAAGTGGATGTGAAAGAGCTGATGAGAATTCTCGATATCAAGGGAAAGGATGTGGAGAAGGTCCCGAGCTTGGTCGGCAAATCGGGACGGCTTCATTTGCTCACTCCAACAGAGGAATTCCATCTGATGGTGCTTGGCCCCGGTCACTATGAAATTGATGAGAGACGTAGTATTGAATTGCTCTTCATGACTGAAGGAAGTGCAGTGCTGAGCAGTGCAGATGGGTCACGGACACTATCCAAGGGAAGTTGTCACGTGGTAGCAGCTGGTCTGAAGGCCTATTCTTTGGACGTAACAGGCAACCTTTTCATCGCCGACGTTCCTCGCTGATTGTTTTTCTCAAATTTTGGGTTGGAAAGGACAATGTCTCGATGGTATAGTCTTCCCATGGATACATACCTCAACCTATTGAGAAAAGAATTGCGTCCTGCAATGGGATGTACTGAACCTGCAGCTTCGGCCCTTGCAGGGGCGAAGGCTGCAGAATTGCTGGGAGCAAAGCCCTCTTCGCTTACGGTGGTGACAAGCCGAGACATGGTCAAGAATGCCATGGGTGTAGGGCTTCCAAACTGCTCCCTGAAGGGAATCCAGGCGGCAGTTGCCCTTGGAGCCTGCGGAGGAGACACCTCGAAGGGCTTGAGTATCCTCAGTGAACTCAGCGATGAACAGATTGCATGTGCAAGTGCGATTCCTGTCAGCCTTTCCATAGGAACCGACATCCCTTCTCTCTATATCAAAGTCGTAGCGAAGCGTGATGATCACAGTGCAGTTGCCGTGATCAGCGGTGAGCATGATCGTTTCAGCTATCTTGAGCAGAACGGCGAAGAGCTCTTGAATCTGCCTGTAGACACCTGTGGAACGGTACTAGCCGAAGAGGACGAACGTTTGGTTGGGTCGGCCTCACTTGCTGAGCTGTTGGATTATGTGAAAACAGCTCCCCAAGAAGCTCTTGATCTGGTACTTGAAGCCCAAGAGACAAATATGGCCATCGCCCGACACTCCCTGGACCACAGCTATGGGCTTTCGGTAGGAAGGATTGCTTCTGAACCCATCGGAAAGGAACCGAATAGCCTTGCCGAGGCGTTCAGCCTGGGATCAGCCATGGCCGCAGCTGCCAGCGATGCCCGTATGGCTGGGTGTCCGCTTCCTGTTATCATCAACAGCGGTAGCGGTAATCAGGGAATCACATTGACAGTTCCTGTCGCAGTGGTAGCATCCTACTTGAAAAGTTCTGAAGAAACGTTTGCTCGTGCCCTGTTGCTCGGGCAAATGGTTGGTCTGGGACTTACTGCTCGGAAGAACCGGCTCAGCGCTCTCTGCGGTGCTTTCACTGCTGCAATCGGGACAGCTTGCGCTCTCGTGTATTTGCTCGGGGGAGAGCTGGAAGAGATGGACCGTGCGTTCAACACCATGGTGGGAAATCTCACTGGCATCATCTGCGATGGAGCAAAGATGACCTGTGCGTTGAAAATCTACAGCTGTGTGGAAGCTGCCAATTTAGCGTGCAAGCTTGCTTTCAGGGGCTTGAGCCCGGGAAATGAGAGCGGAATAGTTGGCAAGACTAGTCAGGAGAGTATGGACTTCCTCTCCAGAATCAGCCACGAGGGAATGGAGGAGACCGACAAGACCATTCTCTCCATTATGTTGGGAAAGCAATCGTGAACTATGTAGCATTGGATTTTGAAACTGCAAACAGCTATGCGGGGGGAGCGTGCTCTGTTGCACTGGCTCGCTTCGATGAGGAAGGCTCTTTGTTGGAGACCTATTACACCCTCATCCACCCCAAGCAGCCGTATTTCGATCCGGGAATGACTGCGGTACATCAGCTAAAGGATGAGGAGTGTCTCGCAGCCCCGGAATTTGATGCAATCTGGCCGGAGATGCGAACCTTCATTGGTCGGGATCTTCTGGTTGCCCACAATGCTGTGTTCGATATGGGAGTGCTCAAGGGGTGCTTCGAAGCGTATGACCTGGAAGCAAGGCAGATGAGCTATCTCTGTACGTTGGTGATCTCACGAAAGCTCTGGCCGAAAATGCTCAGTTACAAGCTCTCGTATCTCGTAGACTATTTTGGCATGGAGTACCAAGCTCACTATGCCCTTGATGACGCGATCATGTGTGGGAAGATCATGCACAAGCTCTGCTATGGTCATCTCAACGAGATGCTCGACCTGCGCAGGTTCCTGATCACCAAGGGCATCGAGCCGAAGTTCATCGAGAACCAGAGAAAAGACGCAGACTTCTTCCTATGAACGGGAAGAGGCCGGTTGCCCACAAACCCACCAAGGTGTAGCGGACAAAGCCCCCGACAGCATAGAGCGATTCGGGGATGACTTTCTTAGCCCCCAGGATCAGCAGTACACCCACTAGGCCGACGAGGTAGCGACTGATCTGGATTTTCACGCTTGCTTTGGCGGTGAAGTCGACTTTCTTCTCCTCAAACACGAACCCGAGATACCCCCCAGAGCCAAGTGCGAGAATTTTCATGAGATCGGTGAATGCCACTTCATCAATGGCATGTGCATTGAGCAATATGCTCATCAGGGCACCTGAGACAAACATGACCAGGCCGAAGACCAGGGCAAACCGGTTGCGTTTTTCCCCTTGCTCATAGAGTGCATCAAGCTTCTGCTTGGCAAAAAGACTGATCAATATTCCCAGCAGCAGGCCGGCAAAGACATCGATGGGCCAGTGAACGCCCAGATACAGGCGGCTGAGGCCAACCAGTGTCATCATGATCGCACAGAAGATGCTGAAACCGCGTTTTCTGAAAGCGAGGGCCAGCGATGTATAGAACGCTGCCCCTGTGGTGGTGTGTCCGCTTGGGAAGGAGTAGCCGGTAGCAGTTTCCAAGCGCTTGCCATCAATGGACTCAAGCACCTGGAAGGGCCTTGGGGAGCGAACGATGGCCTTGAGGATTCCCATGGAAAGCACTGCCAAGAGAATGGAGGAGAAAAGGGTGAAACCCTTTTTCTTGTCATGGTTCCAGTAGATGTAGATGATGACCGCAATGACAAAGGTCTGCTCTCCCACTATGGAGGCGATGTTGGCGAATGCATCGAGGAAGGGGTTCGCAATGTTCAGAAAGAACAGCATGATGGCTTCTTGCATGGTTGACTCCTTGCAATCAGTATATAGGTTAATTTCCCCAAAAACTCAATCAGTCTGAGAACTTCATCAAGCCCCGCTTTTTTGCAATTGTCTCGAACAGGTTTCTTATGCAGAGTTGCTGAATGATAAGAAGAATCTTCGATTTTCGATTTCTTCGCATGGCTTTGTGCCAAAAAAGAAGCCGATGAGGCTTCTTTTTTGGTATCGTGCATTTTGTGAAAGACCATCGGAACCAAGCTAAATCAGCTCCAGCTCAGTTTCAAACTCTTTGTCCAGCGGATACATCGGTCTCGGAAGGTTCTTGTAGGGGAGCCGTTCGAAAAGCTCGTCGGAAGAACCGGTGGTCAAGGCCATCATTGAGCGCTTTGCAATTGCTCGGATCTCCGGTTCCAGATACCCCAGCTTCACCACGATGGCCTTTCTCTTTGTCGGTTCAGCTGCCAGTGCTCTCATCATCATCGGATCGTAGCAGCCCACATGCTTGCTTGCCACCACCACATCCACACCCTGTACGTCAAGCAGTGCAAGATCGGCTCCATTGGCTCCCTCCCACTTCTCTTTCAGTGCTCTCACGGTCACGTTTGCCTGAATTGGTTTGCTCTTGATGGTATCGAATTTGGCGCCAAGTCGACAGACAAAGCTTGCTCCAACCCCTTTCTCAAATGCTTCCTTGATCACTTCTGGGTCGTAGAAGCCTTGGTAGAGCAGGGGAGGGTCGAGCTTGGAGAGTAAGGGATCGGAAAGGATCAGCGACAAAAAGTTCGTCACATCGCCACTGCTCCCTGCGGTAGGGTTATCACCGCTGTCACTGATGACCACCGGGTATACTCCCTCTCCAATCGATTGCTTGGTCGCCTCAAGGGCATCGGCGGGCATCCGCGTCTCATTGTAGAAGCAAAACTCCTTGCGTCGGTTCCAGAAAATTCCTGCAAGTTCTTGGGCAAGGCTGTCTGCCTGAGCCTGATTGTCCTGGGTTACCACGACCGCATGTACAGCATTCTCCGTGCCGTCCGCCCAGGGAAAGCCCAAAAGGTAGGAACATGCGAGCACGCCTTCTTTCTGCTCCCTTTCCCTGAGTTCCCTGATCAGGCTCTTCATCGGTTCTACCGAGGTTTCGCTCTGCTCCCCTGCAATGAGCATGGGAATTCGAACCGAAGCCATGGTTGGGTTCTTACCGCTTTCCAAGGTGCGGATAGCCATGAGTGCGGCATGAATGCCGGTCTCATAGGTATCGGTATGGGGTGCACACTTGTAGCCTACAAACCCATCGGCAGCTTTTCGCATCCGTCTGGTAAGGGTCGCATGCATATCCAGACTGGTGAACAGGGGGGTTGCAGGATGCAGTTCCCTCACTGCTTCCAGCAAGTCTTGTTCTGCTTCGCCGATTCCATCGACGCGCATGCTGCCGTGCAGCGACAGGCATATTGCATCGATGGAGCCCGCTTGTGCAAGCTTTTGCAGCAGTTCTGTTTTCAACTCTTGGTAGTAGGCATGGTCCCACACCCCATTGGGCACCGCACGAGCCACCAAAGAAGGGATGACCTCATAGCCGGCGGCAATCAGAGTGTTGATGATGCCGCTGATTGAACTTTCGCGCTTGACGAAGAGGTCCTGCCCGCGTGTGACCCAGATCTCGTTTCTTCCTGTGATGATGGGGTTGAACGTATCACTTTCGTGGTGGAGCCCCCCTACAAAAACCCGCTTCTTCATCGTTTTGCCCCCACGATCGTGCTTACCCGGTTGGCATCCGTATGACTGATGCTGAACTCGGCCTGCCGGAGCATGCCGCCCATGTAGATGTGATCGGGCCGGTAGGCCATCTTCGATTCATAGGTACCCGGTACAAACACATGGTATTCCTTGGCTTTCACCTGCTCCTGCAGGAAGGCAAAATTTCGCTCGGTGATACCGCAGCCGGGCATGACGATGATCCTGTCTCCCGCCTGTTTGACCAATTGCTTCAGCGTTTCAAGCCCTTCGATCACAGTTGCTTCCAGACCGCTGGTGAGGAGCCGATCGACACCCAGTCCAATGAGGGTCTCAAGAGAGCGGGAGGCATCGGGGGTCATGTCGAAAGCCCGGTGGAAGGTGACCGAACAGGGCCTCGCAAGGGCGATGATCTCCTTGCTCCGCTGTACATCAATCTCCCCGTCAGCTTGAAGGATACCGAAGACGATGCCGTCGGCACCCGCCTCCTTGAAGAGTCTTACGTCCTCCTTCATCGCTTCGAACTCAAGGTCGCTGTAGCAGAAATCGCCTCCTCGCGGTCTTATCATGACGTTCATGGCAATACTGCTCTGCTTCCTGGCTGTCTTGAAGGCTCCCAGTGATGGGGTGGTTCCTCCTTCGAAGAGGTCGGCGCAGAACTCAACGCGGTCGGCTCCTCCGGCTTCGGCTGCCAATACGCTCTCAATCGATTCCAGACAAATCTCAATCTTCATTTCATTCCTTCCTTTTCCACTACCAGACGTAGGGTGGTATCAACAAGCTCCGCTCTGGCAAGCTCATCGCCGACTGTATGCACACTGATCTCATGGGCTCCTTGCCTGAGCTTCAGGTCCGTGATGAAGGTGTCTGAGGTACGGCCTTTCTGCAGGGAACTGCAATACTGCCTTCCTCCAATCTCCAGACAGAGCTTTTGCTCATTCGCAAGGCCCTGCTCGCTTCTCCATCCAATGCAGAGGGTGGACTCTTCTTCAAGTTCCAGCTCCCAGCAGAGAGTGGTGGGGATGGGGCGGTAGGAGTAGTACTCGCTACCCGTATACCGGTGGAAGACCAAGGGCTCGGGACACATCCGGCCAAGCGTTATCTTCGGTAGGTCTCGCTTTGCTTCTTCCCGTTTCAGCGGTTCTTTTGCCAATTCCTCTCCGATACCTTCCAGCACTTCCTGTTCGAACGGATGGATGGCACCCGTCCCCATCAAGCCGATGTTGAGCAGGTAGTTGCCTCCCTGTCTGACTACCATACGGGCAGTGGTGGACAACTCCTTGATTTTTTCCTGCTTGTCACCGCGTACTTGCCAGCTGCGATACCCCCAGGTCTGCTTGTAGATGGAAGCCGGAGTCTGCCAAGGGCAGTTCAAAGGAACTGAAGGCAGTTGATTGTCTCCCATGGTGAGGAAGTCCTGCTTGTCGTTCCAGATTCTTCCATTGACCATACAGTGTGGTTGCAGCGTTTGCACCAGATTGCGGACCTCTTGGCTTTGCTCGGGCGTAGGCGCACCCATATCCATCCACAGTTCACAAATCGGGCCGTAGTTGGAAAGCAATTCGGTCAATTGGGCTATGTTCAGGTTCTGGTGAGACTGGGGAAGCCGGTCGCTGTTGTGGCTGCTGATGGGCAAGGCTTCGCTGAAGTGCCAGTCGATCCAGGAGAAATAGACGCCGAAGGCAAGGCCTTGCCTTGTGCACTCATCGCTCAGATTCCTGACGATATCGCGTTTGCATGCGGCATTGGTGCTCTTGTAATCTGTGGTGTTGGTGTCGAAGAGGCAAAAACCGTCATGGTGTTTGGTGGTAATGACCAAGTACTGCATTCCAGCTTTCTTTGCCGTAGCGACGATATGCTCTGGATCGAAATCAGGCAGGCTGAACTGGTCGGTCAAAGCTTCGTAATCTGCCTGGGGGAGGTAGCCGTGGGAGAGAATCTGCTCGGAATACCCCCGGGTGATTTTTTCTCCCTTCCATACCCCGCCGGGGATGGAGTAGAGCCCGAAATGGATGAAGAGGCCGAATTGAAGATCAAGCCACTGTTGTATTGCTTCACGTTTCATCGCCGTGTCTCCTTTCTGGTGTAAGCGTATCGCAGGAATTGATCGGATAACAGGGTCAAAGTTTCCAAGAACCTTCATGGACTGCGTCATTTTTTCAAAGTTCGACTTCTTCTCCAAAAAATGACGTATGCTCTCTGCAGTAAGCTGGTTGAGCATTGGAAACTTGACTCTTATGCGATTTTGACTTCCATGCGACGATTTTGTCATGAAGAACGTACCCAACCAACCACGACAGCTCAGCTTGGGAAGAAAGATGAGTCGGCATTGGCAATTTTATGTCATTGTCGCCCTCCCCATGCTCTATTTCATCATTTTCAAGTATGCTCCCTTATATGGCGTCCTGCTTGCCTTCAAGAGATACCGCGTAAGCCAAGGAATCTGGAACAGCCCTTGGGTAGGTTTCTACCAGTTCGAGAAGTTCTTCAAGAACCCTTCCAGCCTGAAGATCATGTACAATACCTTCTCGCTGAGTATGTATGCCCTGGTTTCATCCATTCCCCTTGCCGTCATACTGGCGATTGCACTCAATGAGACTGGGTCCAAGCACTGGCGCAAGGGCGTGCAGATGGTCACCTATGCTCCTTATTTCATCTCTACCGTAGTCATGGTGGCAATCCTTATGCAGTTCTTGGACCCGGCTTTGGGGTTGTTCAACGCAGTGAGAGCAGCGTTTGGAAAGGAATCGCTCAACTACATGGGCGAAGCGCATCTTTTCAAACATATTTATGTCTGGTCGGCGCTCTGGCAGAATACAGGGTACAACGCCATTATTTATCTTGCCGCCCTGACAGGCATCAGCCCCGAACTCTATGAGGCTGCAAAGGTTGATGGGGTGAACAAGTTTCAGAAAATTTGGTATGTGGATTTGCCCTGCATCAAGAATACCATTGTCATCATGTTCATCATGAATATGGGTTTTGTCATGAGCCTTGGTTTTGAAAAAGCCTTTCTCATGCAAAATCCGCTCAATTTGCAGACCTCTGAGATCATGTCCACCTATGTCTATAAAATGGGCTTGATCAACAGTGACTTCAGCTATTCAACTGCCATCGATGTCGTCAATTCGATCATCAATATCGTGCTGATACTCACTTTCAACCGCATTGCGAAGAGCAAGAACAAGGAAGGAGGGCTATGGTGATGCACTACAAGCAGAAAGAGCTACTGGCAGACCGAATATTCTCAGTATTGGTGAACAGCTTCCTGTTTGTCAGCCTGATGATTGTTCTCTATCCCTTGATCTACATCGTTTCCTGTTCGTTGAGCGAACCGCAGGCTGTAATGGCCAAGAAAGTCTGGCTCTTTCCGGTCAACTTCGATCTGGTTAGCTACAAGGCGGTTTTAACCAACAAGCAAATTATTTCAGGATATATGAATAGTCTGTATTATATGGTAAGTGGAACGGTAGTGAGCGTGTTGCTTACCATGCTTCTGGCCTATCCCCTGTCACGCAAGGAGTTCTACGGCCGCAACCTGGTGACCAAGCTCATCGTCTTTACCATGCTCTTTTCCGGAGGGACCATCCCGCTCTACCTGGTTGTCCGCAACATCGGTATCTACGACAGCCGGTGGGCAATCATCCTTCCCAATGCCGTTACGGTGTGGAATGTCATCATCGCACGCACGTTCCTGCAGGAGAACATCAGCGACGAGCTGTATGAGGCTGCCGAGATAGACGGATGCTCGGATATTCGCTTCCTGTTCGCCTTCGTGTTCCCCTTAAGCGGTGCCATCGTGGCGGTGCTTGCCCTTTTCTATGCTGTAGGCCAGTGGAACAAGTATTTTGATGCCCTTCTGTACTTGCAGAAGCAGGCCTTGTATCCACTGCAAATCGTGCTGCGCAATATTCTGATCATCAATCGCAACACCCCGTCGATGACCACCGACGTGGCGGCCGCAATCAGGGCACAGGGGTTGAGTGAAACGATTCGCTATGCTGTCATTGTTGTGGCGAGCGCTCCGCTTTTGATCATCTATCCGTTCGTTCAGAAGTTCTTCGTCAAGGGAGTCATGATCGGCTCTGTAAAAGGTTAGGAGTCTACAGCTTCCGTAAGGATGCTGCAAACAATAGGAGGGATCTATGAAAAAGATGCTGTTAATCGTACTGTTGGTCGCACTGCTCGTGCCCGCCAATCTCATTGCCCAAGGAACAAAAGCTACCACCCCGGAAAAGGCTGTAGTTGAGTACACTCCTGTGGGAACGTATCCTGTCGTTAAGACACCCATTACCGTCGACATCATGGTGGCACAGCCGCCTTGTGTTGAGGATTACAACACCAACCGTTTTACCAAGTACATGGAAGAACTGACCGGTATCAAGGTGAACTACATCATGATCCCTGAGCAGGCAGCTACTGAAAAGTTGGCTCTTGTTCTGGCCAGCGGCGACTACCCTGACGCTTTCCTTGGTTTTGGAATCGGCAATGCGTTGGAAACCACCTACGGCGCACAGGAAGGTTTGTTCCTCCCGCTCAACAAGTACTACACCAAAGAGTGGATGCCCAACATGATGAGTGCATTCACTGAGTTCCCCGGTGGCGTTGGTTTCATGACCAACATCGACGGTAACATCTACTCGCTGCCCCGTTTTGAAGGTTGCTACCACTGTTCCAACCAGGCAAAACTGTTTGTATACCAGCCGTTCCTGGACAAGCTTGGCCTGAAGATGCCCACCACCACCGATGAATTCTACCAGGTGCTGAAGGCCATCAAGGAGAATGACCCCAATGGCAACGGTAAAGCTGATGAGATTCCTCTTGCCGGTTCCATCATTGGTTGGTCAGACCAGGTCGAGCGCTTCTTGCTCAACTCCTTCATCTACACCGACCTTGATACCAACATCAATGCCAATGCTGATGACAATGTGGGCTATCTGATGAACAACGGCAAGGTTGACACTGCTGTGAACAAGGCTGCTTACCGTGAAGGTCTTGCGTTCATCAACAAGCTCTACAAGGAAGGCCTGCTGTACAATGGTTCCTTCACCCAGGATTCCAGCCAGCTCACCCAGCTTGTAGAAAGTTCTGCACAGCCGGTCGTCGGTTTCGCAGCAGGTGGTTGGAGAGGCCAGTTTGCCACCATCGGCGGCGAGCGCTTCAACAACTTCCGCGCAATTGCTCCCCTGAAGGGACCGAAGGGCGCACAGTATTCCGTAGCTTTCTTCCAGAACCCCGGAATGGGCAGTTTGGTCATCAGCGCTGACAGCCCCTATGCTGACGCCATCATCCGCTACTTCGAGTACATGTACTCCTATGAAGGCACACTGATGCAGCGCAACGGCTTCAAGGGCGAGGCATGGGATTGGGCAACACCCGATCAGGTCGGTCTTGACGGCAACCCTGCAATCTGGCAGCAGCTGACCCTGTGGAACGACAAGGATCCCCAGAACGACACCTGGATCCAGACCTACACTGCAGCAATGACTCATTCTTTGAAGAACGGTTTGGCTTCTGTCCCCATGACGCAGGACAACCCTGAGTACTATCTGCCGGAAAACAACGAGAAGACCCTGTATGATGAAACTGCCAACCTGTACAAGCCCTACGAGGATACCAGCGTTGAGGTTCCCGTACTCAAATTCACCGCTGAAGAGAGCGAGAGGTTCTCAACAGTAAAACGCGAATTGGCCAACTACATTCGCCAGAGTGCGGTCAAGTTCATGGTCGGTTCCCTCGATGTCAATGATGACAAGGTTTGGAATGAGTATGTAGCAAATCTGGAGAAGCTGCAGCTGAAGTCAGTCCTGGATCTCATGAATACTGCATACGGTCGCCAGTACAAGTAAGTATCACAAATTATGCATGGGGCTCATTTGAGCCCTGTGTGGTGTTCAAGGAGGAGTGGGAAGGTGCGAAATAAGCCGAACATCGTGTACATACTTACAGATGATCTGGGGTATGGAGATGTTTCATCACTGAACTCCGATTGTCCTTTCGTAACCACCCACTTCGATCGTTTGGCACAGGAAGGCATGGGCTTCACCGATGCCCATGCCTCCAGTGCCGTTTGCACTCCCAGCCGTTACAGTATCATCACCGGTCGCTACAACTGGAGATCCGAGCTGAAGAGTTATGTACTGGGAGGTTTTTCTCCCCCTCTTATCGACCAAAAGCGGAAGACCGTTTCCCAGCTCATGAAAAAGGCTGGATATGCAACCCATGCCGTGGGCAAGTGGCACCTGGGGATGGACCTTCCCAAGGACGAAGGGTTTACAGAAGCGGTAGAGTTCGGCGACAGTCATCCAATCGACTATACCAAACCCATCACTGGAGGTCCGACCAGTGTGGGATTCGATACGTATTACGGTATCAGCGGTTCTCTGGACATGCCTCCCTATGTCTACATCAGGAATGACCGGTTCACCGCCGTTCCCACCAAGATAACAAAGGGTAGTGGCAAGGGTTTCTGGCGTGAAGGATTGACCGCTGATGACTTTATCCACGAAGAGGTCCTAGACCATCTGGCCGACAAGGCTGTGGAAGTGATCAAGCAGAACCAGGACCACCCGTTCTTCCTCTATTTCGCCCTGCCGGCTCCCCATACACCAATACTTCCCCACCCGAGATTCCAGGGAAAATCAAAGACCAATGCATACGGGGATTTCGTTTTGCACTGTGATGATGTGGTGGGAAGGGTGCTGAAAGCCTTGGAAGAGAGTGGCCTCGATGAGAATACCTTGGTCATTTTCACCAGTGACAACGGCTGCTCGCCGATGGCCGACTTTGCCGAACTTGCCCGATTCGGGCACAATCCAAGCTACCACTTCCGAGGAATGAAGTCCGATATTTTCGAAGGCGGCCACCGCGTTCCGCTTCTCATGCGCTGGCCCGAGGTCATCAAACCTGCATCGATTTGTGACAGATTGGTTTGTCTCTCCGATTTCCATGCAACGGTCGCAGATATCCTTGATCATCAGCTGTCTGATGATGAGGCTGTGGACAGCGTAAGCCTTCTTCCTCTTATGCAGGATGCCTATCATGCAGAAGTCAGGAGTTCGCTGGTCCATCAGAGCATCGACGGTTCGCTTTCCCTCAGAAAAGGAAAGTGGAAGCTTGAGATGTGCAAGGGGTCAGGTGGCTGGTCCTATCCTGCCTCCCACAGCAAGGATGAGGACGGCCTTGCTCCGGTCCAGCTGTACGACCTTGAGTGTGATATCGCTGAATCGATGAACGTTCAGCAAATGCATCCTGATTTGGTTGAGGAAATGAAGGAAGAACTAGCCTGCATTGTCAGGAATGGCAGGAGTACACCAGGGACAAGGCAGCAAAATGATGGGGTTGCTGTATGGGAAACGGTGCAGTGGCTCACTGACTGATATGTTTTTGCCGAAAACGAGGTTTGTTCATGGTATACTGGCGCCATCTATGAGAAAGTCTGAACACACACGTACAGCATCAAAGACCCTGTTGCTGTTTCTTCCAGCCCTTATCTTATGCTTTGTCATTCTTATCCTTGCCCAGAACTGGATGCTGACTACGGTACGCAAAGACAAGCAGCAGCAAACGTATGCAATGCTTCATTTGATCCGTTCCACTACTGATCTCTCGCTGGACCAGATGTACAAGCTCAGCCAGTTGCTCCTTCTGGACAATGATATTGCCAAGTTCATCTACCAGGGGGAAATTGAGGCTGGTTCGGTGGATATCCAGACTCTCATCGATGCGAAGGGAGTGTTGCCGACCGCGACGAGCATTAACGCGATGTTGGCTGAGGTATATCTCTATTCCAACCGCAGCGGCTATATTCTCTCTTCCCAGAATGCTTTCCTGGAACCGGAGAAGATGTACTCCTCCATGTTTGCATTCGAGGGCTTGAACTACCGCCAGTTCAAGAGCAAGTATCTGACTCCCGCGTTCAATCGGTCCTTTTTCCCAAGTACTTCTGCATTGGTCCAAGGCCGCAGCCAATCGGTCATTCCCTTGGTCCAGACATTCCCTCTGAATAATCCGGCGGCCAATGCTGGGAAAATCATGCTTTTGTTGGACAGCAGATATATATCGGAACTCCTTTCGAAGCAGGTTGAAGGATCGAACCCCACTATCTATGTCACTGACAGCCATGGTACCCTGATTTCCTACTTTGGGGATCCTGCTTTGATCCGCAGTGATGGGTATGCAGATGGACAGCATCGACTTACTGTCGATGGTGAGGAGTATGTACTATCAGTGCTTTCTTCCGATACAAGCGGACTTAGGTTTTTCAGCCTCCTGTCGCTGAAAGAAATCAACGCCATGCTCAATCCGATGTGGCCTGTGCTGGTAATCCTCAGTATCGGAATGTTTTTCTTGCTGGCATTTTTTGCTGTCTATATGCTTGCTCGAAGCAATCGTCATTGGAATCAGATGCTGGGCTTGGTGGATGTCGGCGGAAAGCCGCTTCCCTATGAGCAGGCGGTAGGGTACATCAGGAGCATTGTCGAGCAGGATCGTATCCAGGTCCGTCAGGCTGGTGGGACGCCATTCATCATAGACACGTTCTTCCGCCGCCTGATCCATGGGAAGATGCTGGGTACAGCTGAAATCCAGGCGATGCTCAAACAGGTGCAGAATGATATTGACCTCAACTCACCCAATACTTTCCAGATGATTCATATTGCCATTCACGATGTGCAGGATTTCCTGTCCAGCGAACGTCTGGAGGATATCGATTTTACCCGTATTGCGGCCCAGAAGCAGGCCCAGCGAGCCTTCGGACAGCAGTATTACTTGTATATGGATTTTTCCTTCTCCCTCTGGATCATGCTCTGGCATGAGGACAGTCGCTTCCTCGATGCCCAGATAGAGCGGTTCTACCGGGAATTCATCCGGGTCTCGCCGTGTATCACCAGCATGGCGATCAGTTCCCCGAAGAAAAGCCTTGAGCAAATTTTCACTGCAACCAAAGAGTGCAACGAGGTGCAGCAGAGCCTGATCAGTGAGAAACAGGTAGAGGGCATGAAGCGATATGATGAGCTGAGCCTCAAACGAGAACCTTATTACTACTCATCTGATATGGAGCGGAAGCTGTACGGGGCGGTTCTGAGAGGGGAGCGCCAGGCATTGGAAGAGATTCTCAAAACCATCGAGGAAGATAATTTCGTCGTGAGGAGCCTAGGAATTGAAGAACACGCGAATCTGATGAAAATGCTTTATGCGACGGCAATCAGGTTGAGCCAGGGGCTTCGATTGACGCTTCACCAGTCGGTGTTTGAGTCATTCGCCGAGGCAAAGCAGTATTTCCTGACGCAAGCAGGGTCTATCAGTAGGGCGAACAGCGACAAGGATGAGATGCTGATCCAGCGTATCGTTTCGTACATTCATGAGCAGTATGCCAATCCTGGGTTGAATCTTTCCAATATGGCAGGAGAATTCGGACTGAAGGAGAGTTTTCTCTATCATTTCATGCAAACGAGGATGGAGACTTCCTTCTCGCAATATCTGGAAACTTACCGTCTTGAGCGTGCTCTTGCCCTATTTGCCGAAAAACAAATGACAATCAGTGAAATCACTGCCTTGTGTGGTTATGCCAATGCACAGACCTTCCGCAGAGCCTTTCAAAAGTGCTATGGGATGCTTCCCTCCGATTACCAGAAGACTGTGTTGTATCAGAAGAAAGGAAAGATTCTGTAAATAGCCATCATCCAATGATGATATCTGCTGGAACCATCACTGATACTTGGCCGATATGCCTTGACTTATTGGGATGGAATGGAGAAGGTTGACAACAGAGCATGCAAAATGTGCGTGACAACCAAAAGAGCCAGTTGACACGTACCTTGATTATCGTGTAGTTTCCAAGAGTGCTTTTTCTGAGGGTGTAGCGAAGCTGGTTATCGCGACGGCCTGTCACGCCGTAGATCGCGGGTTCGAGT
>Ga0265295_1002969_pt1 | contig 25586 bp, 31 predicted proteins | sample Munlansysbiofilm_FD_192503 | JGI IMG/M metagenome (GOLD analysis project Ga0265295, IMG submission 192503) | Leachate microbial communities from a municipal landfill in Southern Ontario, Canada - Methane capture system biofilm | ecosystem: Engineered > Solid waste > Landfill > Unclassified ... | reverse complement strand
CGTCATTTATTTTCAAGCCCAATGTGGGTTTCGCGGCGTTTTCAATGTGGGTTTCGCGGCGTTTTCAATGTGGGTTTCGCGGCGTTTTCAATGTGGGTTTCGCGGCGTTTTCAATGTGGGTTTCGCGGCGAATTCTTATTTCATAATAATTCCTATTCCCACAACATCTGGTCCGATATGGGCTCCAACTACAGGAGTTGAAGGTGCTTCATATAGATTTTCTAATTCTAATTCTTCTTTTAGTATTTCTAAAAAATACTCTTTCATTTTAGAATCACCTGCATATAAGATATGGGCAAAATACTCATGGCCCTTTGTATAGTCCTTAACTAGATCAGCAATCTTCTTTAATGCTTTCTTAATGTTTCTTGTCTTTTCAACTGCAATGATCTCACCTGTTCCTTGGACTTGCAAAATTGGTTTAATCTTTAATAGTTTACCAAAAAAGGCTTTTGCCCCAGTGAGTCTACCATTATTAACTAATTGTGTTAATGAATCTACGGCAAAAAAGATTGTATTATGTTCTTTAAGATAATCTAATCTTTCTATAACTTCATTAACGTTTTTACCATCATTAAACATCTTTTCAGCTTCTAATGCAAAATATCCTTCGGAAAAACAAACCGTCTTCGTATCATAGACTGTAACATCTATTTTGTCTTTTACTATTCTTCCTGCTTGAACTAAAGAATTATAAGTTCCACTTAAGACACTAGAAATCGTTGTTACAAAGACTTGTGTATATCCTTCTTTTGCCAACCTTTTAAAATATTCAACCATTTCACCAATTGATGGTTGACTAGTCTTAGGCACCCATTCAGGATTATTTCTCAAACGATTATAAAAATCTTCAGCATTAATATCTAACCCATCAAGTTTTTCAACACCATCACACATTAGTTTGATTCTTATAATATCAATATCATTTTTACCTTGATAATAATCTAAACATCCAGTTGAGGTGGTCGCTACTTTAATTTTCATTTTTTACTTCATCCTCACTTTCAACATACTTACTCCAGACCTTAATATAATTAGAATTTATTCTTACGGTTGTAATAACATCAAAAGGTATGATATTTAATTCTTTATTCCAATTACCATTTATATCAAAGTCTTTAAACCAAATGCTTGTTTCCGTAACCTTAAGAACTTTCCCTATTACAAAAAAGTTTTCTTCATCATTGTACTCGCGTTCAATACTAATAATCTCATTAAGATTATATAAATATGTAAATATTGATTCCCAGGTTTCTAAATCAATCTTATATTCAATAATTTGATCTAATAAACCTTCCATTACATTAATTTCTGCTGAAAAATTATCAATCACTTTAACATCACTTATGTCTTCTTTTACTCTAATCTGATAACCGTCTAGAGCAAAATCAAATTCTTCAACGCCAAAGAAAAAATCATTACTTTGTGCTAAAGCATAAAAAAATAATGCCTCATGATTATATTTCGCTTTAACAGCTAATAACTCTTTGTTCTTAATTGCTTTTTTAATAATATTGTCAAAACTCATTTTTATCTACCTCATAGACAATATTATATTATTATTTCATAATAAAAGCCACTTTTTGTAAATAATTGGCACTCTTTACTTGACTCTGCCAACTATAGGTGTTATAATATATTTGAACTTAGGGAAGACCTAAGAAAAATTTGAAAAGGGGTTGAATTTTATGTTAAGTTTATGGAAAAAAGAACGTGATTTCTTTGACAGTTTGTTTGATGATTTGAAAATGACACCGTCTTTTTCAAATAATACCTTATTAAAAACAGATATTAAAGAAAATGATGGCAACTATGTCTTAAGTATTGATCTTCCAGGTTTTGACAAGGAAGATGTAAAAGTAAGTATTGAGGATGGATACTTAACTGTTGAGGCTTCACGTGAGGATGAAAAGGTTGATGAATCAAAGAATGAACGTTACATCCGCAAGGAAAGATATTACGGAACAGCAAAACGTAGTTTTTATGTTGGTAATATAAATATTGAGGATGTTAAAGGTTCATTTGATAAAAATGTATTAACCTTAGAAATTCCTAAGGAACAACAAAAACTTCCTGAAAAGAAATATCTTGAATTATCCTAAAAGTAAAAGGGCTTGGCCCTTTTATTTTTGTTCTATTAACCATCGCTTTACATCATCAACCCAAATATTAACATTGATATTCTCTTTTTCAAAAAGAATTGGGTCCATTTCTTCAAAAGCAACTTCCCTTGTTCCAAGTGACAATCCATGGTCACCTTCTGGAAATAGTCGCACCTTGTTTTTAACTCCATTGGAATTTAGTGCCTTTTCTAATACATAAGTATTTTCGACTGGCACAGTCTGATCATTTATTGTATGCCACATATATATTGGTGGTGTACCTTTTGTTACTAACTTATCAATTGAAACTAAATCTTTATCCTTAATATCTACTAACAGGTTAATAAACGAACCTTGATGCCAAATATGTTCATCACTAGAGATAACAGGATAACATAGAATTCCCGATTTAAACATCTTAGGATATTTTGTTAGTAATAAACCAGCTAAATGTCCACCAGCTGAAAACCCCATGATGTGAATATCACTAATCAAAGGATCTTTTTTTAGTTCTTCGATAAGCATTTTAGCATTTTCTAAGATATTAGGATATTTTAAAAGTTCTTTACGATAATAGAATATTGCCCGGTGGAATCCAATATCACTAAAGGCATCACTAACAGGATTGGCTTCACGCCAAGTCGTAAACTCATATCCCCCGCCTGGTAATATTAATAGTACTGGTCTTTTTTGGTTATCAAAGTAAAATGTTTCAATATTGTTTTCCATTTTAATAACTCCTAAAAATAGTTTTGAATTAGTATTACCGGCGTTCCTTTATCACCGCTACCACTAACTAAATCACAGAGGGATCCTAAAAGGTTAACATATGCACGCGGTGTCGTTCCTAACGAGATATCTTGTCCAACTAAACTCGATTTCTTTTCACTGATTTTTTTCCTAACAGCCTCTTCCAATTCTTCCCCTTTTAAATCCTTAAACTCATTATCAATTAAATACTTCAATTTAATTTCATTAGGACTTCCTTCTAATCCTTTTGTATAACTAGGTGATACAACAGGATCAGCTAGTTCCCATATTCCGTTCGCTGGATCTTTAAATGCCCCGTCACCATAAATCATTACTTCTACTTTTTTACCAGTTCTATCTAGTAATTCATCTTGTATTCTTTTTAATAGCTCTTTTGAATCATTAGGAAATAGTTTTACCTTTTTATCGGTTGCTGCATTAGTCCCTAGAAGGCCGTATTTGCTATTAAAGCCACTTTTATCAATCGGTGAAGTTAAAATATCATCTAACCCATAAACAACTAATTCTTTATCTTCTTTTAGTTGTTCTTTCGTTTTATGTCTTGCATGAATATTTGAAACTAAAACATCTTTTGTATATTTCTTAATATCGTTTGCATGATTAGAAAAAACGAAATTAACCTTTGCATTTTCTTTATGAGAAATTTCTTTATAGTAATTCACCATATTGACACCTGTATAAGGATGTTTATAATCACCAAAATTAGTGCTGTATTCTTCTTCAGTGAATGTATCACTATAAGGATTAATTTTTAATTCTCTTAATCTTTCTTCTTGAAGAATACCATTACCGACTTCATCGAATGGATAACTAAGAAGAATAGTAAGTTCTTTTTTTGCTCTTGCAAAAGCTCTTAAAAGAATCGAATAGCGATTACGCGATAAAATCGGAAAAACAATTCCTAAATGATCACTCTTAAATTTGTTATTAATATCTTTAGCAATATTATCAAGGGTTGCATAATTATTAGCACTAATACTAACAACTGCCTCGGTAATGCCGATAACATCACGATCATTAAGACTAAAATTATCATTCTTTGAACTTGCTAATATAGCATTAACAACAATCATCGCTAGATCATCATGAGCTTTAATTATCGGTGTTTTTATTGCCCGAACAACTGTACTTTTACTCATTATTTCCCCTCGTTTCATTTTCCTTTAATTTCTTTTCAACCATTATATAAGGTATTACAATAATGATTATTTGTAAAGTCATCATTATCAATCCGACAATGCTTGCTTTAACAAAATCTTTATATGTAATACCAATTAAGCTTATATAAACAATAACCGAGACAATTGCAACAATCACTCCTGTTTTAAATAATAGTCTGCCAAATTCCTTATTCGCAAACTCCCAAGTCTCTTTATTCTTAACCGATCGTTTCGTACGGTATCCAAATAAGACGCTTACCTCTTTTGGAGCATTTCTTTTTAAATTATCCCCAATAATTAACATGCTTAACGGGACAATTAGAACCATTAATAATACTAAATACCAAAACATTATTTACCTCCAACCCAATAATCAATATTGGCTTTCTTTGCTTGTTTAATTAAATCTTTAGTTTGAAGTCTATACCTTACGCCATCTTTTAAAAAGTTCGTTCCACATTGTCTAAATTCAAAACTCGTATTATTTTGAATACATTCATCTCTTAGAGATAAAACCCAATCATAATTGAGCGTACGTGCATTAACATCAGATTCCCCACCAACTACAACCATTTCAATATCTTTTAAATATTTAGAAATGCTAATGCTTTCAATCAATGGTTGAACGGTAATTATTTTATGCTTAATAGCAAGGTTATTAAAAATTGGCAAACGGTAATCAGCACTTTTTTGATTTTCAACCGAGACAGCGACAATAACATTATCATAACCTTCGTTCCAATCACTAGGGATTACTTCGTTAAACCGTTCAATCCTTTTTGTAAGAAACAAAAACTTACAATCACTTCTTGCTTTAATCATTTGCCACACTTCTTCACGCCATGAGTCAGCTTCAGCAATCAAAAAATCCGAGGAGAAACAAACATACACCAAACCACTTTTCATTTTGTAATTACCGTTTTTTAATCGTTCAATCGGTTTATAGAAATCCTTTGTTTTGACAATATTAGATGTATCAACACCTCTTTTGTAATCACCTTTATGAATATAACAAAACTTACAACCTTCACTTACTCTTTTACAACCACGCCAAGGATCCCAACGCATTATTTCTTTTCCTTAGGCATTTTATAATCAGAAAGATCGTGACCTTCGATTGTTAATAACTTAATCTTTTTATCCATTCCACCTGAAAAACCGGTTAGATTATTATTAGCACCAATCACCCGGTGACAAGGAATAATGATTGCCAAAGGATTTTTCCCAACGGCATTACCAACGGCTTGAGCAGACATCTTCTCTTTACCTGAGATCTTTGCAATTTTCTTTGCTATATCACCATATGTAATCAATTCTCCATAAGGAATACGAAGTAGTTCATCCCAGACAAGCTTTTGAAAGTTTGTCCCACTAACTTCAAAAGATAATTCGTTTATTTCGGTTACTAGTCCATCAAAGTAATCATCTAACCAAGCTTTTGTTTTAACAAAGATAGGTAAACTATCATTAACTGGCTTATTAAGTACCTTTGAAAATTCCAAGCCTTTTAATGTCGTGTCATTGCCAATTAAAGTAAGTGTTCCTAATACACAATCATAATAAGAAATAAATTCCATCTAACCACCTTCTCACATATAAAAGTATATCATATGTTAATAATATTAAATATATAATATTTAGAATAATCTAAATATGATAATTTAACAATAAGAAATAAATATTCCCGATAGGGAACATTAAATATCAAATGCTGATAAAAATCTTAATTGGCCCAATTTTATTACCGATAAGGAATATTTTTAACATTTAATTGCTTTTTAAATAAAAAATCGATATAATATTACCGAGGGGGAATATTATGAACGCAAAAACATTTGGACAGATTATTAAAATTCAAAGAAAGAAGCTTGGGCTTACTCAGGCTTATTTAGCTGCCCTAGCAAATACCGGCACAAGGTTCATTAGTGATTTAGAAAACGGTAAACCTACTGTTCAGTTAGACAAAGCCTTACATGTTGCCAATATATTAAGTATTAAGGTTGAAACAATAGTATGAACATTAAAACGTTAAATGTTTACATTAACTCTGAGTTAGTCGGTAATCTCGAGGAACACAACGGAAAAAAATTAATGTTTAAATATCTTGATGATGTAAAGACGCCTATTTCTTTATCCATGCCTATTAGCAAAGACTTATATTCTAACAGTATTGTTCGTCCTTTTTTTGAAAACTTATTACCAGAAGGTGACTTACTTAAGGTTATATCAACGTTATATCGCGTCTCCGAAAATAATCCTTTTTCTATCTTATCTGCAATCGGTGAAGACTGTGCAGGAGCAATTCAAATCACAAAAAATACGTATTTAGATGATTCCAATCCACCTAAAATTGTTACCGAAGATGATTTTAAATCAATTATGTTTAAAGCCGCTAATAATCAAGCTTTCTATACTAAAAACATGCGGCTATCATTAGCGGGGGTCCAAAATAAACTAACACTTCTCATCGCAGAAGATCAATATTATCTTCCTACATTTAGATTTCCTTCTACTCATATAATAAAATTAAAGAATACCCATTTTGAAGATATTCTATTAAATGAATTCTTTTGTACTGATCTTTTAAATAGTCTAAAAGTCCCAACATCAAAAATAGCTTTAAAAACTCTAGACAACGACGAATATCTATTGATAGAACGTTATGACCGTATTAAATCCAATGGATTATTCAAACGTATTCATCAAGAGGACTTTTGCCAAATTCTTTCAATCTATCCATCAAAAAAATATCAAAATGAAGGCGGGCCGAGTTTGAAGAATATTGCATCTGCGATAAACACTCATACTACGTATCCTATTGTTAATATTTTATTATTAGCAAAAGTCGTAGTTTTCAATTACCTTGTTGGTAACTGCGACTACCATGGGAAAAATATTGCTATTCTTCACAGGGAAGATAAAACAATCGCTCTTACGCCTTTTTATGATATTGTATCGACAAGTGTATACCAAGAATTATCTACTGATTTAGCCATGAAAATAAACAAGAAATCGCAATTAAATGACTTAACAAGAGCTGATTTCATCAAAGAGTTTGATTCATGGGGAATCAATGGTTTGAAAACACTAAATCTTATTTTAAATGATTTTAAAAACATCGTTAAACATGCAAATGAAATTATTAGCAACAATACCTTGTTACAAACATCAAAGATTGTTTTACTAATAAGTAGCATTATAAGTTCTCACTACAACAAACTAAATGATTAATACCCTTTAACAGTTGACTTTGACGCAACGTCATAGTTTATAATGAATGTGGTGGTGATAAAAATGAAATATAAAATAAGTGACTTATCCAAACTTGCCAGCATTAGTACAAGAACATTAAGGCATTATGATCAAATAGGATTATTAACGTCTAAAAGAGATAGAGAAACGAGATATCGTTTTTATGATGATGTTGATATCGATATGCTTCAACAAATTCTGCTCTTAAAAGCCATGGATATAAAACTTTCAGACATTAAAAAAATTATTGATAACATTAACCCTGAAACAAGAATCACTTTACTTAGTGAACACTTATTAAATCTTTTACAAAAAAAGGATCAAATTAATATTCTTATATCAACCATCAAAAAGACTATTCAAACGTTGAAAGGAGAAATTACAATGAGTCCTAAAGAGAAGTTTATAGGTTTAAAGGATGAAATGATTAATCTTAATGATGCACTTTATCAAGATGAAGTCAAAGAAAAATGGGGCGATGATGCCTACCAAAAGAGTAATCAACATTTTAAAAATATGAATGAAGAGCAATTCAATCATTTTAATCAATTAAATGATGAAATCATTAACTCATTAGTTCTAATTAAAGAAACTAATGACTTATCGTTGGCAAAAAAAGTCGCTACACTCCATAAGGAATGGATAACCCTTGCTTGGGGTTTTTATCAAAGAGATATCCATTTTAATGTTGTTGATATGTATATAAATGATGAAAGATTTAAAAAATACTATGACAAACATGGTAACGGATTAGCACAGATATTAAGGGATGCAGTCTATCAATACATTTAAAAAAACAAGAGATGGTCGCTATATATAATATAGTGACCATCTTTTTCGTTATTCTAAATCAATTTCATACGTTTCAATTTCTAATATGTCGCCACTATTGTTCTTCTTTAACTCTAATTCATTAACTAATCTTCCTTTACACGATAAAGGAATTTTTTTACTAGCTATATTACGTCTATCAACAGGATATACTAATTTTTTATATCCTAATTCTTTTGCATAAGTTATTAACCCTTTGATTGCTTCTTTTCCATAGTGATTACCATGGGATTGTTTTTTAGTCCAAATGCCTAATTCTGGCATATCAGTCTTTAAATTATGAAGCCCAACTAATCCAATGAATTCATAATTCTTTTTATTCAGGATTGCATATACATAATCTGTATTATTAGTTCTTTGTTCCATCATCTTAGTAACTACTTCATTAGTTTCGTTAATGTTATCAGCAGGCTTTGGATACATATATGTCGTTATTTCTTTTGTGAAGTTATTATAAACATCACTAATATTTACCAAACTTATTGGTCTTAAAATTAATCGGTCGGTTGATAATTCTTCATATTTATTATGAAAGAAGTCTTTCCCTTCTTTCGTAATACGATTGGCAATCTCATCTTTCGCACTCGTATATCCATCACGATCATGTTTAAACTCTTTCCCCAATTTAACCTTAAGTGACTCATACTCTTTCGCTAGTTTCTTGTTTTCAATCAAATAATCACGGAAATATAATTCATCATGATCAAATGATTTTCGAACATGTAAATGAAAAACCTTTTTGTTAAATCCCCATTTGGTATACCCTTTATTAAAAACTAATCGATTGTTCTTATCATTCATTAGGATGTAATCTAATGATTCTAATTCCTTGATTAACTCTTTTAAATCCATATCCACTTCTAATAAGATATCAACAATATCTTTAGCCATCATGTTAGGAATTGCAGTACTACCAACATGAGATATTCTAATAATTTTTTCATTTTTTAATTTTCTTAATAAAAACTCTTTTTCTTGATTGAAGTAATGTTGCCACATTATGTTATAAGGAACTAGAAAGATTGGAAACAATTGCCATAACTCAGCAATTGACATTTCACTAAGTTCTTTATTTTTTTTATTATAGTCATCTAAAGTCATTTCATAATCAACACTAGATTGTAAATTGCCCAGTTGATCTTTCCACGCATCTTTATTGACCTTAACTTTTTTAAAACCAACTTTTTCATAAAGTTTTTGCGCTCTAATATTTTTTAGGTTAGTATCTAAAATAATCTTTGAAATACTTTTCGTCTTAAATAAATAGTCGATGAATATTAATGTATATGAAGTTCCTAAACCTCTATTTTGATAATCAGCTTCTGTTATCTTTATCCCGATAGTAGCAATACCTTCATTAATACGATAATGCATTTCGCCAATTGGTTTACCTTCAAATTCTAAAATGCATAATTCTATTAAGTCGCTTGAAAGAGCGATTTGTTTTAAAACTTGTTCTTTTGTTAAGTTTAATCCTTTAGGAAAGCCTGCATGTTCCATTACTTTTCCATCATTCCACCACGATAGCAATAGACCAGCATCTTTATTAACAGCCGTTCTAATTACTTTTTCATCTTGTTTTAAATACATATAATCAACTCTTTTCTTTTTATGTATTAATTCTATCATGTTATTACTTTTAATACAGTAATTTTTTATATGATAATATACGTTATTCCATTATTACAGATTAATGACTCATTATCTCTATTTATTAAGCCTTTATACTTCGTAATTTCATAATCAAATCCTAACAGTTCACAAAACGCTTCTCCTGGTATGTATGCTTTAATTACTTTTTTGTTGTATTTTTCTCTTAATGACTGTTGTATAAATGTTTTAATTTTTCCTCCAACCCCGCTCGAACCATAACCATGAATTATCTTTATGATTTTTAATCTTTGGTACCTAGCTTCTTGAATAATCGCATCAAGTCTCTTTACTGCGATTTCTACACTTGGCATATCCATTTTGATATTATATTCTCTCACTTCTTTTCCTTTCAATTCTATTTATCTAAAGAATTCCTAAAATAAATAGTGCAACAAAGTTGATTGCAAGATTTGCCGCCATATGCGGTATATAAGTAATAAACAGTGTTTTAAATTTTTCAGCTAAAAAATTAAAACCCAATCCCACTATAAATAAACCAACGAGTGCCGCTCCTATAATCAATGGCGATGCCAACCCATCAACTATTAGTAAATGATATAAAGCAAATAATGTCGCGCTTATAATAACTGATGTTTTTACACTAAAGGATTGTTTTAAGTATTTAACAATGAATCCTCGAAAGAAGAATTCTTCAATAAATGCATTTATAACAGCGATGTATAAAGCAACATAAATAAAGTTATTAGCACTAACACCAATTTTTTCTAACTCCTTAGTAATACCTGAAAAATCAATTACATTTCTTAATAAAAAATATCCTCCAATTATCCCAACAATAATTATTAAAGCCAACACTACTATCCAAATCAATATTTGTTTCTTTACTTTAAAAAAATCCATCTTCTCTTTATTGTAAAATATTAGCGCTAATGGCAATAACAATAACATCGTTCCTTTAATTAAACTCTTAACCCAATAATTCCATTTAAACAAGTCCGGGATTGCAACAACCCCTAATGAAAGGATAATAAACAATAAAAACGAATATCCCTTCTTGATATCATTTTCCATTTTAAATTCCCCTATTTTTTTATTTTATCATTATTCGTAATTAAATTAACAAAACGTTGGAGATTTTACAAAACATATATATTTATAGATTATTAATGTCTATTTTTTTATCTTCTTTATTGTCCTTATTATTTTCATTTCCTCGAAATGAAAAATAAACAACATACAATAAAATAGCCGGAATCATAAACATTAATAAATTAAATAAAAACTTATCAATTTCATAAAAAGTATTAGTTAAAAGAAATGGGGCAACAAGACCTAAGGCTGTAAAAACAAAGGGTATCATTAATGCTTGTTTCTTTGTTTTATCTCTTGCTATAAAATACTCTAATATTAATACCCCTACCATAATAACACCTAATAATAAAACGATTAATAACCTTACCCAATCAAATCCTTCATTTCCCATTTACTTTTCCTCCTTCTTTCCGATACGAATTAATTAACAATTTTGCAGCATCAAAATCAATCTTATCTTCAATCGCTAGTTTCTTTATAAGAAGAATATAATTATCGGTTTCATTTGATTCAGTCAACCGAATCTTTTGAATTAACTTATCTAACTTTATTCTTAATGTTGGATAAGTAACTCCATATATAGTAGCCATTTCCTTTAATGATCCTGACGATAAAACAAACTGTTTTACAAAGTTTAAATCTTCTTGTTCTAAATAATCTAACCAATTATTAATCTCTTTGTTCATAATCTCTCCTTTAATATTGTTAAAATAAATTTTAATTTTATTAAACATACTTACATATTAACATCATTACAATCCAAAGTCAATAATCATTAAAAATAAAACCCTAGTTAGAATATAACTCCAACCAAGGTTTCATAACAATCTTTTCTGCTTTTAATTAATTATATTAAAAAACTTCTTTTTATTCATCAATTTCATTTTTCTTTGAATCATTAATGATTTCATTTATTTCAACAGTTACTTGTTCCATTTCATCATCTTCTTCTTTTTCATCATTGTTTTTAATAAAGAAAAACCAGATTAAAAATCCTACAATAATGATAAACAAAATGATAAAAATTAGATACCAACAATTTAATCCTTTAGAATCTTCTACCTCAAAAACGATTGCGTAAGTTGAAAACAATTTTGATGAAAATGTCAATGTCTGATTGGTTTCATCACAAACAGTTTCTAATAGATCTACATTGCCATTATGAATCCGAATAATTTTATAATCACTAAATCCTTGATAATCTTCAGGAATGTTAACGGCGAAAGTTAATGGTTGATTGGTTTCAGTGATTGCCTGTGATGGTAATCCTTCTTGATTCAGTAAAACCATAATATCAATATAAACATATTGTTGGTTTTTTCCATATCTATCTGTAACATACTCTTTAATCTTTATTTTTTCATCAACCAATACTATTTCATTTTCAACAAAATCAACACTTACAACTACTTCTGAGGTTGTGTTATCAGTAATACTTGTTGCATCTTCTAACCCGGAAACTTGAGCAACTTCACTTTCAGTTGTATATTTTAACCAAGATGCTTTTACCTCGACATTAGCGCTTGGCAATGTTTCAATGATTGATTTATTCCAACCATTAAAAGTATGTCCTTCTTTCGTTGGATTAGCTGGCCAAGTTATTGTACTTCCATATGTATCAGTTATGTTATCAATTTTTGATCCGCCCGTTGTATCAAAGGTAATTGTGTAAGTGTTAATTTGAAATCGTGGTGATAAAATTAGCATCGAAAAATCTTCAATCTTTGTTATTAGCAATGGTTCATCGAGTTCAACATTCTCATAATACCAACCTGTGAATGTATATCCTTCTTTTGTTGCTGGTAATAACACATATGGTAGATCGTTAATAGTTATTGTTTCAAGGTTGGTATGGGTTGATCCTTCCACATTTTTATATATAATTGTAAACACCGATAAATCCCACTTAGCATATAATGTAATGTTGCTTGAGTAAGTTGTGAATTCATAAGGCTCTTCATCTTCTAAATTTAAATACCATCCTGCAAAACTATAGCCTGTCTTAGTTGGATTGCTAGGAACTGCTACTTCTTCATGATAATCACCAATTAATGTTGTAACTTCAGAGCCGCCTTTTGTATCAAATGTAATTGTATAAGAGTTTATGGTAAATCGTGGTGATAAAATTAGCATCGATAAATCTTCAATCTTTGTTATTAGCAATGGTTCATCGAGTTCAACATTCTCATAATACCAACCTGTGAATGTATATCCCTCTTTTGTTGCTGGTAAAAGCTCATATGGTAAATCTTTTTTAGCTATAGATGCAGGATTAGCGTGCGTTGCACCATCAAGATTAACATAACTAATCGCATATGTTTTAACATTAGCTTTTATATAGATTCTTAATGTTGATTGGTTAAAAACTTCAGTAATTTCCGTTATTTCGTTAGTATATGCACTATCAGTATAAAATCCAAAGAACTCATACTCTTCTTTTTCTAAGTCAATTAATTCAATCGGGAATGTATTGTTATTATCAAACTTTGTAATATTAGGATTGGTGAACTCTTCCCCACCAACATAAACGATGGTAATCAATGGTTGAACCTCTGCCATATTATCAAGTCCATTTTGCTTTTTCAAATCTACTTCATCATTAGATATTGCTTCAAGGATACCAATAATTGCGCTATCTTTTTTATCCGTTAATAACTGATAATTGATCTCACTATAGTTAGATTCTAAATAATTTTTATATACATTATTGATTTCTTCAATCGCATCTCCTTTGTAATCACTAAGGATAGTTAACGTCCGGTTAACAAATTCTAAATCATATAACTCTGAAGTTGCAGTAACGATAATATCATAATCTCCTTCACTTTCCCCACTAGTTCTTGAAAAACTTATTGATTGTAAAGCTGTAGAAATAGTATCTTCTTGAATTAAACCTTAAGCAGTTATAGTAAATTCAGGGTCTTGTTCACCAAGATTTTTATAACTATCATCAACCTTAAGTGTTAGCGTTACATTTCCTTTATCCGTAATGTTAATATTTTTATTTTCCGAAAGTTTATCAATAATACTATTACCGGCTACAGGACGATAAATATTTAAGAGGTTGATATTTCCAGTAAATACGTATGAATTAGTGTTTAAGTTTTCAAGAAAAGTTAAATAGTTGTTCATATTTATGCCTGAATCACTAAGAAAATTAATCATCTTACTTGCGCTGGTAATACTACTAAAATCCCAATTTTTAAATGATTGGTTAAATTTACTCGCCATATAAAACATATTTATCACTTCAGTCACCTTTGAGGTATCCCAACCGTCTAAAAGTCGATTGAAATTCGTGCACTTGAAAATAAAAGACTCATGTCAGTAACATTAGATACATCCCAATTAACTATATTACTGAATGCGTCATTACTAGCATTTGTATCACTAAATGTACGAATCAAACTAGTGACGCTGCTAGGTAAATCACTGGGAACAAATTCTAGATTATTAGCATATCTAAATGTATCTGTAAGACCCTTAAGTGGCAAATCTCCAAAAGTAGTAACAGATTTCATCATAGCAGTATATATCTCATCGAAACTTTTAATATCTGTTACATAATCATAAATTTTAATTGTGTATTCACCGTGTTCTTCGTAAGTATGTGAAGTAAACGTTGTGGTTACAGTTGTTACCACTTCATCTCCCCAATCAATAGTTGGTGATCCGCCAGAATATTTGATTCTAAATTTCATTTTCTTTGCCTGTATTATGTAGATTAGTATCAATCACAACTATCATTGGCGCACTGTCCGGTATTTTTATATCGGCACGCACTTCTCTAGTATAAGTAACCATTAAAAATAAAACTAGCACGAATGATCCTAAAAAATTTTTCATATTTCCCCCCAAAAATTATTTTATATTTCATATTTTACTATATAATATCACACGAATTTATTTCATTTATAATATTTTGCTCAAAATTAAAACATTTTTTGCGTGTATTAACAATGTATTTGCGATAATTAGTGTTATAATATATTTAATATTTAAAAATTTTAAAGCCAAGGTGAATATAAATGAATTCAAATTATCAATTATACTATGAACTAAAACAAAAAACATATTCGATATTTGAAAATGAACATAAAGCAGCTCTTGCACACTTTTTTAAAAATGAAATTAACTTAATAAACTTAACTATCTTACAAAATATTAAAAAGAACCCAGATATTCTAATCACCGATCTAATCTATATTACTAATATTAGTTATTCTAACCTCAGCAATCGTTTTACTTGGTTGGAAAACAATAATCTATTATCTCGTGCAAAAAATCCTGATGATTACCGAAAAACAACGTTCGAATTAACCACAGAAGGGTTAGTATTGATTGATAAATATACATCGTTTTTATTAAATGCAACTTCTTACATAAGAAAAAAGTTATCGCTATCTGAACAAAATACATTCTTAAATTTTTTAATTAAGCTAAATAACCAAACTCTCCACATTTCATCTAAACTATCTAAGTTAACCTTAATAAAGAAGCCAAACTTAGTCATGGATATTTTAAATGCTTTACAAATTTCACTAATTCAAAATGAACTTAGCGATATTGATTCGTTCAACACACAAATATCCTATGACCAAATCTATATGTTAAGTGAGTTATTTTTAAATCAATTATTTGACAAAAAAAGTTTACCTGCTTTAAGTCAATCTATGTACATTTCTTACCAAACGATGGTTTCAAGAATAAAAAAATATGAACAACTTGAATATATAAAAAAAGGTTCAAAGAATGAACCTTACATTTTTGATGATAAAATCAAACATTTAATTGATAATTTTATTAATAGTAGAATCATTAGTTACTTAAAATTGATGAAAAATACAACCGAACAAGAAGAAAAAATTGTCATTAGATTCTTTAAATATTTAAAAGACTATTCACATTCTATTATTACAAGTAAAGACTAAAATCATGTGTAACAAAATCAAATTCATCCAAAATTGCATCTTAAATAACAAGTATAAAAGGATAAAATCTGTGTCTAACGGTATCTTATCCTTTTACTTTATTCTTATACCTGCTTTAAATCTTCGATAGCATTAATTCTTTGGGCAATTGGTGGATGTGAATATGTCATTAAAACGACTATCTTATTTGGTGCTAAATTGACTAATTCTTCTCTAGCAAGCACTTTTAACGCACTAATCATATGTACTTTAGAATAAGTTTGTGCTGCATATTTGTCTGCAGCATATTCATGTTTTCTAGAGATATAATTAGTGATAATTGATGTAAACATTCCGATTAACGAAATAACCTCAAAGAATACAAGAAAGCCAAAAACAAATGTGCTTGATGAAAAACCAAATGCATCTGATAAATCATTGCTTGATAAAAAGAAAAATAACATAAACAAAATGATGCCAATATTAAGAAGGCTAATCGGCATTCGTCTTAAATAATCCTTATGCTTAGCGTGCCCAGTTTCGTGCGCTAATATCGCAACTATTTCTTCATCGCTCATTTTTTCTATTAATGTGTCAAACAAAACAAGTCTTCTCTTTTTACCATATCCTAAAAAATATGCATTCATTCGTTTTGATCTTTTCGATTGATCCATTACATAAATGTTTTCAATTGGAAAGAAACTCTTTTTCGAATATTCATTAATTTTATCCCTTAACGTTCCCTCAGGCAGCAATACAAGTTTATTGAACAATCTTTAAATCATTGAATGGATAAATGGTACTAACAATAATACAATCGCCACAATAATCAAAACGATTAAAACAAATAAATAAACATTTGATAGCGAATTATATATCATGTAAAGAATAGAAAATATGATAGTCAATAAGAAGCTCTCTAATACAAACTGTAGGGCTTGATCCTTATAGAATAGTTTCTTTGTTGTATTATTAAATCCATAGAAAAAAACTAATCTAACACTTGTATCTGCTCATTTTGTTACTCGTTCAACATAAATATTAAATAGTACAAGAAGGTTTAAATTTCTCATTTTCTACCTGTTTAACGTAGCAAATATAAATATTAGTTTTAATTGGAATTGTAACAGGATCTATTCACTTAAGCTAGGGTACCTAAAAATATTTTTCCTAACAAATCTCTGGAAACCTGTTCATAACTTGTTATTTTGAGCATTCCTTTGGGTGTTATCTTATACTCTTTTAGTTCATCAACATAAGAGAGTGTTGATCTTGCTTCAATATTTATATATGTTTTAAATGGAATTAATCTAATAAAATTATTACCTTTATAATACGAAGGTAATCCCGCCCACATTCTTTCTTCTACATTTGGCTCAATCTCAAATATGATGCTTCTAAGACTTTCAAATAAATCTTTTATACCGTCATCATAGTTACTTAGTTTATCATTAATCGCTTCAATCATTTTCTCGCTCCTAAAAATCAAATTGATATATTATTCTGTTAATGTGCTTCTATTAAAAATATATGTATCAAATGAATCATTTGAATTATCATTAAAAAATGATTTAAACTTTAATGCCACATAATCAGTTGAATCTACTTCAATAAAAATTGAATCATTACTTTTAAACATATGCTTGATTATCGAATTAGAAAACGATTCGAAAGATTTCATATCAACACTAGATAAATAACATAGTTCGTTTTCTTCGATAAAACTCAAGTTGGTAATTCTATCATCAACAATCTGACAAACAACTTGATCAGGCAAAATTGTTTTAAATTCTTCTAATGTTGCCGTTAAAGGACTAACTTCTTTATGGTTATTAATATATTGATCAAGCGCTATTAAACAAGCTTCATCAAAACGTTTATCTCCTTTCGAAAAAGAATTTAATTCAGTTGAAGTGTTTTCGTCTAATTTCTTTATATCTTCAAACTTAAATTCTCTCTCAAAACTTTGTCTCTTCAAAACAAAGCCTACTCTATTTAGCACTTCAATGATTTCTTTTTCATTTGAATCAATCATTACTTGAAGAGGCTTGTTAAAATAAGCGCTGATCGAATCAAATGCTTCTTTATTATCAATCGACTTGAATGTATGTGTTTCGGGATAAATGTATTTATTGTTTAAATGAAAATCATTATCATAAGCAATAAAATACCAAATATTAATACCGTCATTAATTACTTGGTAGCATTCAAAATGTTTTTCATTTTTAAAGTTCTTCTTAGTTTCGTTTGGAATATCTCGATATTCAATCTTTATTAATTTTGTCATATCTCTAACCTCTATAACAATTATACTAATAGTTTTGCCATTTAAAAAGATATAAGAACAAAAACAGCTGGATTCAATTTTACATATGCATTATTATGCACAATTTCTAACCTATTATAATTCCAAACTATTTTCATCTGTTAAAAACTCTAACAAACTCATATGTAAAATACCTTCTTCATCATAATAGCGATTTAAATATGGATCTCTTCTAATTAATATTTTTTTGAACGTATCGTTAATATTTCTAAACGAGGCTAACTCTTGATTTAATTTCCCCGCGTTTTCAATGTGATATACCGATTGAATATAATATCTCTTATCAGCCACATTAACAATAAAATCAACCTCTAATTGTTTTCTAACTTCTCTTTCATTAACTTTTTTTCTAGTTTCAACAATACCAACATCAACATTTAAACCCCTTTTTACTAGTTCAAGATATATGGCATTTTCCATTAAGTGATTTTCCTCAATCTGTCTAAAATTTAATTTAGCATTTCTTAATCCTAAGTCCATAACATAAAACTTATAGTTGTTTGCTAGATACTTACGACCTTTAATATCGTAACGTTCAATACGTTCAAACAAAAATGCGTCTATAATATATTCTAAATAACTACTTACAGTTTTATAATCAATACCCTTTCCTCTATTACTAATTAATGTGTCAGTAATCTTTTTTGCGTTTGTAAAAGAACCAACAGCAGATGATAGTACTTTAACAATATTATCTAATTCTTCAATATATTCGATTCTATATCGTTCTTTTATATCGTTATAATAAACATTATCAAATAACTGATTCAAGTACTGTCTTTTTTCATGTTCCTGCTTGAAATTAAAAACTAACGGCATCCCACCATATTTTAAGTATTCATTTAGTGCAAGTGTCTTATTATCATAAAGATATTCAATTTCTGAGAAGGTAAGAGGATAGACTCTAATCTCATAACCTCGTCCACGAAACTCAGTTATGATATCTTTGGATAAAAATTTTGAGTTACTACCAGTAACATAAATATCAACATTTTGTTGGTAGAGTAATCCATTCAATACCGATTCAAAACCAATACATTTTTGTATTTCATCAATTAAAACATAATATTTTTGATTAAAATCACTTGTTTCTCCTTTTAAATATTTTGATAATATTTTAGGATCATGATATTTTTCATAGAATTCATCATCTAAAGCTATTCTAATAATATTGTTTTCATTTATACCTTCATTTATAAGATGTTGATAAAAAATTTGATTAAGTAAAAAGGATTTTCCACATCTTCTAATACCAGTAACAATCTTAATTAGACCATTCCATTTCGCCGAAACGAGCCTCTTTAAGTAACTATCTCTTTTAATCATAATATCACCTTTCGCACTTCATTCCAAATTTATGCCGAAAATGGCATTTTTTTGGAGTCTTATGGTATTATAATACAATAAAAATCACATTTGTCAATATTTCGATTCCAAATTTATGCCGAAAATGGCATTTAAATGTATTTGCTTTCGTTTGCTTAAATATATCTAGTATAAAAATACGAAATCTAGGTCTTTTACTGCTTATTTTATTAATTACTGACTTACTTTTATAGTATCATTAACACTTAAATCTATTTAAATACCTTGTACAAATAGAAGCAAATCCTTTTTACTCCAAGCAATCATAAATCACTACTGAATCAATGAATGATGATGATGTCTATATTTAAGATGATTCAAAATTTATTTATTATAAAGCCATCTAGCAATATCATAAACCTTTATTCCACCAATGTCATAATCATCATGTTTTGTATTAGCAATAACCATTTTGGGATACGAATCGGCTATTTGTTTTAATGGAGTAAGTTCTCTTTCCAGGGTCTCTGTTCTTGAAATGTCATCCGATACTTGAATGTAAATTTTTTCAGATCCTTTAGTTGCGACAAAGTCAATTTCTTTTTCGTATAATTTTCCTACATAAATATCGTACCCTCTCCTGATTAATTCTAGAGCTACGATATTTTCATAAATCCTGCCATAATCGAAATATCTTTTCCCTAGTTTTGCAAACCTAAAACCTTGATCAACTAAATAATATTTTTCGTTTGTTTTTAAATATCCATTTCCTCTAATATCAAATCTTTTAACTTTATAAAAAACAAAGCCTTCACATAAATATGAAATATAGTTTCTAACTGTTTTATGATCAATCGATATTCCATCATTATTAAGAATATTCGTAATTTTAGTTGGTGTCGTTAAATTCGAAATATTATCTAATAAGAACGATACGATGTTTTCCATCGCGATTTTATCACTTACACCATTTCTTTGCATAATATCTTTTAATATCACAACATCAAGTACATTGGCTATGTAATCATACTTTTGCTTTTCTAAATCATACAAATAACTCCCAGAGAGACCTCCTTCAAGCGTATATTCTAAGAAAGCTTGATCAATATTATCATATTCGTAGTAATCGATATATTCTAAAAATGAAAACGGCAATACTTTAATTTCAAAGTACCTCCCCGTAAAAAGCGTTGCTAGATCACTCGATAGTAAAAAAGCGTTGGATCCAGTAATATAAATATCGAATTTTCTTGACTCGTAAAGATCGTTTACAGCAAGTTCAAAGCTTTGACACATTTGAACTTCATCGATCAACACATAATTTATTTTATGTTCATCAAATTGGCTCCAAATATATTCATTTAGTTTTTTATAATCTTTTAAATGATCGAACTGAATTCTATCAAAGTCAACATGAATAATGTTCGCGTTTAATTCATCACGTTTAAGCACTTTTATAAACTCACTTAATAACATGGATTTACCTGACCGCCTTACCCCAGTTATAATTTTAATATCAGGTTTATTCTTTAATGACAATAGCTCATTTAAATACGTTTTTCTTTCTATTATTTTCATTTTAATCACCGTTTATAGTATATCACAGAATTCCCAAAAAACAATTTTTTTTTATCTTTTGGGAATGATTTGAATCTAAGATTTATCTTATACTAATAAATCAAAAAGTGTAAAAAGATTTTTTTTGTTATTTCTTCAAGTAATATTTTTGGCGTGATATACCATCACTTTCCATAATGAATATTGTATCAAAAAAGAGCACACATTATTAATAAGAATTTGGAATTCTTTTTTCACAATATTGCGTACTCTTGTTTAATCATTAATTTTTATTTATACCTCTAATACCTCATTTAGTTTTTTAAGATAATTTTTGTGATTTCTTTTCATTTCTGCATCTAGTCAATTTTTTATTTACTGGATTATACTTTGTTATTTTAATGTTGCGGCCATAATCTTCATTAACTTTTGAGACATTTTTCGAATTCTTTTTGAAAAAATCCTTATCTAAAATTTTTTTCAGTACTGATATCCCAAAATTATAATTATCAACGTATTTTCTTTAATGATTTCATTTTGGTGGTGCATAAGACTATCAGAAACAATTTTACCTTGTCTTATCATCATCACTCGGTCACATGTTCTTTCCACCTCTTCAGAAATATGAGTTGATAAAAAAATAGTTGCTCCCATACGTTTATGTTTTGATATTAAATCAATCAGTTTTTGTTTCATACCCTTACTCATCTTTTTGATGCTTTGTTTTGGATTTAAATCAAACTTTTTAAGCAATTCATGAGCATAATTTAAATCATCGTTGCGTTTCGTTTTCGCCATAAATTCAATCATTTATTTACCATTTAAATCATCAATGAAATTAATTTCACCTGGTAAATAACCAATATGTTTTTGAATTTCTACACTATCTTTAAAGCAATTTAAACCAAATAAAAAAGCATCACCTTGATGTTTTTGAATAAACCCTAACAAATGTCGAATAGTTGTTGTTTTACCACTGCCATTTGGTCCGAAAAACCAACGACTTCACCTCTCGATATAGTAAAACTAATATTAAATTTACCTTTACCAGTACCATAATCTTTTGTTAAATTAGTAACTTTGATTGTTTGCACGGTCTATGATCATTTCAATTATTATTTTGGATTAACCTTATTCAAATCTTTCAATTCTAATTTTTAATACACTACTTTATTGTTGACTTTAACATATATATTCTAATTCTGTCTAACTTATCTCTTTTCCTTATGTTACTGTTTCAAACATGTTATTGGTATGACATATACGCCATCAGATCTTCTATAAGCAAATGAATCGGTTGCGGTAACAACAGCTAGAAAGGATGGTTCATTCATTTTATCCCTATCTATTTTATCTTTAATTCTCTTTAAAGAATTGGCTCCTTCATTAATGAGTTTTTCTCCACCAATCTTAATCTCAATGAGTCCCCATCTGCCATCATTTAAATGAATAACTGCATCTGCTTCAAGTCCCGACTTATCTCGGTAGTTATAGACATAACCATTTAGGTTTTGTGCATATATTTTCAAATCTCTTATCACTAAGTTTTCAAAAAGTAATCCAAACGTGTTTAAATCATTCATCAAGTCATTTGGTGTTGCATCTAAAATGGCAGTTGCAATCGCAGGATCAACAAAATGTTTTGTACTAGTTGTTCTGATAGTTGTTTTTGATCTTAACTTAGGTGTCCAACTATCAGTTTCATCAATCACAAATAATTTAGTAAAAGCATCCACATACGAATTGATTGTTCTAACATCTTGCGTCTCAACATTTGATTCGATATCTTTTAAAATAGTCTTCATTGTTGCAGCAGTTGATATGTTACGTGCATATGATTTTAAAATAGTTCTTGCACGTTTTGTATTTCGTTTGATATCATCAACGCCGATGATATCACTTGAAATGAGTGTCTCTACATAATCTTTTGCATAATTTAGCGAAATATTTTTATCTTTTTCAGTAACTGCACTTGGGAATCCACCTCTACAAATCAAATATGCAATATCAGAAAGTTGGTAATTGTTTTTTCCTTTAATGTGATTCTGATGATCAAACAAGTGTTTTAATGAAACGTCCCCACTGCTTTCGTTACTTTCCCAAAGGCTCATGGTCCGCATTAATACTTTTTTTATACGTCCAATCCCACTATGTCTTTCTTTATCTTCTATTGGTTTGGCTGATCCCGTCAATATAAATGATCCCTTACCAGAAAATTCATCTATGTAATTTCTAATATAGTCCCATAATTCAGGAATTTTTTGCCATTCATCAAAAAGAAGCGGTTTTTCTCCTGACAGTAGATTGTCGTCACCAATATCAGCAAGAATTTTGTATTGATTATATGTTGCTGGTTTTTGCAATTTCACAACACTTTTAGCAAATCTATAAGCAGTTGTTGACTTACCACACCATTTTGGTCCTTCAATGACAACGCAACCATTCGTTTTCATAGATTCAGTTATTGTGTGTTCGATTAATCTTGGTAAATAGATGTCATCTTTTTTCATTAATTCTTCACCTCTCAACTATATAATACGCAAGAATGCTTCTTTTGTCAACAAAAAAATGTATGTTTTGTCTTTAATAAAATGCTTCTTTTGTCGATTTTGTTGTAAAATATATAACCCTATTAGTTAAGATATGAGATGCTTTAATATCATTATGCTTGATTCATTTATGCATTTCAATTACATTATTTGTTTTATTTCATTGTAACTATTTATACCTCATGACTAATATTTTGATAATTTTATCCTTGTGATCATCATATCGAACAATTTTAGTCTCGTAATGGATCTTTTTAAGATGTGGACATCTGCATAAACAAAAAGTTTCCTCATCTTTAAAGTAATGTTATATCCATGATAACGTTTCATTAAGATTAGAAAACTTTTTCTATTTTATTTGTTAATTAAATACTCTTTTTGAAATATAACGTTTATACTTCTCTTCATTGAATTCTAATTTTAGTTTATTTAGTAAAGTACTATTATATTTATTTGTTTTCAAGTTATGATCAAAACTCCATAATAGCCATGGATAATCATACCATTTATCACCGAGTCCTGAATCATCTAAATCAATAAACCCTGCAAATTCATTATTTTTATTGACAAAAATATTAGGTAAACATAAGTCGCCATGAACAAAATCACCGCCTTGGCTATCTGTTGATTAAAATGGACATTGTAGCTTATCCAAATCCCCTAATACTTTTATTACTTTAACTAAAGTATCAATTAATAAATCAGGAGCATTTATGAATCTTTCATGAATTAAACTATCACCATTTATAATCGTCCTCACATAGTAACATTTATTATTTGTCTCTATATAAGCAATACTTTTACTACTGGTACTATGTCAATAAATAGGACAAGTTAAATGTATAGAGATTAAGCTTTCAATGATAATCTTGCTGTATTACTTAATTTATACCCTAACTCTAATTCATTAGGAGTCATATACTCAATTGACCCATGAATTCTTTTTGTATTATAAAATGTTTCTATATATTCAAAAATAAGCGCCTTTGCATGATGATAATTTAATATTGTAAATCTACTTAGCCATTCTCTTTTTATTGTCGAGAAAAATGATTCTATAACTGCGTTATCCCATGGATCTCCTTTTTTTGAATAACTTGGCCTCATATTTACTTCAAATAATGAAGTATAAGCTTTTGAAACAAATTGAACTCCTCTATCACTATGAACAATTAATGGCTTGTCAATAGTTCTTGATTTCTTAGCTTCTTCAATACATTTAACCACTGAATCAACTTCAAGAGTATATGATAAGTCCCAAGAAATAACTTTTCTTGAATATAAATCTAAAACAGTTGTTAGATATACAAACTTATCATAACTAGTCCAAATATATGTTATGTCTGTTACCCAAATCTTATTTGGTCTAGATGGATTAAATATTCTATTAACTTCGTTAATTAATTTCTTACTAAAATTACTATTAATCGTTGTTCTAGTTTTTTTCGTTCTATAACATGCTTTTATATCCATTTGCCTCATATAAACACCTACAGTTCGCTTTGATACATTGAAACCCTTTTTATTAAGTTTTTCTTGTATTTTAGGTGCTCCATATATTTGCTTGGACTCTTCATACTCAATTAATATTTGTTTTTTAATTTCTTTTCTATTAATTTCTTGATTACTCATTTTTCTTTGTTTATAAGAGTAGTAGCCACTTCTTGAAACACCTAATATTTTAAGCACTCTGTAAACTGAAATTTGGTGTTCCTGTTCTTTAACTATTTTATAGATTATTTCGGTTCTTCTCCCAGAATGCTTATTGCTTTTTTTAAAATGTTTAAGGCATCATCTTTAGCCTTTAATTCTTTTTTTAATCTTGTTATTTCTTTTGCTTCATCACTTTCATAATTACCTGATCCTCTGGTAATTATTGAACCTTGATTAGTTTTTGATAATCTATTCCATTTATAGTAAGCTGCTACAGATATTCCTAAGTTTTTACAAACTTCAGCTACACTCAGATGTGAATTATCGATACGATATTTAATTGCTTGTTCCTTAAATTCATCAGTTTTTTGTTTTGACATAATTAAAATTCCCTTCGTGGTTATAATGATATTCTACCATGAAACTCTATACTTTTAATATGTCCTATTTATATACTAACATCA
>Ga0265295_1002968_pt1 | contig 25586 bp, 31 predicted proteins | sample Munlansysbiofilm_FD_192503 | JGI IMG/M metagenome (GOLD analysis project Ga0265295, IMG submission 192503) | Leachate microbial communities from a municipal landfill in Southern Ontario, Canada - Methane capture system biofilm | ecosystem: Engineered > Solid waste > Landfill > Unclassified ... | reverse complement strand
CTTTTTGAATTCTTCACTGTATTGCTTTCGCTTTTCCATTTCGTCCTCCATGACTTTTGTCTCTTATCATCTTGTCCGAAATTTTATCAAAGACCCTTCCGGCTCTTGGCTCTTGGCTCTTGGCTCTTGGCTCTCGGCACTCGGCTCTCGTTTCCCGCTCCCTGCTCCCCGCTGCCCGCTCCCCGAATCCTATCCCCTTGCAAAAATCGGGAAAATGATTTATTATTGGCATAAGCCAACAATAAAGGACAAACATGCCAAGGACGCCCGCACCAAAAACAATTCGCTCCGCACCAATTGCACGAGCTTTCTTACCCTCAACAGCCGATACAGACCCAGGTCAGTCGGCTATCCACTTGCTTTTGGAAGAGTGGGAAGCCTTGCGCCTGGTCGACTACCTCGGCGTTGAACAAAGCGCAGCGGCAGAGTCGATGAATATTTCCCGTCAAAGCGTCCAAATGTTATTAGCCTCCGCCCGCAGCAAAATTGCCCGGGCAATTGTTGAAGGGCAGTCCTTGCAAATTCAAGCCGCCCCAAAGATAACTCTTAGCAAAATTTTAGCAAACCAAAGGAATTTAAAAATGAAAATAGCAGTTACTTGTCAAGACAAGCAGGTTTTCCCCCATTTCGGTCGTACACCCGAATTTTATATTGTTTCCGCTGAAGATGGCAAAATCATCTCCGAGCAATTCGTTGCCGCCCCTGCTCAAGGGCACGGCGCTTTAGTCGGCTTTTTAGCCGATCAGGGCGTTGACTGCCTGATTTGCGGTGGCATTGGCGGTGGAGCGGTCAATAGTTTCCGCGCAGCCGGCATTCAGATTTACGCCGGCGCTTCCGGTGAGGTCAAAGAGCAGGTGCTCTCCCTCCTCAGCGGACAATTGCCCGAGCAAGGTGAGGCCAATTGTGACCATCACGGCGAGGGACATGATCACCATCACGAGCATGGCGAAGGCGGCTGCGGCCATCACCATGACCACGGCGAGGGCGATTGCGGACATCATCACTAGACTTTAAAAATTTTCAAGCAGAACCCGAAAATTGACCTTCTGGTTCAAGACAACTCCAGAAGCCAGGTTTTTAATTTTTCTGTTTGAGTTAAAAAGCAAGGGCAAGGCATATTTTTTGCCTTGCCCTTCTTATTTAAATAAAATTCTTTGAATTATTGCTTGAAGCCCTTTACTTCCGATAATCTCATTACTTCATCTAACTGGTCAAGGCAATTGTCGGAAAGATCCAAACCTTGTGGGTTTTCAGCTGAAATATAGCCACCATTCCAAGTATAGCTATATATTATGTTTTTGCTATTTGGACGATAAAAATAGCGAGCGATTGTAAAGGTGGTGTTTCCAATTTTTTGATCAGAAGAAGACACACCAATATATTCGGCATCATAACCATGCCCCCAATTAGAATGTATTATGCAAGTTTCTTCGCCCTTAAGTTCAAGACATTGTCCAGGTTTTCCTTCAATTGTCTGCCAAACATCCGGGTCGAAACTGAGATAAAGGCCAGGGTCGCATTCGACTGTATCGACCTCCGTTATACTCTTTTCAACAACCGGAACCTCTGTAGGCTCTACCGTTGGTTCTGTCGTTGGTGTAGGTAAAGCAGTTTCGCTTGGTTTAATTTGATCTGTTGGCTGTTCTACAGGAAGGGCTGTTGCAGGCTTTTCGATCGGTTGATTATCCGTTGGATCAGGAATCGTTTGACAAGCAACCATAGCCAGACTGAAAATAACTACAATCAAAATTGTTTTCAAAATCTTTTTCATTTCCTCTTACCTCGACCAATTTCTATAACCTATGTTTACACAATTTGTTAGTGAGACCAGAACACCCTTAATAAGTTCGATTATACTTGATTAATAGGTTAAGAGCGGTGAACAAATGCGAAACGCAACCATTTGACTGGTTCTAAAATTTGACTATTTCGAAATCGTTTACAATTAATTCTCTCATTGTCCACTTGATTTATTAGTGAAAGGAAAGAATGATGAAAGCAAAACCATTTCTATTGGGGCTCCTGACGATAACGCTCTTGCTCGCCTCCTGCGCACCGCTTGAAACCCCACCTGAGGATAACTCTCTAAATTCAAGCTATCCTCCTCAAATCGACTCTGAAGAAATCCCCGAGACAACTCAAATTGGTGATTTGACCATGGAAATCTATCAGCTCAAAATATGGAAACCTGGAATGGAAGAGGGCAAGTTTGATACCACTATCGGCTCTTCCGAAGAAATATTGAAAAGGCGTGATGCCTGGCGCGAGAAGCTCCGCCTTGAGGATAAGCCGCTTTTAAACGGCGAAGAACTGCATGTCATTGAGCAATTTGATGATAATAAGGCTACGGTTATTGTTCAATTGGCTGGAAAAGAAGTCTTGACCCTCGATTGTGGCGAAATCAGCCCAATCAACAACCTTCGCGGAAAATGGGTTTCCGGTGATGACTGGTATGTCGAAATAGCCCATGTTGAAACCGAATCTGAAAAGCTAATTTCAATAGGCGACATCTACAAAAATGGCAAATCGCTCAACGAAGACAAAGGCTACGATGAAAGTTTTGACTTCCAAATTCTGAATGGCGAGCCCTTTTACTTCTTCTCCAAAGATGGGAAAATTGGTTTTAGCTATGCCGGTTCGGAAACAAAACTCGATTTCGACGGCGTCGGACACCATCTCTGCTGCAGCGCCGGCACCGGCAACCCCCGCCATTACCCACAGATGGTCAGTTTCAAGACCTGGAAGGGTGATGAGCGATTTTATGTTGAACTGGGAGTTTTTGATTAACTAATTTGTTAAACAAACTTCCTGTATCCGAAATCAAAAAGGCGTTCTCAAAAAGAACGCCTTTTCCTAATAACAATCTATTCTTTACATTTGTTCGAGTTTGGAGACCATGCCTTCGATCACGTCAAAGCCGCCTTGCCAGAATTCGGCTTTGGTGATGTCCATGCCGGCTTCAGCCAGCAAGGGAATCGGGGCGATGGAGCCACCGGCGGACAAGATGCGCATGTATTTCGGTTTGAAGCTTTCGCCTTCTTCCTGATAGCGTTTGTAGAGGGAGAAGACCAGCAACTGGCCAAAAGCGTAGGCATAAACATAGAATGGCGTACCAAAGATATGGGGAATTGAGACCCATTCATACTTAAATTCGTCCGAAACATCCACTGCATCGCCAAATTCTTCTTTCAAGTTTGCCAGATAGTTTTCGTTAAGTTCATCAACTGAAGCATTGTTAGCGATCATTTCGTGTGCGTCGCGTTCGAAAATGGCAAAATAGACCTGGCGGATAATGGTCGCAAAAGCATCATCAAGTTGAGAGAACAAGATGTCTTGTTTAACGCCTTCGTCAGTTTCTCGTTCGAGCAGCAAATCGGTCAGGGTCATTTCGCCAAAGGTGGAGGCTGTCTCAGCCAAAGGCAAACAGGCATGCTGGGTGAAGAGGCTGTGATCTTCTGCCATCATCGAGTGAATTGCATGTCCCAGTTCGTGCGCCATGGTGGAAACATCATTCGCCTTTCCGTTGTAATTAAGCATCACCCAGGGTGTCAGATCGGGGGTAAGCGTGGAGCAGAATGCACCGTCCATCTTGCCCTTGCGAACTTCGCTGTCGATGTGGTCATCATTAAAGACACGTTTTGCCAATTGGGCAAATTTCGGGTCGAAACGATTAAAGGCTTCAAAAGTCATCGCTGCGGCTTCATCGTAGCTGTAGCGCTTGTCGGATTCGCTAACCGGGGCATAAATGTCATAACGGCGCAATTTTTCCATTCCCAAGCGGCGAGCCTTTAATTGGAAGAATCGGTGGAAAATGCCAATGTTCTTGCGAGCAACCTCGAGAAGCGTGTCGATAACATCATCGGGTAAGTCGTTAATCGTGTTGCGGACAGACATCGGTTTTCTGTAGCCACGCAGTCCAATATTTTCGTTCTTCCAGTCACGGACGATATTTGAATAAATCTGGCCCAAAATTGGGGCTTCTTCGCCATAAAGCCGATAGAGCTCCTGATAAGCGCGCTTGCGCATTTCGGGGTCAGCCGAACGGGCGTAGGTCATCAGTTCGCCGCGGGTCATTTCTTTAATTTCGCCATCAACTTCAACATTGAACATATAGCGGTTGGTGATGGAATCGTAGAGCATGTCCATGGCTGAGCTGCCGGTTACGTTTTTGATGTTGATAATTTTTTCTTCGGACTCGGAAAGTGTGTAAGGCTTCAAACTGCGGATTTGCTCCAGCCAATAGCGATAATCGCCACTGCCTTCGAGCAAGCGGTTCGCGTTTTCGTCATCCAATGCCTTCCACCAGAGAGAGAAGAACATCGTGCGATTTTCGAAATCAGCAAAGAATTGCTGAATGCGGGCAATTCCCATCTGGGCTTTTTGGTTTTGTGTATCCGAAGCGAAATGGAGTTGATAAAAGCCGGAAACGCGGATGGCTTTCTTTTCGGCCTCTTCAATGCTGTGGATCATTTCAAGGAAGGTTTCGCTTGAAATTTCAGGCTTGAGTTGAGGACGATAAGCTTCAAAGTGCTCTAAAGCCTGAGTCATTTCCTGGTAAGTTCGGTCGATTTTGGGGTCTTCAAAACTGTCAAAAAGTTCTTTCAGGCTCCAGGTTGATTCTTTATAAGTTTTGTCTGTCATATTTATCCTTTTCTTTGGATTTTTCGATACTTAGAGTATACGACAATCCTGGTGAAAACTCGCTTTACTCGTCAAAACTTTACATATTATTTTTATTAACAGGCATCTCAACAGGACGACAGCATGCTTGCTTTCACAAAAAAGCAGTCATTCCGTCGCAGCGCTCGTATAATAAGACGACAGGAGAACCTATGACAACAATCATGCCAACCTATCCTCAGGACTTCCCTTATTATCAAGAGATTGAGGTGCGCTATGCCGACCTCGATACGCTGCAACATGTCAACAACGTTACCATCATGCAATACGTTGAAAACGCCAGAATTGGCTACTATCAGGCTGCCGGAATTTGGGATGGCAAAATCCGCCAGGGCTTTGGAATGGTGGTTGCCTCGGTTAAAATTGACTTTGTGACCTCTATTATGTTCGGGGACCCGGTTCGTGTGGGTGTCAAGACCGGAAGAATTGGCGGAAAGAGCATCACCTTCCGCTTCCAGGTTGAAAACTCCCAAAGCGGTCAGGTTTTCGCACGAGGCGAGGTTGTGATGGTATCCTTTAGTCAGGAAAAACAAAAATCCATGCCGGTTTCGCAAGAATGGCGAGAAAAACTGGCAAGTTTTGATAACAATCAGGAGCTATTAGCATAAAGATGACAAAACCAACTCTTCCCCAAATTGACAGCGACTATATGGTCGAATTTTTGGCAAAACTGCTTGCCACGCCCAGCCCAACCGGCTTTGCCCACAAGGCAATTGAAATGGTTGAGCAAGAAATCCGGAAATATCCGGAAGTGAAAATTGAACACACCAAAAAAGGCGCCTTGCTTTTGACCCTTCCGGCTGCGAACAGCCAAGGCGAGGGTGCAAAGCGCGCTTTGACAGCACATGTGGACACACTCGGTGCAATGGTTCGCCAAATCAAACCCTCGGGTCGTTTGGAACTTTCGCCTGTTGGTGGTTATGCCTGGGGCAGCATTGAAGGCGAAAACTGTCTAATTCACAGCCAAAAATCCGGCACTTTTCGCGGGACGCTCTTGCCTCACGAAGCTTCCGTTCATGTTTACAGCGGGGTTCGCGATGGCAAACGTGATAATCACAGCATGGAAGTCCGCCTGGACGAAAAGGTTTGCAATGTTGAAGAAACCAAAAAACTCGGAATTCAAGTTGGCGATTTTGTCTCATTTGACTCCCGGGTTGAGCTAATCAACGGCTTTGTGAAATCGCGTCATTTGGACGATAAAGCTTGTGTAGCCAACATTGTGGCTGCCATCAAAGCCTTGCACGATGCCAATTTGAAACCCGCGGTTGACACCGTCTTTTTGATTACTAATTATGAAGAGGTTGGGCATGGCGGAAGCAGTGATTTGCCCGAAAGCCTGGAAGAATTGGTTGCAATGGATATGGCAGCGATTGGCGACGGGCAAGCCTCGGATGAATATCACAGCACAATTTGCGTCAAAGATGGCGGAGGTCCCTATCACCACGGGCTTTCCAACAAACTGCGCGATTTGGCAGAGGCTTATCAGATCCCGGCAATTGTCGACATCTATGTTAATTACAGCTCAGATGGCACAGCCTATTGGCGGGCTGGCGGAAACGCCGCGGTCGCTTTGATTGGTCCGGGCGTGGATAGCTCTCATCATTACGAGCGCACCCATACCGATGCCCTGAACGACACCACCAAATGGCTGCTGGCTTATTTGTTGAATTAAACCTGCGCTTTTAATCTAAAAGAGAGTTCAATGTGGTGCATTACATTGAACTCTCTTTTTTTGAATAAAAACGAATTACAAACTAACGACCGTACGACCGGTCATTTTTTCTTGAATCCAGCCGACAACCTTATCAACATGTTCCGGTTTTTCTACAAAATCCAGGTCGTCACTGTTGATGACCAAGAGCGGGCATTGATCAAAAGCATCCATCCAGTCTTCATAGAGGTTGTTGAGTCGCTTGAGATATTCCGGAGAGATGCCAGCTTCATAATCCCGCCCGCGTTTAGCAATCCGCTGAGTAAGCGTTTCAACCGAAGCTCTCAGATAAACCATCAGATTCGGAGGGGGCAAGAGGGATGAAAGGACGTGATAGAGATCCTGGTAAACGTTGTAATCGCGTTGGCTTAAATCGCCCTGCAAAAAGAGGTTGCGGGCAAAAATTTCGGCATCTTCATAAACACTGCGGTCTTGCACAACCGAGCCTTGCGCTTGCGATAAAATTTGGTGGATTTTGAGGCGACGGGTCAGAAAATAGACCTGGGATTGGTATGACCAGCTTTCCATGTCATCGTAAAAATCTGCCAGATAAGGGTTTTCTTCGTGAGGTTCATAGAATGGCGTGAAACCGAGCCGCTCGCTCAAAATTTGAACCAAGGTCGTCTTCCCCGCTCCAATATTCCCTGCAATTACAATGAATTTGTCCATACGCCGTCCTTCTGCTTTTGATTAGTCTATTATAACCGTCGGACGGAGAAGATGACGAAACCATCCGATTAATCAATTTTTTTCCTAAGGAGGTGATGGCAAAGTCTCCATGCTATAATTGAGGCATGGCAAAGATGCTTAGCCCCGAAGAACGCATTCGCAAAGCCCGCAAACTAATTGAAGAGGCACGCGCAATTCAGCGGCCCGATTCAGTTGGTTGGGAAGCTTTTAGCTATAATGCTCAGGTGAAAGATACGCTAAAAAAGGCTTTTGAACTCATTAAGCTAATTCAACACTCACCAAGCGCCAGTCCGGAAATCAAAGGTGAGGCGAAGGAATTGATGGAAAGCTTGCCTTTGATTGAAAAGGAAATCCTCAAACCGTCCTAAACATTGATAGTTTTGGAATCCTGATTAGCGGAAATGTACCTCATGGCTCATCTGCGCGACCTTGCTGAGCGTTTCGTGAATTGAGCAATATTTTGCCGCCAGGTTGACATTCCGCAAGAATTGCTCCTGATTTTCGACACCACTGACGCTGATATCCATCCTGACCCATTCGAGCGTTGTCGGCACTTCTTTGCGTTTTTCTCCACTGACGATAATTTCCATCTCAGGGAAAACCTCTTTCCTTTTGGTTAAAATGTCATAGAGTGTGGCACGAAAACAAGCGCTCAGCGCACCCAAAAGCAAGTCGTATGGATAGAAGCTGCCTTCCTTCGAGCCTAAGCTGAGCTTTGCCCGATCGGTTTCGAGCGTTGAAGACCCGGCTGTATAAACGGTTTTGACTTTGAGCATAGTTACCTCTGTTCAAATTTTGAATTTTAATGATTATAAAGCAACAAACTATATTATGAAATAAAACATAATTGCTTTGCCGATAAAAATGTTAGATGCATGAATGTTCGGTCTGGGTGGTTCCAAATTATGAAGTCCCAACAATGGTCATAAGAGACCGCCTAAATTCGGGTTTATGAATCATTGTAGTGCTTCCTTTGGCTTTGGTTTAATACTAACCAAAAACGTGCCTACGCCTGCTAAAACCAAGCCTAAAATGCCCAGCCAGCTCTGTTTTTCCCCGAGGAAAATCCAGGCGAGGACCGCGATTTGGATCAGCATTGTATTATTGATGATGTTTGATTCCATTGCGGTCAAAACGCGCAGCGTGTGATTCCAAAGCAAAAATGCAAAAGCGGAATTTGAAAGCCCCAAAAAGAGTAAGACTCCCCAGGAACGCGCGGAAATTGCCGGCACGCCCTGAAAAGCCACGCCGCTACCCAAAAGCAGAATTGCGCCGACGCCCATGCTGATACCGGTAACGATAAAGGGGTCCAAATTCTTCTCGCGATTGATGCTCCTGGCTTGAACGGCAGCCAGCGAAGTTGAAAGCAGGGTTATCAAGGCAAAGAACATTCCAAGCACCGTGATTTTTCCGCCGGAGGTCTGGGGGATAAAGTAGAGTCCAACGCCGAGCAAAAACACGCCAACTCCAAACCACTGAAGGCGCGTAATGGCTTCGTGCAGGAAAAGCATGCCAAAAATTGCGACAATTGGTGCTGAAAAGTTGAGTATCAGGCTAAGCGTCGTCGCTTCGAGATGAGCCAGAGCCAAAAATTGCCCACCCTGGTTGATGGCATAATTCACCACACCTAAGAGCACCAAAGCAAGCCATTCTTTCTTGCTCAAATTTTTAATCTTATCTTTACGTTTGAGAAGGCCGGGTAAGAGTGCAAGGAAGGCAATTGAATAACGCAAACCGGCGAAAGTCAACGGTGGGATTTCATTGATAGTGGTTTTAATTAATACCCAGGAACTTGACCAGAGCATGGTCACGAAAAGGGCTTGTAAAATTGCTTTATTTCGTTCAGAGAGAGGCACGTATAATCCTTTTTTTAGCAAGAGCAGCATCCACTACACAAGCAGCCAGCAGCGGTGATTATCGATTGGCAGCAGCATAAAAAATAAAACTCCTTCCTCAGAACAATCGAGTAAGGAGTTTTAAGAAGTTCAAAAAATGTTTAAGCGCCTTTGCCAAGCACTTTGCCAACCCGTTCAAAGGCATCCAGTGCTTCTTCCAACTGGCTCTGGCTGTGGGCGGCAGAAATCATCACACGAATGCGGGCTTTGCCTTTTGGCACAGTCGGGAAGCCCAAAGCACCGGCGAAAATTCCTTCATCCAGAAGCTTGCGGCTAAACTCGCGGGCTAACTGGACATCACCGAGCATAACCGGAGTGATTGGGGTCTGGGTTGCGCCGGTATCAAAACCGAGCTTGCGCATTTCTTCCTGGAAGAAGCGTGCATTCGCCCAGAGGCGGTCAACCAATTCGGTGGATTCTTCCAACAAATCAATCGAAGCCAAACAAGCAGCGGTATCGGGAACAGTAACTGCGGATGAGAAGAGGAAGGGGCGCCCGCGCTGGCGCAGCCATTCGATAATTTTGGCATTTCCGGCAACCACACCGCCAACCACACCAAATGCCTTGCTAAAGGTGCCGACTTCTACATCAACCTGTCCATGCAGTTTGAAATGATCCACAATTCCGCGTCCGCCATCGCCCAAAACACCTTCGCCGTGAGCATCGTCGACCATGGTCATAATGTCATACTTTTTAGAGACTTCAACCAGCTTATCAAGAGGAGCATAGTCGCCATCCATAGAGAAAACGCCGTCTGTAATCATCAGCGCCCGGCGATAAGTCCCCTGTGCATCGCGGACTTTCAGTTCAAAATCATCCACATCGGCATGGTGGAAGCGAATAATCTTTGCTCCCGAAAGGCGCGATCCGTCGATAATGGAAGCATGGTTCAATTCGTCCGAAAAAATCACATCCTCTTTGTTCACTAAAGCAGGAATGGTTGCGCCATTCGCAGTGAAACCGGATTGGAAGGTGATGGCGGCTTCAACGCGTTTGAAAGCTGCCATGCGCTTTTCTAACTCGGTGTGCAGACTCATCGTACCGGCAATTGAGCGTACCGCACCGGGCCCAACACCATATTTTTGCATTGCTTCGCTTGCGGCTTGCACGAGACGAGGGTGGTTTGCCAGTCCAAGGTAATTATTGGCGCAAAAATTCAGAACGGGTTTGCCGTTAATAATCACAGAAGGACCTTGAGCTGAGTCCATAATGGGAATCGTATTGTAAAAACCGGTGTCTTTCAGGGTTTGTAATTCTTCGTCAATCCAGGCTAATTTATCAGTCATAATCTCCTCTTTCTCTGGTGAGTATTGTCAAATTATACATCAGTACGGGACGAGCGGAGCTGAAATTGCCCGCAATTCTCGTTACGCAATTTTTTCTGTCTAAAACCTGAGTTTCTCAATTTAGTGTCCTGAAAACATTTCTTTTCCTCGTTGAAAACAGATTGTTTCAGCAAAATGAGAAAATCAGGTGAAATTGCCCGCAATTCTCGTTACGCAAATTTTTCTGTCTAAAACGTGGTGCTTTCTCAGTCATCAATGGAGGAGATTGAAATTGTCCATCTTAAAGAGAGTCCTTCAGGGATTTTATGAAAACCGTTTTCCGAAGGGAATTAATTGACCTGATTATCAGGCAACTTATTTGTTTTGTCGTTAGGCTTTCCTTAGCTCAAATTCAGCAAGTAGGTGGCCCGACCGTTGACCTCTGAATGTTTCTGGAAACCGAGCTCCTCAAACATATCGGCTGTGCCGTGATATTGGCGTTCGGGGTGGGCGCTCCAATTGAAAGGACGCCCGATAACACGGTCAAAACCTTGCTTGCGGAAGTCTTCCACAGCTGTCTCCAACAATTTTTTCGACAATCCCTGATGACGATAATCGGGATGAACCAAGAAACAGACCACCAAACCGGTTTTACCTTCAAGCGATTTCAGCTCTACGTCGTCTTCAAGCAAAGCGTAGTTCTGCCAATCGTTTGCATTGACCCAGCCGACAGTTTTCTCGCCATCGAAAGCCAAAAAGCCGTGCATGATGCCATTTTTTATGTTTTCGTGAGCCAATTGGCGGTTTTTTTCGGCGGAACGTTCGCGCCACTCTGTCGCCTGACATTTGACATGATAATACTGACAGTTGCAAAACTTCCAATGGGGTGCGTGTTGAAAATCCATATCACTGATATAAGAGGTAAAAACTTCTGAATCAGTGGGAGACAGCGGCCTAATCTCAATTGTCATCGTTTAGCACTCCTTTTCTGTACGTGTTTTACTATTCTATCAAAAAAACGCGGGGTTCAACCCGCGTTTTTACGATTGCATAATTATGATTCTGCTGAACTTTAGAGGTTCTTAACAAAACGCTCGATTTTTTCAAGAGCGGTTTCCAAGTTAGCATATGAGGTGGCATAAGAGACGCGCGCAAAACCCTTTCCGGAATCACCAAAGGCGTTGCCGGGGACAATCGCCACCCGTTCTTCTTGCAACAAGCGGTTACAGAAATCGTCATCCGTTAGTCCGGTGTTACGAAGGTCGGGGAAGGCATAAAATGCGCCTTTTGGCTCAAAGGTTGGCAGACCAATGCTATTCAAACCATTGACAACCAATTGTCTGCGGCGATCATATTCTTTCAACATGTCCTGAACATAAGGTTCCCCAACTTGCAAAGCTGCCAGGGCGGCATATTGCGAAACGGTTGGGGCAGACATGACGGAATATTGATGAACGCGAACCATGCCATCCAATATTTCTTTTGGAGCACAGGCGTAACCGATACGCCAGCCGGTCATGGCATAGGCTTTCGAGAAACCACCCAGAAGAATGGTGCGTTGCTGCATGCCAGGCAGACTTGCGAAGCAAACATGTTCTGCACCATAGACCAGGCGATCATAAATTTCGTCAGAAATGACCAAAAGGTCCCGTTTTTCGGCCAGTTGCGCTAACTGAGTGAGGAATTCGCGCGGATAAACAGCGCCGGTCGGGTTGCTCGGACTGCCGACGAAAATGATTTTGGTTTTGGGGGTGATGGCAGCTTCGATGTCTTCAATTTTTGGAACGAAATTGTTTTCAACAAAGGTCGCCACTTCAACCGGTACACCACCAGCCATTTCGACTTCCGCTTGATAAGAAACAAAGCAAGGGGTTGGGATGATAACTTCATCTTCAGGGTCAAGCGTGGCGGCAAAGACCAGATAGAGGGCTTCGGAAACGCCGACGCTCATCACAATTTCGTTTTGGGGTGCGTATTCGATGCCATATAGTTGCTTCAAATGATTGGCAACGGCCTGTCGCAAGACCATAAGGCCATGGTTCGAGGTGTAGTGAGTTTCACCGTTGCGCAATGCATCGATACCGGCTTGAACAACCGGTTCGGGGGTGGCAAAATCGGGTTCGCCGATGCCGAGCGAAATGACATTCTCCATAGTAGCGGCGATATCAAAAAACTTCCGAATTCCAGATGGCTTCAAACCCGCTACTTTTTTAGATAAAACACTTTTCATTAACTCTCCTTTTAATTACCTGATACTTTTCTTACCAATTTGCTCTGGAATTATCTCCCAGGTTAAATTTACCTTTCATGCCGTTGACAACCACATCACAACCCAACAAAGAGCCTTCCAATTGAGAATTGGTTATATGCGTTCCCTGGCTGAGGATAGAATCTTTGATTGTGCTGTTGTTGATGATGCTGCCGGCTCCAATTGAGACAAAAGGCCCAATAATCGAGGTGTTAACCCGCGCATCCGGATGGATGAAAACCGGCGGAATAATGACATTGTCATCGTAAATCCCCTGATCTTCAAGGTTTGCTTTTCCGTGCTCCAGAAGATAGCGGTTGGTATCAAGCAAAGCTTCCGAAGTTCCGGCATCGAGCCAGACGTTAACTCGCTCAACGCGCATTCTGGCCTGCTTTTCGAGCATTAAATTGATCGCATCCGCTAAGTAATATTCACCACGGAGGGCTGTTTTTCGCTCAATTTGGGTTTCAATCGCTTGCGCCAATTGGGCACCTTCTTTGAAAAAGTAACAACCAACGACAGCCAGATTGTTATTCATGTCATTAGGTTTTTCAATCAGGCGGGTAACCAAACCGCGCGAATCGACTTCAACCACGCCAAAACGTCGCGGATCGGGCACAGCCTTCACCCAGGCGACAGCATCCACTTCTTCGTTAGCGATGCAGGCAAAATCGACTTTGATTAAGGTGTCGGAGAAAACAATTAACACCGGACCGTTGAGGTAATCGCGGGCTTGCCAAAGCGCGTCAGATTGTCCTTTTTTATCGGCTTGCACAACATAGTGCACCACCGATTTGGGATAAATCTTATCCATGTGCGGTTGAATCAGTTCTTGTTGTCCGGGGGACATAATAAAAACAAATTCCGCGCTTTCCAAATTGGGGACAGTTTCAAAAGTTGCCAGCAGGTGATCCAAAACTGTCGCACCGGCAAGCGAAACCAAAGGCTTGGGACGGCTCCAGGTGAGTGGACGCAGACGGCTCCCAGCCCCGGCCATAGGGATGATGATTTTGAGTTTTTGATCCATTCTCTCCTCTTATCTGTCACTCGGACATACAAAATCAGATACTCTGTCTCATTATACGCTATTGGGCAAATTTAGCCTATGGTTTTTGGATTTGGAGATCGGAGATATGGACTGTTAGCGGATACCGGACATGCATAATTTACTAAGTCAAATTATTTGACAAAGTAAAGGCAAGCTGCTATACTTTTGAAATCGGAGGTAAAAGACTGTGTCTGAGGAAACAAAAGAAAGAAGCAAACAAATTAGAAAGTTGCAGCAGAACCTATCTGCAATTAGAAAGATTGCTGGTTGGACCGCTGAGGTTTTAGGGGACAAAATTGGTGTAACCAAGCAAACAATAAGCAATCTTGAGAACCAAAAAACCACTATGAACTTTACTCAATACATTGCTATTCGCTATGTCCTTGACGCAGAAATTCAGAATAACAAAGAGAATGAAGTTCTTCCAAAGGTTGTTGCACTTTTACTTGATAGTAGCGATCAACTTGATGAAGATGATTACACAAGAGTTCAAGAAGTAGTAGGTACCGTTGCTGCAACAGCTGCAGGTGGAACTCCAACAACAAAACTCGATTCGGTGTTTGAAATACTAATCAAATCAATCCCTTTTGTTATTCCTGTCATTGCTGCGGTATTTGACGGTTCAACAAGCTGGGCTAAGAAACTATGGAAGTAGGAGGCAAAAGAATGACAGGAGCAACTCATCCGTTTTTTGGAAACCAATATACAGATGGTGGATATATAGCCGGGACATTCAAATATTCAGATAAATTAGCCCGAGAAGTTGGAGAAAGAATCATGGCGTTATCCGTATCTGACGGAGCATCAAAATCTATATCCAGTTCAATAGCAGTGGATAGTATAGAAAAAGTAGATGTGAAAAACAAATGGATTATAGGAGGATTTATTGTAGTTGGTGTAGCAGTGGGTGCCTATTTTGCATATAGGTATATAAAGAAGAAAAACACTGTTATCATACCGAATGTTGGTGTATGTGAAAAATGCGGTGAACCATTGACTGAGTCAGAATTGATTGCAGATGAGAACAATCTCTTTATTGCGTGCAAAAATTGCGGAGAGAAAAATTATGCACATTATTATGACGAGGATTACTTGACGAATCCATCAAACGATAAAGGCTTGATAATCCCCAGTAGTGATGAAAATATGAAAGAATAATTTCGGAGGAAGCGAATATGGTATCTTATGGATGCAGAAACCAATGTGGTGTTGAGATGGAATATATCGGAAATGATGATTGGGAATGTCCCTCGTGTGGTATGGTCATTACTTTTGGCGAACCAGATGAAGATGAGGAAGATTCGGGCGAACGTATCAGTGTATGGGATGCTGCGGATATTTATTTATCATATGGGTGCGATGAAGACTATAGCTTCGGATATACCCACGAGGAGTTAATGAGGGCAAGCGGAAACGGATAAGGGCACTTATCAGGGATACAAACTTTAAAACAGGTTTGCTCTGCTCTCTTCAATCCGGCCGCGGTTCGATCTCGCAATGGCGGTTTAAAGAAGGGATAGAGCAAAAACCATCAAAGCTAAATCATCTTCAATTTCGACACGCCGCTTATGGGCAAGTTTTAGCCTATGGTTTTTGGATTTGGAGATCGGAGATATGGACTGTTAGCGGAAGGCTGCCGGAACTTTGGGCGATTACTCCCAGCGGACCGGTTAGCTTGTTGAGTGGGGAATAGGTGAACTGCTCAGTGTCGTTGACGAAAACCGTGATGCTGTTATTTTCAGAGCGAATCCCAATGCGGTTTTTTGCCGGCGAGCCGGGTTGAAACCTGCGCAAGGGTTCCCATCTTTTGAGGATCGTCGATTCTCCGGAAATAAGCCGGTCTACCATTGCCCTGCCATCACAGCTAAACCATACGCGGAAGGTTCCGGAGCTGCTGTTGTTCCAGAGAATAATGCCAAATTGGTCAGCATCGGAGCACATTTGCGCATCCAGATTAATTTCAAGGAAAAAATCCGAGGGCAATTCGTGCGAAGAAAGGCTGACGAGGCTGTTTTTTCCACCGCTCACGGCCAAGGAAAGCGCGTTTTTGGCATAAGCAACTGTCCCGGCTGAACTGTTGCCGGTTTGCCAAAGGGAATCATCGCTAAAATCGTCTGAGGCAATCATGTCGAGCGATTCAGGTGTAGCGCTTGGGGCTTTAGTCACCGTTGGGCTTGGAAAAAGATTTGGCGTTGCGGTAGGTGTGCGCGGAAACCAATCAATAGTCGCTGTCGGTTCTTCGGTCGGCAATTCGGGTGTGGCTGTTTCTTCGGGCAGATCAATCTCCTCCGCCCCACAAGCAGAAAGCCCAATCAGCAAGAGGGAAAAGAGTAACAGGGAAGAGAAAAGCCATTTCTTCATAGCATCATTTTACATTATAAAGGAAGGACTGACTTGTAGCCTGACCATTCGTTTATGAGGTTTAGTCGCTGTTTCTAATCGTATCCAACATTCGAGCGAGGCGGAAGCTTTCTTTCACGTCGTGAACTCTTAGAATTGAAGCTCCCTTCATAATGCCCCAGGCATTGGCTGCCAAGCTGCCTTCAAGGCGCTCACCTTGCGGCAAATTGAGCGTATGACCGATGAAACCTTTCCGCGAAATTCCAAGCAAGAGAGGAAAACCGAGATCAAGCAAGGCGTCCAAGTGCTTTAGCAAGGTCAGGTTTTGCCCGATGGTTTTACCAAAACCAATTCCGGGGTCGAGAATAATTTTATCTTCGCTCACACCGGCTTGCCGTCCTATTTCGACCGATTCGGAGAGCCAGTTGCGCACCTCACTGACGATATCCTCATATTCCACATCTTCATAATGTCCGCCCAAAGCCGTGCTGACTGCCCTCGCACCTCTTTCGCGGTTGTGCATCAAAATAGCAGTTGCGCCAAATTCTGCCACCAAGCCTGCCATCGCCGGGTCATGCTTAAAGCCCCAGACATCGTTGATAATTTCCACCCCTTCTTCAAGGCAAGGGCGGGCGGTTTCCGCCTTGTAGGTGTCAACCGAAATCAGCGTGTCGGGCAGCTCTTTGCGAATCAGTTTCAAAGCCGGCATGAGGCGTTCCAGCTCTTCGGCCGTGCTGAGTTTTTGGGAACCCGGGCGGGTCGACTCGGCACCAAGGTCCAAAACGTCGGCACCTTCTTCGACGAAGCACAAGGCTTGCTCAAGTGCCGCTCTTTCTGTTTCGGCTTGGCTAAGCAATCCGTCGCCCGAAAAGCTGTCGGGGGTCAGATTGATGATGCCCATCAGGTAAGTTTTATTGGGGATTTCGGGGAAAAGGCTTGATTTCATACTCACCTCATGGGGCTTGATTGGACTGATAGCGAGCTTCTGCCATCAGACTGACAGAGGCAATTTCGGGACCTAAACTATAAACAAATGTGTTGAACTGGATGCTTTGAGAAGCTTGCAATGGCAAATCAGCTTCCCAGACCCGGAAACCGATTGGCTTCCCATCTTCATCAAAAGCCGTGGCAAGCAGCAAAAGCGAGGCAAGATCGCGCTCGTCTTTATTGATCTTGATTTCACCACTCACCTGGGCAAAAAGCTTTTTATCGGAAATCTGAATCTCTTCTGAGACAATTTCAAGCTCGGCATAGCGCTCGTCTTCCGGCATTGTCGGCAGCCAATAATCGATTTCAACTTGAATTTCATAATCCTCAGGAACCGGGGAGGGGAAAGTTGCCAAAACCGGCAGGCTTTCACCGGCTGGGATGATATTTAGGGGCGCGAAAACCACGATTTCGCTTGCAGACTCACTCGTTTTTGAACTGAGTTTGAACGATAGGGAGGGGTTTTCGAGCTTTTCTTTGCCTTTGTTGTGGAGCAATGCCAGACAATTCAGTTCGCCCAGGGGGTTTAGATAGCAAGTTGGTTCGCCCTTAATTTCCAAAGGTGCCGAGGAGGTCGGGCTGACTTCCGGTTGTTGCTCAGATGTCGGCGTTTGAGTCGGGGTCTGTGTTGACGTTGGGGTAGCGGTGTTTGTTGGCAAAGGCGTTGCGGTAACCGGAATTTCTAAAACTGTCCCAACACTCATCCAATTGGGGGTTACTGACGGGTTTGCTGCCATCAAATCCTCCAGACTGATCCCGTAGTAAAGCGCAATCGCAAACAGCTCGTCTCCGTCTCTGAGTGTCCATCTTACCGGAGCAGGGGTTGAGGTTGCGGGCATGGTCAGCGTTTGTGTCGGAGCTTGGCTCGGACTGGGGCTGGGTGTGAGTGTTTGGCTGGGTTTGAACGTCGCGGGCATCGTCGGCTCGATTGTTTTCGTTGCCGGATATTCAAGCTCAACCAAACAGCCGGAGAGGCTGAAAATGGTTAGAAATAAAAGAGGCAGAAGCACTCCACGAATCTTGCGTTTCATTTTTTGATTATATCAGGATGGGAACATGTCACATTTGAAGAAGAAAGCTCCGTTTCGGATTAATTTTCCTGCCAAAGAGGCGATTGCATATTATGTTGTCAGATTGGAATTAGGATAATTGGATGCTTTCCACTTCTGCATGGATATCCAAGAGATTTGCTAAAAACACTTCTAAATCGACAGCCTTTCCGCTGGTGAAAAATTGCATTTCGCTCTTTTGGGAAGCAGAGGCTAACAAATCCCGACTTTCCAAAACCCTTTTCACCTGACGGGCGACTGCCGGTGCGGGGTCGACAACCCGCACATCCTCTCCGGCAATTTGACGAATCAGAGGGATCGCAAAGGGAAAATGCGTGCAACCCATTACGAGGGAATCAACGCCTTCTTTCAGCATCGGCTCAATTGCATCCTCCAAGATCCGCCTTGTCTCAGCTGATTCCACGGCACCTTTTTCAATTTGCTCCACCAAGCCCGGGCATGTGGATTGAAATAACTGCACGTCACCGGCGAAGCGTTCCACAACTGATGCATAAAGCTCCCCTTGAAAAGTGGATGGGGTGGCCAAAACGCCCACTTTTCCGCTCAGAGTTTGCTCGGCAGCCGGTTTTACCGCCGGTTCCATGCCGACAAAGGGAAAATCAGGATAGTTGTTCCTTAAACCTTTCAAGGCCGCCGCAGAAGCCGTGTTGCAGGCAACCACAATCAGCTTTACCCCTTGCGCCATCATAAATGAAGTTGCCTTCTCTGCCAAGGCGCGAACTTCTTCCAAGCTGCGTTCTCCATAGGGAACATTTGCCTGATCTGCGAGGTAGATTAATTTTTCATTGGGCAAAAGTGCTCGAACTGCTCTTAAAACCGTCAAACCACCAACACCTGAATCGTAGATTGCGATCGGAGATTTTGCAGAAATTTGTAAATCCATAGTCTAATTATAGTCTTGTCAGAGAAATTGAAGCGAATTGGTAACAGCATTTACCGGTATGAAAAAACCTCTCCATTTTCGAAGAGGTTTTTAATGTAAAGAGAACAATATCTGCGTTCGACTTAGAAACGCTGCTTCAGGCGAGCGCTCTTGCCGGTGCGTTCGCGCAAGAAATACAAACGAGCGCGGCGAACTTTATTGTGGCGTTCGACAACAACCTTTGCAATACGTGGGGAATAAAGCAAAAAAGTACGCTCTACGCCGATTCCATTGCTTGCAACGCGACGAACGGTGAAAGATGCATCGTTGCCACTTCCGCGGACATACAAAACCACGCCTTTAAATTCCTGGATGCGTTCGCGGTCGCCTTCTCGAATCTTCAAATGGACACTGACATTATCGCCAGGGAAGAGATTAGGGATATTTTCGTTTTTTTCACTTTGCACAGATTTCAAAAGTTCTGTATGATTCATGGCACAACCCTTCTAAATTAACATAATTAAGCGCCCGGATAACTATACGGCGCGAAGAATGAGTATAACAAGAATCCCTCGGTTTTGTCAAGCATTTAAATCAGTTAACTGTAAACAGCCGACGGTCAGTTATTCTCAATCTGAAAACATAAGCTATGCCGCTAAAATCGCTTTGACAATGGCATCCAGGCTTTCCAAATCGCCATCTTTTACGGCTGATTTTATCGAGTGGCTTTCATCCAAAATGGTGATGCCCTTCATCGATTCAAAAATCTCGCGCATTTTCTTTCCGGCCGAGAGTGCCCAGCTGCCATTTTCGACCAGCGCAATTGTTCGATTAGTCAAATTGTGGGCTTTCAAATCGAGCAAGGCGCTTTCCATATGGGGGAAAAGTTCCGCATTAAACGTTGAAGAAGCAAAAATCATCCGGTCATATTTGAAGCAATCGGCCAAAATTTCTGAAGGGTCGGCACTGGAAACGTCATGAACAACGATTTTCTCTTCGCCGGCTTCTGCCAGTTTGTTTGCTAAAATTTCAGCAGCCAGGGCAGTATTGCCGTAAACCGATCCGAAAGCAATAACGACACCGCGTTCTTCGGGGGTATAACTTGCCCACTTTTGGTATTTTTCCAATATTTTGCCCAAATCTTTCCGCCAAATTGGTCCATGGAGCGTGCAAATCATCTGAATATCCAAACCGGAAATCTTGTCAAAGAGCGAAAGCACGTTTCTGCCATATTTACCCACGATGCTGGTGTAATAGCGACGAGCTTCCGGCAAATATTCGTCCTCAAAACCGTATTGATCGGCAAATTGCCTTCCATCAATGGGACCAAATGTGCCAAAAGCATCTGCTGAGAAGAAGATCTTGCTGTGGCTATCGTAGCTCATCATCACCTCGGGCCAATGCACCATCGGCGCCATATAGAAGGTGAGTTTGCGCTTCCCGAATTCCAAAACGTCGCCTTCTTTGACTTCAAGCATATGTCCTTCGAGGTCGACATCGTAAAATTGATTAATCATCTGGAAAGTCTTTTTGTTGCCAACAACTTTCAGGTCCGGATATTTTTGAATGAGATTCGGTATTTGAGAGCAATGGTCGGGTTCCATATGTTGAACCACCAAGTAGTCCAAAGGGCGTCCACCAAGAGCCGCTTGTAAATTTTCCCAAAACTGATCGGCAACAGCGCGGTCAACCGCATCCAACAAAACAGTTTTTTCATCCAAAATGAGGTAAGAATTGTAGGACATCCCACGCGGGACAGGGTGAGAGTTTTCGAACATCGTAATCCGGCGGTCGTTCGCACCGAGGTTGTAAATATCTTCTGTAACTTGCCTGTAATTGTGCATCAAAGTTCTCCTTTGTGAAATTTTTTAAATTCGCATTATCAAGCTTAGTATACTTCACTCGTCCATAAACATCATGTTTGGCATAGAACGACTGCCTTTCTTCCTATGAAACAAACCATTGTTTTTACCCTGATGAATTTGCAAATCCGGTATTGTTGTGCTTCAAATCAAATTTGTCAATAGGGATAGAAGATTTCGATTATTGCCACAAAAAATCTCGTAAAGCATGAAATATTTATTGACAAACGATAAATTCTGTCTTATACTGCACTCATAAGACAGATTCGCCGGCTTGTTTCCGGCTCGGAGGTTTGATTATGAAAACAAAAGTTCAAACAGTGATTATCGAAGTGGGAGTGATTGTCGGGATGCTTTTGCTGATTGCAATCGGAGTATATCTTGTTCCATTTTCACATGAAGTGGCAAGTGCCAACCCAACAATCACTTACATGCGCATACCGGTTTTGATTATAGGCTGGTCGGTTTTGGCTTGTGGTTTGGCAACGCTTGTGATGGCAATCTTGCTTTTGGAACGAATCCGTAAAGACCAGATTTTTGAGCCAAAATCAGTAAAGCTATTACAGGGGATTGGTTGGTGTGCCTACCTGGCAATCCTTCCATTAATCGCATTATACATTTATACCGAGATGAATGTTGTCGGTTCTATTACCAATCTTTATGTCATGCTTGGGGTGGCGGTTTTGTTTATCATTGGGCTGTTTTTCTTTATGGTCGCCTCGCTTTTCCAAAAAGCGGTTGATTATAAAGAAGAAAACGATTTAACGGTTTGAGGTTGAAATGGCTATTATCGTAAATTTAGACGTGGAACTGGCGAAGAAAAAAATGAGCCTGACCGAACTTTCTGAGAAAGTCGGTATCACAATGAGCAATCTTTCTAATTTAAAAACCGGAAAAGTGCGCGCAATTCGCTTTTCGACACTTGAAAATATTTGTCAGGTGCTTCAATGTCAGCCGGGTGATATATTGGAATACCGGGATTAAGCTTTTCGTCAAAACTTGAAAATCTATATTTCCGGGTTTAAACTTAAAGCTGAAAGGAAGGTTGATAATGATTGAATCGATTATAAACCGGAGAAGTATCCGAAAATTTCTTGATAAACCACTTGAAGAAGAAAAATTAACCACAATTCTGGAAGCTGCAAGACTGGCCCCTTCCGGTAACAATGCACAACCTTGGCATTTCATCGTTGTCAAAGACGAAAAAGCCAAGCAAGTCCTCGCGAAAGCTGTCAACGAACAAGTCTGGATTGCAAGCGCAGCGGCTGTGATTGTCGCAGTCGCCGATTCATTTAAAGGAGGCGAAGATTCGCCAGGGACATTTGTTGACGAAGAAAGCCCTTCGATGGATTTGAAGCGCGGCATTCGTGATACGACGATTGCCGTAAGCCATATCTTGCTTGAGGTTGACAATCAGGGCTTGGGTGCTTGTTTCTGTGGAGGTTTCACTCAAAAGAGCGTTCGTCCGGTTTTGGGCATCCCGGAAGATGAATTTGTGGTTGCAGTGATTCCAATTGGTTATCCTGCCGAAAAACCTGCGCCCAGACCACGCAAAGCTATGGATGAAATTGTCAAAATTGGTCATTGGTAAAAGTTAAATTTTTTGACCAAAGAATTTACTTGCACAAAAAATCCCCTTCTGAGAGGGGATTTTTCTTTAGTGTTTAAAAGCTTAGGTTTAATGGTTAATCAGCGTAGCTTAAACCGAGGTCTTTTGCTTGTACATTTAGCCCCGAAAAATTTTCGAAAGTCAAATCGCGAAAATTGTGCCCGGTATTCTGATTGAAAACGCGAAGCAAGCCGCTATAACTGTTGTTGATGCGTTGCCCCCAAGCCATTCCCAGGCTTGCGGCGGCCTTTCGAACCTGGTCGGAGCTTTCGCCTTCCAGTTCAATAAATAAGCCAAAAGGCATCTCATCGACCGAAAGCGTCAGGCCATTCAAAAAGTAATTTGTGCGATACTTTTCATAAACCATAATGACTTCGTAGCCCAAAGCCGTCAAAAGCTTTTTGCCTGTTTCAAAATCGGAAAGCGACACCTCAATTTCTTGCCTGTGCATGACATCATCCTGCACAATTCCGGGACCTTTAAATGTTAAAAAAGTCTTGAAATCCTGACGTAAACGTAAAAGCTGCTGCTTTTCAGAAAGGTAGCGATTGGCTTGGTCGAAACGTAAATTGAGTTCATGAACGCGCACTTGTGTGCAGATGGCATTCAGCTCTGCAATTTTACTGGTCAAGTTTTCAAAATTTCCAATCAGAAACTTGACTTCAATCTCCTGGTTCATCGCGTTCCTTTTTGCGATAAGCCGCTGTATACAAACTAACCACCAGCAGCCAGGCAAGATGCACAATGATGGGCAGAACCAAACTGCCGCCAGCTTGGTCCGGCGACCAAAGCACCAACTTTTCCAGCCAAATTAGGATTATGGTCGTCAAAGTGGAGGCCCATAACACGGGGATCTGCCAAGTTCGTCCGTCACGCAAACCTAAATAAGCACTAATCCCGAGAATTAGTATAATCACGCCGCTGATAATCAGATAAGCTGGCAAATAGGCCGGAAAATCCAGTTCAAACATTGCGCCTTTGCGCATTATGGTATTAAAAGCTCTGCTAAATCCAAATACAGAAGCAAAGGTTACACTTGCCATTGAAAGCAATCGCAAGGCGTTCCGCCAGGGATTAGGCTTTTCATCAGGGTCTTTAAGGTCAAAGATATTAAGCATTATCATTCTCACTTTCGTTTATATCGCTTAGGTAACCCAGGTTTGCCAATGCCTGAGTAATAGCTTTTTCGCCACCCTTTTTGAGGATGACATCGGTTGGTCCCAGGCTTTCGCCCAGCCAATGGGCAGATTTGGAATCACGCAAGGCTTGCAAAATTTCAGGCGAAGCAAGTCGCAGGATTGTTTCAGTTTGAATAGCGGCTTGCTTACCCTTTGTTTCCCAAGCTTTGATGGCTTTGTAAAGTTGAGGAGGCAAACCATTTTCGGCATTTTTGCGCAAGAGCTGAATCAGATGTTTTGGCAAGAGGGCTTGCTTTTCAGCTTTGCTTAGTGATGCCGGAGTAATTTGGTAAGTGCCACTTTCTGCGCTAACCTCAAGCCACTGCGCAAAACGAGAAATTTGGTAACGGACAAGCCTTTGTGACCGATTGGTCATCGTGATTTTCCCCGTTGAACTGAGCTGAATCGGCTCATTTTCAATTTCTGAAACAAGCTGTTCAGGGGAAGATTCAAAGAGAAAAAAGATGGCTTTAAGGCGGAAGAGGATTTGTTTATTTTCATCGAAAGTAAAGGCGAGGTCTGCCAAACCGAAGAGGGGTAGCATGACGGTAAGAATATAGACGATTAGCTTACCCTCGAGTTGGCTCCAGCTCTCAAAGCCGTTAAAGGTTTCGACCTCCTCGCTAAGCTCGAAGAGATCAAAGGGCAATAAATTTTGCTCAGGGAGAGAGGGCTTTGAAACTACAGTCCAGCTGAAATATTCTTCTTGTTCGCGCAAAAAATCCGGTTTATTCGTTTTTATCAAAGCTACCAAATCGTTCAGACGATACCATTGATCGGCTTCCAAACCGCTCAAAAAGTCAAAAACGCTTTGGCGGGCGGATTGGGAACGAATCTCGTCTTCCGTTCTAATTTCTAAACCCGGAATGTGCCTGACTTCATGAAAATCTTTTGCCTTCAGCCATTGTTCAGCCAGCCAGGCAAGTGCCTGGGCACGAGACAACTCCAAAAATTTACGGGCTGGATCGGTGGCTTGTAAATTTTCATCTGCTAAGCCGATTGCTTTTAAGAAAGCTTCTAATAGAGCAACTTTTGCTTCACCAAGCTTGGTTTTTTTCAAATAGGCTTGGGGTTTTTCAAAACGCCAGGCAGCCAAAAGGATGCCAATTTCGTCCAAAATAGCCGAATCCGCCTCTAAAATCCCTTCACTTTGAAATCCAAAGAGGGGAATCAGGTTGACTTGAACGCTCTGATCCGGCGGAGAAGGAAGGAGGGGGATAATTTCATCCGGTAAATAAGCCATTTCTTGCAAATCGCCATCTATGCGCAAAAAATCTCTTCCAAGGCAGCCCAGATACCAAAGCCTTTCACTGACCGACTCCGGAAAGGACCATGGTTGTTCGATTTCGCGTTGCTTTATCCCAAGGGGGCGGATTTCGCCGTAAAGCTGGGAAAAAGTTGACCACAAAATTCGGCCGTTGTTGGCTTTTAGCGCCAAGAGAGCTTGTTGGGCAGGCTCGGGAAGTCTTTCATATTGCAGATAAAATTTGTCAGTCTGGGGGATTTCCAATTCGAGTTCCAGTAAAATCGCTGATCTGCTATTTCCGAAAGGTCCCAAGCCCCAAAGCGCAGCAATCGCTTCCAGTTGATCAAGTTCAAAATTTTGCAAACTACTGGAGAGAAATGGCATAATTTTCAACCTCGATTCGAGACTGAGGAACAAAGCTGGGGTTTAAAGGTTTTGCTGTGTTTTACCAGACAACTCATATTGTCTATTATAAACAAAGAAAGGCCATTTCCCCAAATTAAACTTAGCCAGTTAAGCAGTTTTTATTTTGAAAAAGCACAATGGTTTGGTCCTAAGAGTTTCGGGAGAAGCATAGCTTTTCATTAATTTCGAGGGATTCACAGCCGTAAATCACAAAAGCATCAATATCGGAATCCGATTAATGGACTTCTCTGCATTCTAAATAAAGAAATTCCAATATTCAGCATTAATAGAAGTAAACAGTTCGTTCTTTCAACTTTTGCCAATGGTGTATAATAGCTGTCTAAACACGATAGCAGAACATAGGTTATCCGTCAGAGAGCAGCCGTTAGCTGAAAGGTTGCAATGCGCCCACGGAGCGCGTCAAGCCCTACTCACCTGCTTCTCCAAATCGAATTTGGAGCGTGGTTGCGGTGATTTCCTTTAGCCGCAA